>Ga0209076_1000001_pt1 | contig 50674 bp, 54 predicted proteins | sample Rivendell_Oct201_9_FD_188350 | JGI IMG/M metagenome (GOLD analysis project Ga0209076, IMG submission 188350) | Vadose zone soil and rhizosphere microbial communities from the Eel River Critical Zone Observatory, Northern California to study diel... | ecosystem: Environmental > Terrestrial > Soil...
CTCAACATCGTGAGTTATCATCACCACCGCCTTCCCCTGCGAGTATAGCTGGAGAATGAAGTTCCGCAACCGCTCCTTCTGCTGGTAGTCCTGACCGATAGTAGGCTCGTCCAGAATGAGATAGTCTGGTTCGGTCGCAAGGATTGCAGCGAGCGCTACTCTCTTCCTCTCGCCTCCGCTCAGAAGGAATGGCGAGGTCTCAGCATACTCGGACAGCCCAAGGGCTTCGAGAGTCCGCACCACTTGTTTGCTAACAACGTCGGGTTCGAATCCGAAGTTTTTCAATCCGAACGCAACCTCGTCCCTGACCGTCTCTGAAAACAGCAGATGATCTGGGTTTTGAAAGACAAGCCCTACCTTCCTCGACAGCTTCGCCACGCTGACCTTACGCGTGTCCTCCCCGTCAACTAGGACCCGTCCTTGAGACGGTTTCAGCAGACCGTTAAGATGCTTGGCGAGAGTGGTTTTTCCTGCTCCGTTCTCGCCCATTATCGCAATGAAGTCGCCTCCTTCAAGGTTCAAGTCGATATCTGTGAGGGCTCTCTGGCCCGAGCGATATGTGTAGGAGACTTTGTCGAGCGTAATCATTGATTCATCATTCCTTGCAGAGATGCGGCGGCGCTCTCGACATGTGTCGGAACTTTCCCTGACACTAATCCATCTCGTCGCAGCATAGTCCAGAGAAGACTTACCCTGGGAACTCCAACGCCCAAGCCTTCCAAGAGATCGAACTTTTGGTCCAGGGTCTCCTCAAGGTCACCATCTGCCACGATCTTCCCGCCATCCATGACAATGATCCGTTCAGCATACCTCGCGACGAGATCTAGACGGTGCTCCACGACAACAATGGTGAGTCCGAGCTCTCTCCGCAGATCATCTGTTGCCCTCATCACTTCCTCGGCTGTGCGAGGATCGAGAAACGATGTTGGCTCGTCTAGGACGATCACGCTCGGCTTCATAGCAAGGACTCCTGCGAGAGCTACTCTCTGCTGCTGGCCACCGGACAACTCGTAAGGTGCGAGATCCTTTAGCGGTAGAGTGCCAGTTACATTCATCGCTTCGTCTACTCTCTGCCTAATCTCTTGCCGACTAAGACCTAGGTTCTCTGGTCCGAACGCGATGTCCTTCTCGACCGTCAGAGCGAACAATTGATTCTCAGGATTCTGAAAGACGTAGCCTACTTTGCGGGAGAGTTCACTCGTGAGCTGAGTCGTTACACTTAGACCGTCGACTAGCAGTTCACCCGTCCATTCTCCCTGGTAAAAATTGGGGATTAGTCCGTTCAGGCATCGACAGAGGCTTGTTTTTCCGCAGCCGCTGGGACCTGTGAGGAGTATGAACTCGTTCTCTCTAATGGAAAGATCTATCCCTTGAATAGCCGCTTTACGGGCGCCGACGTACTGGAACCCGAGATTTTTCGCGATGATGATCTCTCTGGGGGCATGGGCCACGACCTACTCACTTTCGGGTTGCTACTCTATCCTGGATGAATTGGAAGTCAGCGCTATATTAGGTCTGGAATGGGCCAGCTGACTCTCTGAGCACGTCAACACAGATCTTCAAGATGTCTTGGACCTGTCCAGGAACCGATAGCCCAGCTGCGGTGGGATGACCGCCTCCAACACCGCCCAGCTTCTTCCCGATGGGGATTGAGAGGTCTCTCGCCAGGTGAACCCCGGTCTTGTTGTGGAAGTCTTCTGTGGCTCTCATGTTTACGCGAACCTTGTCCTTGGACTCTCCCGCAACAAGAGCGACGTGAGCACCAAGCGATAGCAACGCGCGCGCCGCTGACGATTGATAAGAACCCAAATCGGATGTCGCGACAATCCAGTTGCCCATCATAGTTATTTGCGATCGTCCCGCCGCCTTGAGACGAGCGACCCGTTCAGACCGACTCATTGGGGTCGACAGGATCTCCGAAAGGTGCCTCGGGTCCGCGCCTGCCTTAACCAGCCCGGCCGAGACGTTGAAGGTAGATTCTCTGGCCAGCAAGAAGTGCTTCGTCTCGACGAATATCGCCGCAAGCAATGCCCTGGCTTCTATTGTACCAAGCTCGGTCTTGGAGGCATGGAAGAGTTGGTATACGACCTCGGCGGCTGCGGCCGCGGACTCGTCTACAATCATTAGCGAGGCGAGCTTTGTTGTGTCAGGGTGAGGATGATGGTGATCAATGACTATTATCGGAGTCTCGCCTTGCATGATTCTCTCTCCGATCTTTCCTAGCTGGTCTGGTGTGTTAGTGTCAACAAGTATGGCCGCATCAATACTTACGGGCAGGATCCCATCGGGTATGTTTATTCCCAGGTTCTCGAGTAACTGTTTTGTTGAGGAGCTGACGCCTTCCGGACAGACAATTTTTGTTGACGTTTCCGGTGAGAGCTGCTTAAGCAATGATTGTAGGGCAAAGGCTGAGCAGGTGGCGTCCGGGTCAGCGTTCTGGTGACAAAATATTGCTATGCTGTTTGAGGATCTGACTCGAGAGACGAGCGATCGGAGATTGGAAGCCCAGCTGGTCTTTTCAGTCTCCGTGGACTTCAGAGGATTATCTCTCAGTTGGTCGAGCTTGTTGGTCGGAGCTTTTCCTGCAGCTTCTCTTGAAGCTCCTTGATTCTCTCTTTGGTTCTCTCTTCTTGCCGACCAAGAACGGTAACCCTTGTTCCGAGAAGCTCTCTTCTCTCCTTCAGCTCCGTCAAGAGGGTCTGTCGATCTGATTTGATGAGGAGGCTTCCCACGCTCTTGTAGACGGGAGTCAGGTCTATGACCTTGTCGAGCTCTGAGATGGCTTTGTCTGTTTCTGAAGCCTCGATCTCGAGTTGCTGTTTCTGGGTCATCACTGCCTGCAATGTCTGCTGTAGTTGCTGAAGTCTGCCCAGTTGCTCTTGTAACTGCGGTGGAAGCTCAACCTCTTCGGTCAAAAGTGCTACCTGATGATCTTGAAATCATTCATCGTTTCCCTCCCTATAAAAGGGTGCGACAACATTCACAGTCTTTACCGCGACGGCCACGAACCGGAGGAACGTGTTCGATGCCGCTCGCAACGCGACAATGTCATCGGCTAGAATGTGCAATTCGAGAGACCTCCCTCTCTGTCTCACCGATACGCGAGATCTGAATCCTGATGGTTGCGTCGTCTCTGGCAGAAGAGACTTGTAAACGGTTTCTGCAACTCTCGAAGACGGTAAGCTGATTTCTAGGGCGATTTCTGCGGAGGTACTCTCTGGCCTAGTTTTCCGTGGGAGTCTCAGTTTCTCCCTGGGCTTCATCTTCGGTTTTCGCTTCAACTTTCTCAGTGGATTCGGCAGTGGGCTCTACTACAGCTTTTCTTCTCTTCGCTCTTGGCTTCTTTATCGCGACAACCATCGACGGGGCAACTCTAGCGCCACCCCTCAGGCTGTCGAGCTCCGTGGACAATGTAGAGGGACTCATTAGTCCTCTTGTGGCCCGAGCGGCTATTTCTCCAAGCTTTGTCGTTGGCGCGTACGCGCCTCCGGCAAATTTGAATCCGCACTTTCTGCAGTGCCAGACTCCTACGCTCCATCTCTTTACGGTCTTGAACATGCACCGGGGGCATTCGTGTTTCGAACGGAGACCTGTGACGATTGATATGTACCTACGCCGGGTGACCGTTCCGTATCGTGCGCCGAAGCCGCCGGCGAGGCCTGTCTTGCGGGTCATTAGCCATTCGCCGCAGCCAGAATCTTGGCCCGGTTCTCTGCTGCCTTGGCAACAGCCAAGTGGACCGCCTTCTTCAGCTCATCTGGGGTAAAGCCGTAGAGTCCACCTTTCTGCATTGCGCACAGGTTGCCGTTCTTGTCGATCGTCACAGTCAGTCTGGCGCTCATCACTCGTTCCTCGTCTAGAGAAGGATCTACGACTACTGTCTTGTCGATCTTGGCGAAAGTGACGGCGACTGGATGGTTGTTTAGGGGCAGTTGGTGATGTCCGCCCTTCATGATCACTTCGTCGCCTTTCATTTCCATTTTGGCGATTTTCGAGTTGACGAGGGCTGCCAGTGCAGCCATTGACGCAGCGTCGATCAGATTGCCGTCGTGATCGAGGATGTAAACGTCCACGTAGACAACTTGTACTTTCTTTCCTTTCTGGATAACGAGGGATTTCATGTCGATAGCCTTGGATTCCCTTATCCCCCTGTCAACGACTCTAGAGAGTTCTATGGCCGCTTCGCTGGGCGGACCCATCTCGAAGGATGGCGACGCAAGAGGGACTAGTTCTGCGTTCACGGTCAAGACTCCTTCGTCTGGGGTGTCTGGAAAGGGTACACCGGTCTCGATCTTGATTCCGGCAAGAACCTTTGACTTGCCTAGGTAGACTTGTGCCGACCCGTTTGCCTTTTCGATGAGTCCTACCTGGATCTGGATCGGCCGGTAGCTCTCTAGGCCGCGGTCATCAATCCGTTTGCCCTTCGCGATCAAGTCCACTACGGTCTTCTGTTCCAGCTTGGCCACTGGTGGAAATTGTGGGGTTGCTGACACTACGCAACTATCTCCGGTTCTTCTCTTTCCTCAACGGCATCCTTGACGGTGGCGAATTTCTTCTTGAGAGTCTCCCTCTGCATGGCGTGTATTGTCTTGCAAGCTTCTATGGCCATCGACAGGCCTTGCTCAAATTCTCCAGTCGTTAGATTGCCGTCCATTTGTAGGAGCGTCACTAGCCCCATGTTGGGGACGAGGGCTACTGGCAGGTCCGCGTCTCCGTACTTGTCTTCTGCGTCGGACAGATCGAGCGCCATCTTTCCTTGTATCTTGCCTACTGCACAGGCTGCAACTAGCTCTTTCATTGGGATTCCGGCATCAGCCAGGGCAAGAGAGGCAGCTGTGATTCCTGCGCATCGCGATCCGCCGTCGGACTGTAGGACTTCTATGAAGACATCTATTGTAGTTCTAGGGTAGAGGTCGGTCAAGACGACTGGTTCAAGGGATTCTCGGATGACCTTTGAGAGTTCCATCTCACGTCTTGAGGGTGCGGGTGACTTTCTCTCGTCAACCGAGAAGGGTGCCATGTGGTATCTGCATCTGATGACTGCTCGTTCAGGCATGGCGATGTGTTTGGGATGCGCTTCTCTCGGCCCGTAGACGGCGACAAGTATCTTGTTTTTTCCTTGTTCTATGTAGGCGGACCCGTCGGCCTTGTCAAGGAGTCCGACCTCTAGTTTCAAAGGCCGTAATTGGTCTAGGCGGCGGCCATCTATCCGCAGTCCTTTCTCGTCGATCAGTTTTTCAGGCTGTTTGGGTTCCGGCAACTTGTTCAACTATCCTGGATTTCGCTATCATTTCCCTTATGCGGTCGGTTAGTCCTCTTGTATGGGCCTCACGTTCAACCATGTATATGGCTTCTACCGCGACCCTCTCGTCCTCGGGCGACTTGCCCCAGACTAGCACGACACCGTTCTGACCTACTGTGATCTGGCATCTGGTCTCATTCTTCAGCATACTAATCATGGAGCCCTTTCTTCCGATTAGACGCGGAATCTTCGCCGCGCTTATCTCGACGACCCGGCCAGTTGATACTTTTCCAAGCCCAGGACCCTTCGCTGTGAGTAGGGGGTCTCTGGTTCGGTCAAAATCAAGTACTTCTGCTAATACCATGTCTCCGACATCGAAGGTGGAGGAAAGGTCGTGCCTCCTAGGCCCTCTGGGGCCTGGAGTCTCAGACGCAGGCAACATTGCCTCGTAGGGTGCGCGGATGTCTACGGACCATCCCGATAATCCAATATCTACAATTCTCCCGCCGACCAGGTCGCCGGCCCGCGGAAAGTATCCGCCCTTTAACGGGACAACGAAGACTCTGTTTCCGTCGACCTCCAAGATCCCAATGCATGCTGAGTAAATTTGGGTTCCGATCTTGTACGCGTTGTCGCCGAGAAGATGATCGCCGTCTGCAAGAAGCTCTCCTGGAGCGACTACTTGTTTTGGCTCTGCGACTAGGACCATCTTCTTGCTACCCTCTATGTCAATACCTTTGTCTGAATGGATCCTTGGGTCAGCTTTCCAACTCTGTCGATGAATGAGCCGTACATTCCAGCTGGCATTTCAATAACCGCCATTAGAGATCCGTCCGACTGCCATTCCTCCCGGCTTACAGTCCCGAAGCTCTTGAAAGCGTTGTATGCTCTGGCGGCGTGCTCGGGAAAAACCTTGACGGCAATGCGCATCTGCTCCATTTTGATCGGAAGAATGGGTCTCAACTCCTCCAGGACGGCCTTCGCCTGTTCCTCTGCACTCTTGTAAGGATCGATCGAGAGACGGACCTGTCCCATGGCTTGTTCAATTCTCAGAGGCGGATGAGGCGTCCCCGTTCGGGGGTCGATGGCGTTGCGGGTGATTATCGTAACGATTTGTCGTCTCTTCTCCTCTACGAGTTGTCGGCGTTGCTCGGTCGTGAGTTGGAGTTCGCCGCTTTTCATTACCTCCTCGGCGATTTTCTGTGGGTCGATTGAGCCGAAGTATTTCTGGAGCTTCTCTTCCGAGGCTCTGGTGCCTTTGCTTGAGTCTGAGTAGATTTCCTCGATTAGAAGTACTTGAGCGATGGGCACTTGTTTTCCAAGCTTGTAGTCTAGTGCTGGTTGGGGTTTTACGAGTATTTCGAAGTGGTCTTGTCCCTTTGTTAAACGAGCGGTTGTGTACTTGTCACTCATTTGCCAGCCGGAGCCTTTTTGCTAGCATCCATCCTTCGAAGATACTTGTCGACCTCTTCGACTGGGAGTTTCTGGAATTTTCCTGTATCTCGAGGAATAATTGCTACTCGGATCTTCTGAGGCTCTGCCTTGCCTTCGAGCACTTTAGTCATACACTTCATTCCGAGTAAGAGTGCTTCATCCATAGTGAGGTTATCCCGATATTCCGCTTCAAGTATTTCGTTTGCTGCGTCGCCGCCAGCCCCGATGGCCCAGGCCCGGTAGGCGAAGAAGGCTCCGCTTGGATCTGTCCAGAATAACCTGCTGCCTTTCTTGTCGACTCCTCCGAAGAGCATTGAGATTCCGAATGGTCTTACTCCGGCATGCTGAGTGTAGAGCTGTTTGATCTCGCCGATTCGCCTTGTTAGGATTTCTATGTCGATTGGTTCGTCGTACATGAGCTTGTTGCTTTGAGCGTAGACTCTTGCCTGATCGACGAGAATGTGAGCGTCACAGCTTAGCCCCGCAACAGCCGTTCCAACGTGTTCGTCGATCTGGAATATCTTCCACATGAAAGACAAATCTTGAAGTTTAGATCCAGCTCTTTCCTCAGCTGCGAGAACCACTCCCTCCGGAGAGGCAATTCCAAGAACAGTCGCGCCTCGCTTTACAGTCTCACTTGCATATTCGACCTGGAAGAGTCTCCCGTCTGGGGAGAACACAGTAATCGCCCGATCGTAAGCGCCGGGCACAGCAAACATCGACAAATTTTTGCACCTAGATAGATTTCGAAGGAGCGAACCCGTGGGTGCGTACTAAAACCTTTCCCACGATCTTCCGGCTAATGATTCAAATGTGGGGTCGGCCCGTCGCAGAGAATATCATCCCGTGGAGAGGTCATGCTGGGACTGGCGTCCTCATACCCCAACAGAACTGTGACTGGCTACGTAATATCGTCTAGCCTACTATCTCCGAGCGGTCGTTGGAGTTAGCCCTAACTGTTTTCGAGTGATTCTAGGAGTTGCTTGATTCCCTGGTTAGGATCAAGATTGGACTTGACTCCCTTCCTGAAGGACAGTTGGATCTTGATTGGGTCCTGATCCTTCATTCTGAGTATTCCCCGAAAGACTTCTTCTTTATCCAAGCGCAAGTGTAGCGCGCCACTGGGGTCGAGATGCTTGTCCAACGCATTTAGAATCGATGCGCGATCAAAACTCGCCAAACTCTTCCACAGATACTTCAAGAATGAACGGGCGGGTGCACCGCGAATGGACAGATCGACAATTCGAATCTCGTTTCCATAGTGTCCATTGAACCTTCGTGTCTCCGCTTTCGAAGGAAGAGAGCCATCAGGGAACACCCGGCTCAACGCTTGGAGAACCCGATCTACATCTTCCGTTGCATGGACGATGGCGGATATATTCGCCGAGATAACTTCCAATGTCATGAACCCCAGTCTTTCTCTCCGACTTTCCTAGCTCCGTTAAATACTGTGACAATTGCGGCAAGTGCGAAATGTCGCAAGAGTTCGCATACAAGCAAGCGCTGATAATCCGATTGGATCTCAAGGTTAGCCGAGGAAAAATTGCTGTGCAATGTGCTCACGCGGCCGTCAGCGCCGCTGAAGAAGCTCGTATTCGTTTTCCGCAATGGTGGAAGTCGTGGCTAGAAGAAGGTCAGCGTAAGATTGCTCTCAAAGTACCTGACCTTGAGACATTGTTGCACCTTGAAAATACAGCGAGAAAGAATCGGCTTCCGGTCTATCTCGTCCGAGACAGGGGTCTCACTCAAGTTCCTCCTGATACGGTTACCTGCGTTGGGATTGGCCCCGCGCCTTCGAAAATGGTGGACAAACTAACCGGTGATCTGTCCCTTCTTTGATCTTAGTGGATCAGTGGAATCTTCGGCGACTCCGTGCCGGTGTGAAACTATCTCGTATCGCCGCTTTGCATCATCAACATACTCGGTGAATTCCGTGTCGATTGTCTCTCTGAAACTGGACCCGGTCTTTTGGAACAGCTTTCTCAATATTATCCTTTCAATGACCTTCGAGGCCCCACCTAGCGACTTTCTCAATCCCGCCGCAAAGTCCGCCACTCGATCAGGAATCTCTTCACGTGGCAGGGAACATATTGTTAGGAGGTACTGGTAGAGCGCGTGCTGTGGCTCATTGCCCAGGACGGAGAGACCTTCATCGATGCATTCCAAGAGAAGTTGTTCGAAGGGTTGAGTAGGCACGCTCATGCCCTGATTCCTCCCGAAGACTCGTGAACTCCAGACAATGGCTCATCCTCAAAGCTCGTTTCCAGCCGGCTTCCCTGAAGCTTGATGGTTTTGAGACCTTCAAAGTTGAAACGTAGCTGTGATCGAAAGAGACCTCGGACCGCTCCCAGAATTCTTGGTTCAAGTGCATCGTAGTTGATGAGCACTAGAATTGAAGCGATTTCAGATTCCGTCATTTCTACGATGGATGATAGGACACCATAGGCCTTCTCAAATCCCTGTGAGAGAATGATGTCTGTAAAGACATCGAATACTATTCCGATTCTCTTTCTTGAAAGAGCTTGGAGTAACTTGTCCACTGCATCCAGCAGAAGTGAAGTGTCTCTTTCTGGCAACAGGACCTGTTCGTCGGAAAGCCTGGCAGGACTCGAGGTCTTGGTGCTGAAGCTGAAGAGGCTGATGTTTCTCTGGTCTCTGAATTGGCGGTAAATGGGACTTCCCGCGCTGGTGAAGATCGCAACTGATTCAACGTTTGCCTGGAACTCTCTCACAAATTTCTTTACGATTTCTTCATAGTCGCTCGTAGGCTCGTATTCTAACAGCAATCGGTTTCCGAGAATATCTGGATGCTTCATGTTGACCATACTTGAGAACGTGTCTTGTTGCATCGCCAAGTCAATCACTCTTGCAGTCGGGTTAGCTTGTTGAAGCAAATCGAGCACCCCCGGATGAGCTCCGTCCACATTCAAAGCCCAGATTCGACCTACGTGTTTGGGTCTTGGGGTAGAGCCTGCTATCGTCATCTGGTCAATTATGTCCCGACAGCGATCTTTATCCATCTCATCGAGATCTATCAGCTCTCTCCTCTCTCGAGGAACTGATGCTGGTAGAGATCCGTTGATCTCTCTAGGGGCCACTGTTCCTTCTATCGGCTGGATAGTAACCGAGTGCTCCCCGAGGAAGGTATCCGTCAGGGCTGACGCCTTCAGGATTGCACGATAGAATGGCACTTCAGCCTTGGCTACCTGAAAAACCACGTCCTGTCCTGTCGCTAATCCATCTTTGACGAACGCCTCGACTAGGCTTCTCCGATCAGATTCGGTATTATAGAGCACGATCGTGTCAATGCTGGGATTAGCATACACGGCCTGGCTCACGGTCTCTCCGGACGTTACGATTCTACCGAGGATTGTGGGTTCACGCAGAGCAAAGGCAATGAGCACAAAGAGAAGGCTGTCAGCAACAGATCCAATTTGTTGGGCTATAGGAAGAAAGAGCCCACCTGCGGCTATCTGGAACAAGGTCAGCACGCCGAAGAAGGCCCAACAAATGCTGATAATTTTCATTGAGAGAGAGGCTTTCCTGTCTTGAACTGTTTTCGATTGCCGGTAGAAGGAGATAACCGGAAGTGAAATGAAAGAGACCAATAGAAGGGTGCTTGCTGCAATGTACCAGATCTGATAAGAGTAGAAGAAGTAGGTAGCATTTCCCGAGGCGGTTTTATTTAACGACCAAGGACTGAAAATGAAACCAGCGGCAGTCCAAACGCCGACTGCCATAATGAAAATGAGGAAAGCCAGGGGAGGTTTTGAAACGAATCTTCTCAGTCTCCAAATTCGTCGGGGATCAGTCTCATCGGCACTTCGCAACAGGTAGGACGCGAATCCAATGGAAGAGGCCATGATCGCTATCAGCGCCGTGCCGACGGGGGCAGACACTGAGGTGTCAAGGGCGTCCGCGTATGTACTTTCAGCTAGAAATAGGATGAACCCTACATTGGCGACCGCTATGAAGAAGCCCGAATCCAAAAAGTATGTTTTCTTTGCTCGAAGAATGAAGTACAGCGCCGAGCACGCGGTCGTGAGCGCGAGAAAGTCTAGGACGTTAATCAGAATATTGACCCCAGGCTATCTCATTCTCTCTTTTCATCAGCCGTTACGTTTTCTTCCTTCTTCAGCTCGTAGACTAGCTTGACGGAATCTTGGTTCTCGTTGAGGCTCAACTGGAAGTCAGATGATGAGGCGACCCCGAGTAGGCGCGCTATGTCAACAGGGATCAGGAGGTAGAGGCTATCTCTCAGCTTGACGGGACGGACCTTCAGTGTCACGTAGATTCAACTTTGTAGGCGCAAAGTCGATCGGAGGAAAGGGAATAATGGAACCACTGTGAAGACTACACGGTTACAGCTGTAAGTCGCCGAGCGACTCTTCGTTACCCGAAAGCCCCGCCCAACCAAACTTTTCCTTGATCTGGTCTGCCGCCTGTTGCGAGTTTTCAGCCTCGATTGTTGAGATTCTGTAGAGCCCTGCGAGCCTTTTTGCCTTGTCGGTTAGTCCGGGCATAGCGACAAGTATCGATTGGGTTGGAGTAACATCAAAGATTTTGGCGTACATTGAGGCTACGGGTACCTCGTCGATCCGCTTCTCACTGGCGATAACGTCGAGCACTACGACCTCAGAGGAGCCTTTGGTCGCGACCGCGTCAAACCTATGCAACGCTCCAGATCGACCGGCAATCTGGCCGGGCATCTCAACTTTGAACTGGTAGTCTTCGAGGACCAGCCCTATTGGTTTCATGACGAGATAGCTTCGCTTGAATTCTTCTTCAGCTTCCGAGCCTAGTCGGTAAGCGTAGATGGTGACGAATCCTGTGTCTCTTATTGTGAAGATGTGCCCACAGTTTCTGCACCGGTGTATCGGGCTGGGCATGTCGGAACGTTTTCCGCATTGACTGCATTGAAACCAGGCACCCAGCTTCTGATAATCAACTCCTGCCTCAAACAACTCCTTGTTGCATTTCGGACAGAGGAGACCTCCTTCGACGAGAAAGTTATCTACACTGTCAATGTTCCCACATGCAGTATGTTCGAGGAGGGTCTTACGTTCAATATCTATTGAATTGCAGTTGGGGCAAACATAGTCGTTGCTTACGTTCACGGATAGACATGAGGGACAGACTAGAATCTTCTCGTGAAACTTGCGCTTGAAAATGCCCACGTCCCAGAGCTTTTCAACCAATTGTTTCGCGGCGCTTGAGTCTCCCTCGACAATTTCTTCCACCTCTGGGTATCTGACGGTCTGATTTAGATCGAAACTGGGTACCAGTTCAACTATCTCTCCCCTGACGAACTTACTTAGAAGTAGCTGTACAGATGGATCCTGGTACAGAGCTAGCCTATCCTTCGATGTCACGCCTGGCGACGCCTGGTTGGTCCTGTCTCAGACTCTTCTGCCAAGCGAACCGAGTCTTCATCGATATGCGCTCAATGTACCCTTTTCGTGAAGGTTAGCGTATCAGAACGAATATGCTTTCCTGGCATCGCTGGGAGCTTTGGAAGATTCATGGCCGACACTGCGGCCGATCGATCGGCCAATTCTAGGGTCCCAACCGGAATCCCTGGACTGGACAAGCTGCTGACCGGCGGTCTGCCCAAGAACCGAACCATCCTTCTCTGCGGGGGCCCTGGGACTGGAAAGACGATAATGTCATCGCAATTCCTGGTCAATGGAATACTCGACTACGAAGATCCAGGAGTCTACGTGAGTCTTGATGAGAACAAGGTTCACGTTTTCGAAGAGATGTTGGACTTTGGATGGGATTTGGAAGACCTAGAGAACAGCAAGAAGCTTGTTTTTCTAGAAGCTTCTCCGATAAGATATCTTCCTGCTGAAATCAAAGTTGGAAAACTGACGGTTGGACGGAAGGAATTCTCGATGGCGACATTGATTGAGATGATAAAGACCAGCGTTAAGGAAATCGGAGCGAAAAGGATCGTTGTTGACCCGGTAACAACGTTGGTCTTCCAATATGATGGAGTTGTTGCTCAACGCAACGCGCTTGTGGAGTTGATGGAGGCGCTCGCCGACACCGGCGCAACGTGTCTGATCACGACAGAGTTGCGACGACCCGGATTTGAGAGAAGCATCGATTATGAGGAGTATCTAGCTCACGGAGTAATCTTGCTGCAGCAATTGCAAGTTGGAAAATCGCTGCTGAGAGTTATCCAGATAGAGAAGATGCGTAAGACCCCGGTTGACAATCAGCCACGACCATACAGAATTACCGACACAGGAATCGAAGTATTTCCAAGAGAAAGCGTTCTCTAGCTCTCCAAGCCACTGCTCGTAGGCATTATCAATCCCAAACCAGGATCTCTGTTGTATGGTGTCCACGCCGTCACGTGACGAGCACCTTTCATCTTTGGAACTCGAATGTACCTAGCGAGCCCGTCTTTTGTATCCTCCGCTTTCATCTCGATCACACCATCCACCTTGTCCTGAATAGCCGCTATGATCGCAGGGTGAAACGCTTTCCTCGAGAGAGACGTTACACAGCTTGCTTTGCAACTGCGGATCTTGGCAACCAGAGTATGGAGGAAGTCGAACGATGGTCTGACCCCGCTCCTCTGTAACAGAGTGGTTAAAGAATCCATACCTAGCAGAGTGTTGCTCGGGTCGCGGGACTCGGAGAGCGCTTTAGACACGACAATACTCAGGTCAGAGAGCCTTTGAGGATCCTCGCTGTACTGCTCTTTGCTCTTTACGCCGACAAGGAAAGAGTAACAATCGATGAAGACTAGTTTGCGGCGTCCTTCAACCTCGTATTTTTGTGGGTTTATTCCCATCATGCGCATAGATTCTCTTACGCTATCAGGGAAGTCGTCTAAGCTTGCGTAGACAACATTCTTGTCTTTTCTGAGCGCTTCGACCACAAGCTGGGTCAGGAGGGTCGTCTTTCCTGTGGCTGGATCCCCCATGACCAATACGACAGAGGTCGAGGGATAACCTTCGGGAAGAAGTTCGTCGACTATTCCTATTCCTGTCATCTCTCTTGACGAAGATCTTTCCGTCTCGTCTCCAGATGGCGGCGAAATTAGTCTCTTCGAGATCTCTCGTTGCAACTCTTGATCTCTGACTTTGTTGAACGATACTGTCCTAACTTCTTTGAGAAGTCCCAGTTCGACAAGATCTGACACGTCTCGATCTATCTCTTTCGGGTTTCGTCGGATCTTGTTGGCGATTCCTTCAACTGTGTCTGTGGACTCGGGGTTTTCGTGGAAAAACATCAGGAGTTCGGCTTTTGTCTCCGATCCGATGAGTTTCTCTATGAGATCGGCTTTTGCGGGTCCCTTATCGAGCCGACTACCACTCTTGTTTTCCAGAGGGGATACCCTCAGATCCAGAATCGTGGCTAGCGGATCTTGTCCGGTGGGATAGGAGTCGGCGCTAAAGCGAATCCTTCCCGGGTGATGTAGTAGTCGTAGCCTTCAAGCCTATGTTCTGTTCCCCTCATCTTAGGAATGTATATCCGTCTTCGGACTCTCGAATTGTCGAAGCTAGCGTCGAGGACGATTAGGCCATCCCCTAAGAATTCCTCGAAGTTTGTGCCTAGCTGTTGTTTTCCCCACGGGATTTCGCTAATCATTAGTGTTGTACAATTGGCTGCTTCCAAGAACTTCAGCATAATGTGCAGAAAGCTTCTGGCCTCAGCCGTGCTTTCGAAGGCGGTCATCAACGCGGATAGGGAATCGAATACTAGCCTTCTGGCATTGATGCTGTGCAAGGCTTCTAGTACCGTTTCTAGCGCTGTGCTGACGCCCGCCTTCATTGTTGACTGGAGCGAAACCAACTGAAGTTTCCCTTCCTTCTCAAGGCGATCAAGATCCCATCCGAAACGTCGAGCATTGCGCTTCAGTTTTTCGCCGCTCTCGATTACGGAGGCGTAGACTCCATTTTCCCCGCATCGTACTGCTCCGTGGTATAGGAACTGGAGACCAAGTGTGGTTTTTCCTGTTCCGGGTTGACCAGCAACGATAATCGTGTCGCCTCTAGCCAGTCCTCCTTCGATTATTTTGTCCAGGCTTGCGATGCCCGTTTGGACCCTTTCATCATTCTGCTGTAGGCTCGGCACTGTAGGTCGACGGGTCTCCATTACTTCTCGCCCTCCAACGACCAGAGTTTCACAGGCCCAACTTGTCGAAAGTTGACCCTTCGCTTCGCCCTAAGGACATGCAGGTACTTGGACGCGGTCGATCTGTTGACCCGAAGCTCTCTCGCGATTTCGCCTATTGAACTGCTAGGTCTCTCACCAAGAGAGTGGACGATCTTATCTTCGATTATGTCAAGACGACTATCTTCGATTTCGAATCTGGCTGTCAACTCTGACTGTCAACTGAGAGCGTCATCCCTGATTATCATAAGGCACGTGTTACCGGCATAGCAAGATAATAGTCATCCCGAAGCCGCTAAATGCCAATCATATCGAAGACGAAAGCTGATGCAGGCTCCGGTTGTAGTCAAGCTTGGAGGATCCGCGATTACTGATAAGTCAAGAGCTTGTACGGCAAGGCTGGAAGTAATTCACAATGCTATCTCCGAAATCTCAACCCACTCCGGGCCAATGGTTCTCCTTCACGGTGGAGGATCTTTTGCCCATCCCTTTGTTTCCAAGGCGGCCATCAAGAATGGCTTTAAACGGAAAACTCAATTGGCTTCGGTCTCAGAGATCGAACTGAATCTCGATCAACTGACGAGAATAATCGGAGTGGGTCTACTTCTTCGACACAAGCCTTTCGTTCCTTTAGCACCAATGAGCTTCATGACCCTAAGAGGCGGAAATGTAAGTAAATGGTTCCTGGGTCCTGTCTCGGCAGCTTTGCGACTCGGTCTGATTCCTCTGATTCACGGCGATATTGCTTTCGATGAAACCCGAGGTTGTGGTGTTGTGTCGGCTGATAGAATTGCTTCTCTGCTTGGTGAAAAGCTCCGGATTCCAAGGGTCCTTTTTGGTTGTGATGTGGATGGTCTTTATGAGGGGAATCCGAAGACATCCTCTAAGGCCAGATTCGTCAGCGAGGTCAATCGTGGAAACTACTCCGAGCTCTTGAAATGGTTGAGGAATACTAGTCGTGATGTGACTGGTGGAATGCGTGGGAAGGCCCTGGAGGCACTTAGACTGGCCAAACACGGCTGTGAGTGCTACATCTTCAATCTCACTGAACCGTCGAATCTGGGAAACTTGCTCAGGGGGTCTTCATCTATTGGGACAAGATTCGTCCCGTGGAGAGAAAGGCGTCAGTAGGATCTCGCTAGAACTTGGTCTGCGAGATCAGACAAGGCGTCCCTGAAAGGAGAAGGCTTGAGGACGGAAAGGTTCTTTTTGGCTTCTTCCAAGTATCTCATCGCTATCTCTTTACACTCCTTTTCTGCGGGCGTCCTGTTCACAATGCTTATGGCCCTTGTTACCATCTGTTTTGAAACTCGTTCAGATCCGATAATCTTCATCAACTCAAGGCGCTCCCTTCGAGGAAGGTATCTCATCGCGACCAAGATCGCCGCGTTCCCTAGTTTGTGTTCAATGATGTCCTTGGCCTGCTGCTTCCCTGTCTTCTCTCCACATATGTCCAAGACGTCGTCCATGACTTGGAATGCTAGTCCGGCTTTCCATCCGAAAGTGCCTAGAGCGTTTACGATTCGAGGTTCGGCTTCGGCCGCGTAGGCTCCTATCTGGCCTGCGGCCTTGAATAGAGAAGCGGTCTTTTTTCCCACCATGTCCAGGTATGACTTGAAACTTGGACTAGAGATTCTGTTTTTTAGCAGATAGGGGTCTGATCGGCCAGCTTGCTCGAGTAACAGGTCCAGTCGTTCCCCATCGATTATCTCCTTCATAGTCTTCACTACCACGTTTCTGATCTGGCGGCTCGCGGGCGACTGTTCGACCAAGTCGTCGAGGACTTCACGATAATACATAGCGACCAAGAGAGCGATCGAGTCTCCCATCACGACTCGCACAGTGGGTCTTCCTCTTCTGACCTCTCCACGATCAATGAGATCATCCATGACGAGTGAATAATTATGGATCATCTCGACGACTGCTGCTGGCTTGACTGCGCGTTCGCCCTTTCCTCCAGCGGCGGCGCAGCTGAGAACAACCATGGCTGCTCTCATCCGTTTCCCTGCAACTTCAAAGTGATAGCTGAGTGCTGGTTTGAACTCGGCAGGTGCACCTCGCTTCAGGGCCTCGAGAATGACCGGGTCAGCCTTTTGGCCCATGCGAATAAATCTCGAGAGACCAGAACGGCTCAATTGACTGTTCGGCTTTTTTCTGTGGTTACCGGCAACCCCGATGTGCGTCTGGCTCCGTCGTGAACTTTCGCGGACTGCTGAGATTCTTCAATTGTCTGTTATGCTGAGCGGCAGAATTATTCCTGAAGTGCGGGGTGATGGTGATCCATGAGGATCACTTCGTACCAGTGACTCATTCCGTCGGAATAGAGATGGTAGGACTCTCGCACGGTCAGGTTCGGGTATCTTCTTACAGCTCGCCTCTCAGCCACAGTTTGGAGGGAAATGGCTCTGGTGAACTTAGCTGATCCCATTGCTTTCTGTCTTCTTCCAGAGGTTGGCCTTGGTTTCCTTGCACCTCCGCGTCGTACACGGACTCTAACCATGACAATTCCCGTTTTTGCCTTGTATCCTAGGCGTCGGGCGGTCACGAGTCGTGTAGGTCGAGGAATTCTCTTTACGACGGGCTCTCTTCTCCAGCTTATTGCTGCTCGCCTGAGCCAGTCTCGGAAATCGGGTGTCCCGTCTCGCCACCACGCCTCCATGTGAGAATAGGCCATAGGATGCTGTCTCGAGTCTGGGGATAGAAACACATCTGATAAGGCTTGCTCGACCCGTGTGAAATTCAACATTGTTAAATCTCACCTTCTTAGGGGACCGAGAATCCTCTAGAAGTGTAGCGCTGCCGATGGCTCAAGACGTCAAACTGTTGAAGCGGGCTTATGCGCCTGCCCGACTCGCCATGAAATATCACCCCTACTATCATGGGAAGATCGAGATCAGCTCAAAAGTCCCCGTCAGCTCCTATGACGACTTTGCAATATGGTACACGCCGGGAGTGGCAGACCCTTGTAGAGAGATTCAGCATAATCCTGAGAAGGTTTACGATTATACTAACAAGTCGAACAGTGTAGCCATCGTCACCGACGGCACTAGGGTCCTGGGGCTGGGTGACATTGGCCCTGAGGCCGGTTTGCCAGTGATGGAGGGCAAGAGCCTTCTGTTCAAATATCTAGGAGGTGTGGACGCCTATCCTATCTGTCTTGGAACAAAAGTTCCGGTAGAAATAGAGAGCGCGGTCCGGTGGTTGCAGCCGTCTTTCGGAGGAATCAATTTGGAAGACATCTCGCAACCAAAGTGTTTCGAGATCCTTGATGTTCTGAGGAGGGACTTGGGGATACCTGTCTGGCACGATGATCAGCAGGGGACCGCGACGGTCGTATGTGCTGGTTTGATGAACGCTTTGAAGATCGTTGGGAAGAAGATGAAGGACTCTATGATCTGCATGCTCGGAGCTGGGGCGGCGAACATCGCGGTCGCCAGAATAATAATCGAGGCGGGCGTGAGTCCGGGAAACATAACCATTGTGGATAGTAAGGGAATCTTGAGCAAGGATAGGACTGACCTGAGCGACGGGTTCAAGGCCAAGTGGGACATGGCTCTCAAGACGAATCGAGAGGGCCGAACTGGCGGACTGAGCGAGGCGATTAGAGGGGCCGACGCACTCTTAGCGATGTCTCAGCCTGGCCCCGACGTAGTTTCCGGAAAACTCATTGGGACGATGAATGATGATTCTATAGTTTTTGCATGTGCGAATCCGATTCCAGAAATCTGGCCTTGGGAGGCGAAGGAGGCTGGAGCCAAGATTGTTGCTACTGGCCGTTCAGACTTTCCGAATCAAGTGAACAACTCTATCGGGTTCCCCGCGATATTCCGGGGCACGCTGGACGTGAGGGCGAAGATGATTAGCGATGAGATGTGTATTGCAGCTGCGAGGGAAATCGCCAAGGTCGCCGAGGAAAAAGGTCTCTCCGAGGACCGGATCATTCCTAGCATGAGTGATTGGGAACTCTTCCCCAGAGAAGCGGCGGCTGTTGGAGCCGAAGCGGTAAAGCAAGGCTTGGCGAGAACGCGACTGACCAAGAAGGAGCTGTATGAGAAAGCTACCGACATTATCACTCACGCGCGCAAGTCTACTGAACTTCTTGTGCGTCGAGGTCTTATCAAGAGCCTGCCGCAGACTGTTCGCCGGAGAAGGAGATAGGCGATTAGTCTCAAGATCGGAGTAATCGGCGGGACCGGGGACGAAGGCTATGGTCTGGCTTTACGCTGGGCCAAGCACGGCTACGAGGTCATAATCGGATCCAGAGACGCGGACAAAGCCAAGGCAGCTGCAAACAAGATTCAGAGCAGCGTTGGGAACAGTGCACGGGTTCACGGACTTGTCAATCAAGAGGCAGCGTCGAAGGCGGACATTATCGTTGTCACAGTCCCCTTCGGAGCACTGCCTGACACAATCAAATCGCTGAAACCCTCCATCAGACCCGGACAGATAGTAGTCAACGTGACGGTCCCCCTCGAAACCGCTGTCGGCGGCTCAGCTACTCGGACCATCGGAGTCTGGGATGGATCGGCGGGCGAGTTCGCCTCTAGATTTCTGCCGAAAGGGACGAAGCTGGTTTCAGCATTCAATAACATCAGCGCGGAATCGCTGAACGACATGTCGAAGCAGTTAGACTGCGATGTTCTGGTATGCGGAGATGACGTAGATGCAAAGAAAACCGTACTGGATCTAGCTAAATCAATTCCTGGGGTTCACGGAATTGACGCGGGTCCGCTGAGTAATTCGAGAACTGTCGAGCAGCTGACCGCGCTTCTCGTCTCACTGAACATTCGATACGGAGTCAAAGGTGCAGGGTTGAGAATTACTGGCCTCCCCTCAAACACTTGATTTCCTCGTGGTTCTAAGTGCAGGTTGGAATTGTAGGAAAACCGAACGCTGGAAAAAGCACCTTCTTCAGCGCCGCAACACTAACAGTCGTACCGATCGCAAACTATCCGTTCACAACCATAAGGCCAAACAAAGGCATCTCCTACCTCCGGACGAAGTGCGTCTGCAAGGATTTTGGAGTTCAAGATCAGCCTCGTAACTCACGCTGCATTGACGGGGAACGGTTCATCCCGGTTGAACTGATCGACTGCCCAGGTCTGGTACCTGGAGCCTCGACGGGGAAGGGTCTCGGAAACCAGTTCCTGGACGATCTTCGGAAGGCAGATGCGCTGATCCACGTTGTTGACACGTCGGGCTCGACGGATTCGGAGGGGAAGCCTGTTGCTGCGGGGAGCCATGATCCTCTTGAAGACGTGAGCTTCCTTGAGAGGGAGCTTGAGGCGTGGATGTACCAGATACTCGCGAAGGACTGGGAGAAGGTTGCGCGCAAGGCTAACTTGACGAGGGACGAACTGGCCCAGTCAATCGCCGAGAGACTCAGCGGCCTCGGTGTGAGAAAGTTTCAGGTCGAAGAGGGATTGAGGCTTGCGGATCTTAACGAGAGACGTACGCTGTGGTCTCGTGAGGATATGATGCGTCTGGTTGGATTGTTGAGGAGAGCGTCTAAGCCTATGATGCTGGCTGCCAACAAGATCGACCTTCCCTCCTCGAAGAGCAACGTGCCGCGCTTGGCGGCGACTGGAAACCTCACGGTTTCTTCTTCGGCTGAGGCGGAACTCGCGTTGAGAAGAGCCGCTGAGAAAGGCTTGATCTCTTACAAGCCTGGAGATTCAGATTTTTCTCCCGGACCTACCACGAAGCTGACGACGCAGCAGGATGCAGCGTTGGAGATGATTAGGAAACAGGTGCTCTCCCCCAACGGAGCCACTGGGGTCCAGGAGTGCATCAACTCTGCTTTCTTCAAGCTGTTGAACATGATCGTTGTCTATCCGGTGGAGGATCCGGAAAGATGGACAGACCATTCCGGTAATGTCCTACCCGATGCTATCTTGGTCCAGAAAGGGTCGACCCTGAAGGATCTTGCTCTACGAATTCATACTGATCTAGGAGAGCACATTCTGTACGGCGTCAACGCTAAGAGCGGAATGCGCCTCGGAGAATCCTACGTCCTCAACCACGGCGACATCGTGAGTATCGTCAGCGCGTCGGGCCGTAAATAGCGAGACTGCAAAATCCGCGCTTATTCTGCCCCGATTTCCTGAACCGGGGAATGTCTCCAAAGAGCACTCCCGTGTCGCGAGAAACAAGTTGTGGCCCCCTTTTTTCTAGAGGGCGTTCGCCAGTTGAAACTGATACTGGTGAGTTTTCCGTTTCAGGGCGCAGAATAGGGTTGAATCGTGATCTTCGAAACGTGACTCTTCCCCTAGGCAGAAGCGTGAATAAACGTGGTTACAGGACCGCTAGCCCAGACTTGTGATTCGGGCGTATTCCGGGCGATTTCCTGCTCGAGAATTTTGATAGATTGAGAGGACCTTTTTCTTTGGATTCTGGTGCATCTTTTGTAGTGATGCTTGAGACTGGTGTTGTCTTCAACTCATACGGGATTTTCCTAATGATCTGCGAGGATAGGATCGGGAACGATCCGCGCCTGTCGGCTAATAGTTGGCAAACGTGAGAACCGCGCCAAGTCAAGCATTATGGAATAATGGGACATCGAAAGCATCATTGTGACAATGCACCTGACCCGTAAACAGTCGGGGCTTTTCCCCTCCTCTGCGCCTTTATCACCCATCAGTCAGATAGCATCGCTAAATTTCAAAATTCCATTATCTCATCTTAAGTACAACTTTCCTCTAGATTTAACGAAAGAGAGAGTCCGTATGCTTGATCACATTATTCTGACCTTGAGCGATGTAGAGCGCTCGCTTAAGTTCTATGCAGCTGCACTCAAGCCTTTGAAGATAAAAATGTCCGAGCCCTACAAAGGCGCGGACGGACATCCAGATCTCTGGGGCTTTGGTGACGGCCAAAAGACATTTTTCTGGCTGAAACAGGGTCAGCCCGATCCAGCCTCAATCCACTGGGGCTTCATCGCGGAAAACAACAAGGCGGTAGACGCCTTCTACAATGCTGCGATTGCCGCAGGCGCAAAGAACAATATCTCGCCTCGCGCTCGTCTGGAATATTATCCCGGCTATTACGCCGCGGACGTGTTTGATCCAGATGGCTACACGTTTGAAGCGGTTCACAAAAGCTAGTATCGGTGAGCTCAGAGGATTATTCTTGAAATTACATCCGGTATCAACCGGCTAATACTACAACGAGTCTAGTTCTGCTCCGAAGTCGGGAGTTTTTGGAGCGCGCTTCTGCGCGGGAGTTATTGTTTCAGATAGGGCCGTTTCGAATCTGTTAGCCTAAGGCGACGTGTCTAGAACTGGGCGAAGACGGATCGATCTGATGCCTAGCCAGTCCATGAATGTACCAAACCCGGGTTTCATATCCATCATTCTCAATAGTTTTTGTTGATAGCGTTCTCTCTCCAGAATGGCTGGTCCAGTGCAACAAGCCCTCCTCCAATTCGGCTACAGGTACACCCGGGAATGCTGCGGTGAGTTCCTCGAAGGTCAGCTCGGCCGTCGGATCGAGATACGGGTCGCCGAAGCGAGCTTCGAATACCTCGACTATTCGCTCCATTGGTAGCGCGCGCTCGATAGCAGGTACGTGTTTGTGTTTACCCAACAGTCTAGACCAGCTAGCTAAGAAATCGTCCTTTCGCAGAGATTTGGCGATTCTAGTACTCGGTTCTTGTAATCAGAGTTTCGACCCTTCACCCGGGTCGCCGCCAAGTCTACCATGACAAACGGACGATAGAACTGTCAGGATGCTTTGTACCTTGCGCTGGAAGGAACATCCCGGTCGACAATCGCGCCGGGTCCTATCCACGCCCCTCGACCTATCTTAACCCCAGGAAAAATCGACACACTGATCCCAGTCCTCACGCCGTCCCCCAGAATGGCCCCGAGCTTCTTCCTCCCGCTATTCACCCAGGAATCACGAACTTTCGACTTGACCTCAGCCTCGTCAAATCTCAGATTGGCCGTTATTGTCCCTGCGCCAAGCGAACAATCCTCGCCGATAACACTGTCCCCCACATACGAGAGGTGCGGAATCTTTGTGTTCCTCATCACTATGCTGTTCTTCACCTCACACCCCGCCCCCACCTTCACGTCATCTCCCAGAGTCGAATATGGTCGCAAGTAAGAGTTGGGACCCACATGGCACCTCTTTCCTACATGGAGTGGTCCCTCCAAGTAGGAACCTGCCTTGACGACGGACCCCTCCTCCAGAACCACAGAGCCTGACACGTGAACACCTCTCTCTACTGTCCCCTTAGCGACGGATTTCTCGGATTCTAGGATCCACTGGTTGGCTTCGAGCATGTCCCACGGGTAGCTGATCCCCAGCCATTTCCGTGAACCCAAAGGATACGTGTGGACTTGAGTTCCTTCTTTTATCAGGATTCTTACAGCATCGGTCAATTCCAACTCCCCACGGATCGACCGCTTGGTCTTTCTTATCGCAGGGAAAATCGATTGATCCATCAGATAGATCCCAGCGTTCACCTCTCCCGGTTCAGCTTTGGACGTTTTCTCCTGTATCTCTGTGACTCGGCCCCGTTTGGATTGTATCTTGCCAAATCGGGAAGCATCTTGGACATTGGCAGTGCCGATTGTGATTCCCTTGTTCTGTCTAGCCTTTGCTAGGAAGGTTCTAGGGACGCTTGTATCATAGTAATCGTCACCGTATAGAACTAGAAATCTGTCCTCGCCACGTAGCTCGTTACCACATGTTCCGAGAGCGTCCGCGGTTCCTTTCGCGGTTTTTTGCGTAACGTACTTCAGTTCCGCGCCGATCGCTTCTCCTTTTCCAAGTCTGTCGTGGATCTTGTCGCTTCTGAATCCTACGACCAGTGTGACCTGGCGACCGCCAGCGCTTACGAGAGCTGCCAAACTTCGCTCTAACACAGACTTGTTCGCGAGTGGAAGGAGAGGTTTGGGAGTGTCCTCGGTTAACGGCCAGAGTCTCTCGCCTCGGCCTGCGGCCAAGACGATGGCCCTCAACTACGCCTTCCCCTTCAGGACCCGTCTGACTAGCATGAGGGTCCCCCTCATGATCTGATTCGCCTTTGAGCGCTGTTTTGACTCAGTGGTGATACGCACGACGGGCTCCGTGCCGCTCTCTCGGACCAGCACCCAAGAATCCTCTGAGCTCACTCTAACTCCAAACTTTGTATCGATCGAGGAGTCTTTTCCGATAATTTTCTGAAGTTCTCCTGAAAGCGTTGTTATGATGCTCGAGGACATTTTCTTCGTGAAACTAGCGCTCTTTCTGACCATAAAATATTCTGGAATCTCAGCAACCCCTTCGGAGACTGAGAGATCTAACGATTCAAGCTGTTTTAGGTACAAGAGCCCTGAGAGGATTCCGTCTGGACAGAGATTGTATTCTCCGTGAATCCAGGCGCCCGATGGTTCGCCCGCGAAGGAGGCGCCTATCTTTTTCATTTCGACCAGAAGCTTCGCATCTCCGACGGGACCTCGCATTAGCTTCGCTCCGTACTTGACCGCGGCTTCCTCGATCGCCATTGATGCGTCAACTGGGACGAGAAATGGGCCTTTGGACTTCCTAGCTAGACAGGTGATGTAGGAGCCAAGTACTCTGTCTTGCAAGGGACAATTACCCTTCTCGTCGATTATGTAGACCCTATCCCCGTCGCCATCAAATGCAACGCCTGCGTCCGCTCCGGCCGCCGCTACTAGCTTACACAATGAGGCTTCACTCTCTCTGGTCGGTTCGGAGCCACGACTTGGAAAAGTGCCATCTGGGAGAGAGTTGATGGCGGTCGCCTTTGTGGATGATCGTCGATATATCTCCGGGGCTAGCCGGCATGTCGCGCCATTCCCCGGGTCCAGGACAATGCGCCATTCTTTTTCGAATTGTATGTGACTGAGGCGCTCTTTGTACTCTGTTGGTTTGGCGGTCTCAACTTCCAGCGGTTGAACTGTCCGATTTCTGGGAACGCTCTTCGTCTTGTTCCGAGAGAGAATGGCCTCGTCATCAAAGGTTTCACCTTTTGAATTGAAAATTTTGAACCCATTGTACTCTGGAGGGTTGTGGCTTGCCGTTATCATAACTCCTCCGTCTTCGTGGGTGTGTCCAGACTGATAGGCCAAGGCTGGGGTGGGAATCATGTCGTAGTCAGTGATCCGAGCTCCTCTCTCAAGGGCCGCCGAAAGGAAGGCTGATCTCAGGACCGAACCTGAAAGTCTTGGATCTCTTGCGAGAGCAAGATTGAGACCTAGGTCTCGAGTAAGAATCTTGGCGAGTTCGAAAGCCGTATCCGGGTTGATGGTTTCCCCGTATTTGCCCCGAATCCCAGAGCTTCCGAATTGAAGCGTCAATCGGCTGGACTATTGAGACGGGGTCTCGGCGATGGGTGCTACGAGTTCTTCTTCAGCCGGCGTTGCTGCAGGTAGCCGTTCCATTGCAGCTAGAGGCATTGAGAGTAATTTTGACTTCCGCACGCCCACGTGTCGCAGCGGGCAGACTTTCTTCGCCTCATTATAGACGTCAGAGCCCATTTTTCCCAAGACCATTTCATGGCAGATCTGGGAGTACGTGAGCTTCGACGCTTTCTCCGCGACAATCTTTCCCATCACCTGTCTAATGGCATGTTCCTGGGAGCCGTTGATGCGTCCGTGGCTGAACGCGACGATGTACACTCTAGTCAGGTACTTGTCGATGGTGTTGGCGGTGAAAATGCCGTCCATTCTTGTGCTGCCTCTCCGTACGAGGCTTCTGAGATAGTCTGTCGAGTATTCATGGCTCTTGAGGATTGTGTCGCATCGGTCGCCGGTATTTGCGACGACCAGGAAGTATAGTTTGGTTGACTGATGGGCGAAATCGTTTGTAATCTCGTAAAGTGTCGTTTCAACGACTCTTCCAATGAGTTTCTTCGGATCCTCAACGGGAATGAGGGCCACGTTCTGCTCACCGAAGTACGACGGGGTGAATACTGAGTACCATTCCTTGGCTCTCCACTTGTCTCGTACTTTCTTTGTGGCTTTTGACATGAGTGTTAGCTAGGGTTCTTCTTCACAATTTTATGTAATGTTGATCTTGCGGCTTGAATGCAGCGTAAAACGTCGTCCAAGGTGGATATGAAGGTTTCAATCTTGCCCGAGTGCGTGATGGTGAAGTATACGTTTTTCGCGGATATGCGCGGCTCGATCTTCAAGCCTTCCATCCCAACGTTGTCCGGTTCTATGGATTGAGCGATGGATGCTGCCATGTCTCGACTAGTGACGCGTATCCTGATTCTCGCCTTGATCATCGGAGCACCTCGTCTACGGACTTTTCGAGATCGCCGAGGAATTTGTCAAGCTCAGTGCTCGTGATTGTCGCCCCGGCCGCGATAGCGTGTCCTCCTCCGACTCCACTGTATTTTGGTGACAGGTTTTGGAGAATCTTTCCAAGGTTCACCCCCTTCTGGACGAGCTGCTCTGTCGCTCTCGTCGAGATTTTTGCTTCTCCCGACTCTGTCAGAGTTGTGACGACGGTTACCTTGGACTCGCCGAACAGCTTTGACGAGGATATCAGAGAAGAGACCGCACCTGTCATGCTTTCGTCGATCACTCCTTGTCCGTTGACTAGGACGACATTCTTTCCGCTCCTTACTGCGTTCGGTGCTGTTGTCACCCAGTTCATGTATTTTGAGAGTTGAGTCTTGTATTGAGAGTAGAGGTGTTGGGCTTGTTGAAACGATTCTCCCCGGTCGCCTATTCCGATTGCGATTCCTAGCCCTGCTCGATCCATTCTTCCGCAGGCGTTTAGGAGTGTTCCGAATTCTCTAGCGTCTCGAAGAGATGTGCCAGGTTCCTCCCTGGTCAATGTGTAGACTGATCCGATGAGGTTTAGGACAATCTCTCCCTGGACCTTGGAGGAGATGGTGTGTTCTATGATCTTGTCCACGATTCTACGCTTTTCATCTATAGATAGATCGGAGATGGTTCGCCATCTGTCGTCGACCTTTGTCGGAATCCCAGCTGCATCTAGGAGGGCGAGGCAGCGATCTTCCTCTCCGCTTAGACCAGGAAGAAAGGGGTCCGTGGTCGAGGCTATTGCCCGATGGATAGGCCTCGTCTGCCGTCCAAAGAATACGAGGTCCTGTGTTACCTCGATTACCTTAGAATCCACTGCATCCTTTAGAATGTCTGCGTTTAGTCCCTTCAGTCGTCGTTCTGGGCCCTTGTCCTGCTGATCTCCAAGCGCTCCAACGATGGCCATCGCAGACAAGTCGGTATTTCGAGAATCCAATGCTTTCGCTAGAAGGTACGCAGTGCCCGCGCCGCTGATCTCTTCAGAGCCGTCAAATCCCATCACATGAGTGTTGAAGTGGTGTAAGTTCGAGCCAGGTTCTCCCAGTGGCTGGTGATGATCCGCCACGACAACTTCTCGGTTTCTGAGGATCTTTGAGATAATCTCTAGATAGCCGCTACCGATGTCTGTGAAGATCACTAGGTCGGATTCCACAGCTTCGATCTGGTCCAGTATTCTCTCGTTGACGCTGTCGATGACCCTCAGGTGTGGGAAGGATGATAGTCGGTTAACGGCATTCAGCATGATGCTGCCAGCGCTAATCCCGTCTGCGTCGAAGTGGCTGGTAAGTAGAATGGTGTCGTCTGAGGCTTTTTCCCGTATTAGAGAGGCTGTTTCAGATGCTTGTTTGTGCAGGCGCGCGAGTTTGTCTTCATCGCTATTTGAGCGAGGCTGCAACCGGTTTGTGCTCCCATTCCTTGGGGATTCTCCCTGCGCTTCGATAATAGCTGGCCAACCTGTGAATTTTCGACTCTAAGAGAGCAAGGTCCCGTTTGTTGGGATAGTCCTTCCGGTTCCTCTCTAGATGTCTTGTCACATTAGTTGCTCTTCTTACCAAGAGCTCCAAGTCTTCAGGGATCTTTGGCTTGTTCTCTTTCGGGATATAGCGCTCAAGGCGTTTCCCAGCAACCTGGGAGACTAGTGGGATGCCGTATCTGTCGCGGAGGATTTGACCTATGATGCTTGGCGGATTTCCTTCTTTGGAGAGCTTGAGAATCAAGTCTTCGACCTCCTCAGGTTGATACTTGAACCAGGCGGGTGGACGTCTGCTGACGGGTCGGGTCGAGCCCGAGCTTCCTCTCTTTCCAGAGTACATGCGAGCCATGCTGTTTGACTTGTCCTTCCGCCGTTTCTGAAGGTGGGACGATGTCCCGCTTTATTTAAGTCGAACTAGAAGTGAAACTTGCCAGCAACAAGACCTCGTCGCGTTCTCGGGTAGATCACTGGGACATCTTGAGAAGCGAGCGCTGAGCGGAGTGCCCTGTCGACCGTTGCTATCCCGGTCGGCTCTCTCTCAGTCAACGAGCATGCGATGAGTGCGGCATCAACGTCTGATGGACCCGGTTTATGCTCTATGACTGGGATTTTTCTCTTGTTGAGAAAATCGAGACTTGCTCTCGCGAATGCCTGGGTCTTTGCGGGGGCCCTTCTGGCAAGGCGTTCTAGTTCAGATATAACTAGGTCGAGGATCAGAACCCTCACATTCCCCGGCACCTCTGCCCTAATCTCTTCCACCGGATCCCGATGCTGCTTGAGCATGGTCAGAAGAAAACTCGTGTCGAGCAGGATCTGGACGGCGGGCCTGGTCTTCACCGGATAGTTCCGAACCCGATTAGCCTCCAGCTTTCGCCGATGCGACGGCTGAGTGCTACCTTTGAACCGGGTTCGGCGCAGATCGGTTTCTTCAGCGAGACATCGGCGATGTCTTCTCGCGCGGAGACAACGATGCCTGAGGTTACGGCCGTGCCTGCGTTGAGAACGAGTGGTTCGTTGGTCTTGATTTTCTGAACGGGTATGAGCTGTTCTGTGCCGACTGCTTTCTCGAACAGGTCAACGGTCAAGCTAACCTTTTCGAGACTTGGAGGAAGTGTTCCGGCTCGACCAAGAACATTCCCCACTAATCCGTCGGATTTTGTAACTGACGGATCAAGATCTGTCCCTACGGCGACTAATCCGCCTGGGGTGGCGGTTTTCACGTCTCCTCCCCCAGCCTGTAGTATTGCGACCTTTGCCATTAGTGGCTCGTAAATGGTCTTGTTTGTCGACTCGGTCTTTATGCCGGGTCTGATTTCGATCTCGTCGCCTTTCTTGAAAACCCCTTGAACTATTGAGCCTCCTACGACTCCTCCGACTAATTGTTCAGCTTCTGTTCCCGGTCTGTTAACGTCGAATGAGCGGAGGATGGACATTCTCGAGTCGACGGAGCTGTCTCTTTTCGGGGTTGGCATCTTCTCTTGGATCGCCCAGATGAGCGCGTCCATGTTGAGCTTGTGTTGCGCGGAGACGGGTATTACCGGTGATTTCTCGGCGACGGTTCCTTTCGTGAAATTCTTGATCTCGTCGTAATTCGCCTTCGCCCTTTGTCTGTCTACGACGTCTATCTTGTTTTGAACTAAGATCATGTTCCGCAGCCCTACCATCTGGGCAGCAAGCATGTGCTCCCTGTCTTGCGCCTGCGGAGTCTTGACATTGGCAGAGACTACGAAGAGAGCTCCATCCATGATAGCGGCGCCGGAGAGCATTGTGACCATTAGGCTGTGGTGGCCAGGACAGTCGACGAAGCTTACAGTTCGTAAGAACTTGGTCGGACCGTGTCCATTGGGACATGTCTTGCTGGTTGAATAGTTGGACGGTGGTTCGCAGGTGGGGCACTCGTAGAATGACGCGTCGGCATAGCCTATTCGAATGGTGATTCCTCGACGCAGTTCTTCAGAGTGTCTAGCAGTCCATACTCCGGTCAGGGATTGGACGATGGTGCTCTTGCCATTGTCCACATGCCCCAATGTGCCGATGTTAATCTCAGGCTGGATCTGTTGACACTTCCAACTGGTAGACCCCGACTAGGTCGATCGGGGAAAGTTTAACCTTTCGAGAGATATCGGTCGGTCTAAACGCGATTATCGATGATGTGTCTTGGCATCGAGTCCACCGCTCACACTTTCGGAGCAAGTCTCGTTGATAGTCAGGATAGAATTGTCACCAACGTCAACTCGACATATCGTCCTCCGGTCGGGGTTGGTATTCATCCGAGAAAGGCCTCCGAGCATCTCGCCAGCGTCGCGGACGAGATAGTAAGGACTGCGCTATCGACGAAGGATGATAGTTCAGTTGACCCGGATGTGATCGCCTATGCTGCGGGTCCAGGACTGGGACCCTGTCTCCGAATAGGCGCCACAGTCGGACGGGCTCTATCGTCATTTCTAAAGAAACCACTTGTCCCCGTGCATCATGGTGTAGCCCACCTAGACATCGCTATGTCAATCGCGAAGGCCCGGGACCCACTCGCAGTCCTGGTCTCGGGTGGCCATACTTCGATTCTTGTTCACGTGGGAAAGAGATGGAGGGTGTATGGCGAGACTCAGGATATTACTCTTGGAAACCTTCTGGACATGTTCGCTCGGGATGCCAAACTTCCATCTCCAGGTGGACTCTCAGTTTCAAAGGAAGCAGCTAAGGGAGAAAATATGATCAAGTTACCCTACACCGTGAAGGGAAACGACGTCGCATATTCCGGCCTGCTGACGGCCGCGACAAGTGCATTGCGCCGACGGGGAAATCTTGCGGATATCTGCTTCTCACTCCAAGAGACGGCTTTCGCGATGCTCGCTGAGGCTGTAGAACGGAGTCTGGTCCAGACGCGACGAAGCGAAGTGCTAGTCGCGGGAGGTGTTGCGGCTAGCTCAAGGCTGAAAGAGATGATTGGTTCAGTCGCGGAGGATCACGGCGCATCCTTCCATCCAGTTCCGGTTGAGTACTCCGGGGATTGCGGAGCTCAGATCGCGTGCTCGGGTCGCCTCGCGTACGAGTCCGGAGTCACGGTCAGCACTTCAGACAGCCTTGTCATTCCAAGATGGCGAATGGATGAGGTTGATGTTCCATGGATACCTCGAAACTAGCATCGACACCGCTCCATAGAGGAGCGGAAGCAGACCTCTCGCTTGCGACAATCGGGCCTTGGAAAGTGGTCATCAAACGGAGAGTCAAGAAAGAATACAGGAATCCGTCTCTAGACAAACAGATCAGACATGACAGGACAATTTCAGAGGCGTCAATAATTCACGAAGCAAAAACATCAGGGACTAGAGTCCCCAGCATTGTTGGAATCGATGTCGAGAATGATGCGATCGCCATGACTCACCTAGATGGCACGGTCGCCAGAGAATGCCTAGACGAGATGGGCATTAACGAAGCTCGGAAGCTTCTTCGCTCAATAGGAGAACAGATCGGACTCTTACACACAGCGGGTATAGTTCACGGGGATCTCACGACCTCAAACGTGATCGTGTCCCCATCCGGTGCACCATTCATCGTTGACTTCGGAATGTCACGTCGCTCGATCGAGCCTGAAGATCGAGGGGTCGACCTCCATCTCTTACAGCGATCGATGGTTGCTAGTCATAACAAAGATGCTTCGTCGATGATGAATGCCATGATTCGCGGATACGAACAGGCCGCGGGTAAGAAGGTCGCTAATTCGACCTGGGGAAAAGCTCGAGAGATAGCTAGAAGGGGCCGCTACTTTGCCATCCGATAACAAGACCGTCTGGTTCATGACAGAGAACCCAGGCAAATTTCGGGAAGCAAGATCAATCCTCGACACCCAAGGAATCAGGATTCGACAGCTCAAACGAGCAAAGGTCGAAGTGCAGGACGCAAGTCTGGAGAAGATAGCAAGATTCGCAGTCAAAACAGCTCCGATCAACCCTCCGGGATTACTTCTGGTAGAAGATTCGGGACTCTTCATCGACGCCTTAGGAGGATTTCCCGGACCTTTCTCCTCTTACGTCTACAAGACTATTGGTTTGAAAGGCATCCTTGGTCTCATGCAGGGTAAGAGGAGGAGTGCATATTTTCAGTCCTCGATAGCGGTTGGGTCAGCTGACCTTCGTCCCCGGATCTTCACGGGAATAGTCAGGGGGTCTGTATCTAGAAAGATCGCTGGGACGGCTGGCTTTGGCTATGATCCAATCTTTGTTCCAGAGGGTTTCGGAGAGACATTTGGACAAACCAGCGAGGATGTCAAAAACAAGAACTCTCATCGGGCTAGGGCTTTTCTGAAATTCGCGAAGTGGTACGAACAGTCCCTGATCGGAAAGAGTCAGGTCAGAAGCCATAAGAGAGCCCTAAAATAACGCCGAAAGCCCTGTGATCATATGTTCAGAATAGTAACTGTGGAAGATGTAGTGCGGATTCCTCCACAGAAATTTGGCGACCCTATCGATGATGTTGCCAAAGAACAGATCAAACTCAAGTACGAAAACTATGTCGATGAAGAACTAGGATACGTCATTCTCGTTACCGGAGTAGATGTAGAAAATACCGGCAAGATTCTGCCTGGGGACGGTTCGACTCACCACCGAGCGACTTTCAAACTGTTAACCTTCTTCCCCGAACTTCACGAAGTTGTAGAAGGAGAGATCGTCGAGGTAACTGACTTTGGCGCGTTTGTCCGAATAGGTCCTGAAGATGCTCTACTACACGTTTCGCAGATAATGGATGACTTCATCACCTATGACGAGAAACACGGAGTCCTGGCAGGCCGAGAGAGCCACAGGAACCTTGGAAAAGGGAACCTTGTGAGAGGCAGAATAATCGCAGTCAGTTTCCCAAGAGGAGGATCCGGAGGCAAGATCGGGATAACCCTCAGGCAACCATTCCTAGGCAGGTTAGAATGGATTCAGGAGGATCTGAAGGGCAAGCCAAAGGCAGAGAAGGCGGAAGTCAAGCCAGCAAAGGCGGAGAAGAAACCTGACCGATAAGGCGTGTAAGACCTGCCGGATGATAAGCGCGGGTCCTGTCTGCCCCAACTGTAAGCAGACCATCTTCAGCGACGATTGGACAGGGTTGGTCGTCGTGATAGATCCAGCAAACTCCGAAGTGGCTCGGTTGATGGGAATAAAAGTGCAGGGAAGGTTTGCAGTCAGAGTCAGATAGAACGATACGAATAACTGAAGAATCCTAGTCTATTTCTGCCCGTAATCAGTAAAACTGCACGAGCCGCAAACCCATCTCTGCGAAGTCCCACCATGGGTGGCCATGACGGAACCGCAGCGTGGGCATTTCCGATTCTTCAACTTAGCCACGGTGCCTGAAAGATCGTAGAGGTCGCCCCTCATCCGATGCTTCTTCGCCTTTGGCTTCTGTGGCTCTTTCGGGGGTTGCTTCTGTTCTTTTGGGGGTTGCGACATGGAATGTGAACCATCCGTCTGCGCGCGTATTTAGTGTTGATTCTCGTTGATTTCGGTGCCTCGGAGAGAATCCTTAAGAAAAACGTCCAGCCAACTGTGTAGTGACGGAGGAAACGATCTTGAAGAGTGAGAATTACACCACTACCTTCACGGTAGACCAAACTCCGGAAGAAGCCTTCGCCGCCATCAACAATGTTCGCGATTGGTGGTCAGGAAACATTGAAGGCAGTACCAACAAACTCGGCGACGAGTGGACGTACCGCTACAAAGACATCCACTATTCCAAACAGAAGATAACAGAGTTAATTCCTGGCAAAAAAGTCGTCTGGCTTGTTCTAGACAGCTACCTCAACTTCATTGAAGACAAAACCGAGTGGAACGGCACAAAAATCACCTTCGAAATCGCCAAAAAAGGTGATAAAACTGAAGTCCACTTTGATCACCTTGGCCTAACTCCCGAAGTTGAGTGTTACGATGCCTGTTCAAACGCATGGGGCGGATATGTTAACAGCAGTCTGCGGAACTTGATCACTAAGGGTAAAGGACAGCCTAATCGGAAAGAGCAGGCCGGTACGGAAAAGAAGACCGTCAAGGCCAAGCTGATTAGGAAGAAAAATCGGAAGAAGTGATTATCGGAAGCTTCTCGCGTGGTTCATCGAAACTTTATTAGAACCCCCCAGCCGCCTTGGCTTCTTCAAGCTGATGAGATGAGGCTAGATGGCTCAAAAATCGGTTTATGTAAGATTTCAGGTTCCCAAAGAGGCCGTTGACAAAACCTACCAGATACTACAAGTCGCTAAAGACACGGGTAAGTTGAGAAAGGGCACAAACGAATCGACCAAAGCGATTGAACGAGGGATCGCAAGACTAGTTGTGATTGCTGAGGATGTTGAGCCTCCCCAAGTCGTTGCTCATCTCCCGATTCTTTGCGAGGAGAGAAAGATTCCGTACCTCTACGTCCCGAGCAAGTTGGAACTCGGAAAATCAGCCGGCCTAGACGTCGGGTCTGCCGCCATCTCTGTCGTTGAGCCCGGTGATGCCGCGCAGTCTCTAAAGGAAGTCTTGAAGATTGTTGAGACTCTGAGGAAAACCGGTGCCGCTAAGTGAGTAGATCCAGAGACAGCGCCGAAGAACCACTAATCCCAGCCGAAGTAACTCAGGTAATAGGCCGCACAGGTGTCACGGGCGAGGTCATACAAGTCAGAGTCCGTGTCCTCGAGGGACGGGACAAGGGCAGGATTATCACTCGAAACATTAAAGGACCGATTCGACTAAACGATATTCTGATGCTCCGAGAGACGGAGCGAGAAGCCAAGAAGATCAGGTAGGGAGTCGACTGCCACGCCAAGAACTTTCAAGTGCTCCTTCTGTGGAAAGAACTTTTCAAACTCCACAGGACTAATGCACATCAAGAACGACGGAACCATTCTCTACTTCTGCTCCAGAAGATGCCGCGTAAGCAACTTGTCTTTTGACCGCGATTCTAGAAAGCTCAAGTGGACAGCGTACTACGGAAAGAGAGAGAAAGGACGCTGACCGACCGGCCCGAGCGAACGTTCGCATTCCTCAAACCCGATACAGTCCACAATCGTCTAGCCGGCGACGTGCTCTCTAGGCTAGAGCGCAAAGGCTTCGTCTTCAAACAGTTGAAACTGCATCACATCACCAAGAAAGAGGCGGAAGCACTCTACAATGTCCACAAGGGAAAACCGTTCTTCCAAGAACTGGTCGACCATGTCACATCCGGCCCGGTTGTCCTCATGATCCTGGAAGCGCCAAACGCGGTAGAGACTCTTCGCAAGGTCATTGGGGCGACGAATCCTCAGAAAGCTGAGCCAGGAACAATCAGAGGCGACCTATCGATGTCGATTACTGCGAACGTGATTCATGCTTCCGACAGCCTCGAGAATGCGAAAATAGAGTCTTCTGTCTTCTTCCCAGGCGTTCTTTAGTCGGGGTAGTTCAGGGTTTAATATTTCCCTGATGGCTAGTGATTGTTGCATGGAGCCCTTCAGAGATGCCGATTCGTCAACCAATAGCCGTGGTCCTCGGTCATGTCGACCACGGGAAGACAACTCTTCTCGACCGGCTTAGGGGAACCTCTGTTGCGGCTCGAGAGCCGGGCCAGATAACGCAGTGGATTGGCGCCAGCCTAATTCCAGCCAAGACACTCACCGAAATAATCGGACCATTACTCGAACGATTCAAGCTGAAGATAGAAGTTCCAGGAATCCTGTTTATCGATACTCCAGGTCACGAGACTTTCAGCAATCTTCGCAAGAGAGGAGGGTCAGCCGCTGATGTTGCGATACTGGTCATTGATGTTACGAAGGGAATAGAGCCCCAGACAGTCGAGTCCTTGACAATTCTGAAGGCTCGAAAGACCCCGTTCCTGATCTGTTGCAACAAGATTGATGCGGTTCCTGGATGGAAGACCTCGGGTGGAGGATCATTTCTTGAAAATATGAAGAATCAGCGTCCAGAGGTGTTAACGGATCTGGACAACCGGCTCTATACGATGATGGGGACCCTGTCAAGATATGGCATTCGGGCCGACAGGTTTGATCGGATTACGGAATTCGCCAAGACTGTCGCGCTAGTTCCCACAAGCGCGAAGACTGGAGAGGGGATTCCTGAGCTGATGGCGGTTCTTGTCGGCTTGACGCAAGTCTACATGAAAGGCGAGCTGGACTTGACTGGAGGACCTGCAGAAGGAACCGTTCTGGAAGTAAACGAGGAGGCGGGGCTCGGAGTAACCGTTGACACGATCATCTACAATGGTCGGATTCAGGTTGATGACGAGATCATGCTGGCCGGACGGAATGGAGTGATAACAACCCAGATCCGCGCATTACTACTACCGAAGCCTCTCGATGAGATTCGAGATCCACGAGACAAGTTCTCAAGAGCGAAATTTGTCAACGCGGCGGCAGGGATCAAAATAGCCGCGACCGGACTAGAGGATGCGATCGCTGGTTCGTCTCTCTACGTAGCAAAGGACGAGTCCAGCAGGGAAGCATTGCGAGAGAAGATTCTGAGTGAAGTTGAGGAGGTTCGAGTCAAGAAGGATCTGAGCGGTGTTATTGTAAAGTCGGACGCGCTTGGCTCGCTTGAAGCGTTGACGACGTCGTTGGAGGCGTCAAAGATTCCGGTGCGATTGGCAGATGTGGGGGATGTTTCGAGGAGGGATGTTGTTGAGGCGAAGGCGGTGCGTGTGAAGGACCCCTACCTGGGTGTTGTCCTCGCTTTTGGTGTGAAACTTCTGCCTGATGCGGAAGAGGAGATCGCGACATCGAAAGTTCCCGTCTTCAAAGGTGATGTTCTCTACCATGTTCTGGAGGAGTATTCTCGATGGGTTGAGGCTCAAAAGATTTCTGGGGCCAAGGCCGAGATGGATCTTCTTATTCGGCCCGGAAAGATCAAGCTGTTGAAGGGTTTCGTCTTTCGGCGTAACGATCCTGCTATCGTCGGGGTCGAAGTGCTCGATGGGATCATCAAGCCGAAGTATCCGCTCATCAACAGTAGCGGACGGCGGATCGGACAGGTCATCGGGATCCAGGACCAAGGAAAAGCCGTTGAGGAAGCCGGTGCAGGAAAACAGGTTGCGGTGTCGATTGACAAGCCGGTGGTGGGACGACAAATCTTCGAAGGCGACGTGCTATACGTGGACGTACCAGCGCAGCACGCGAGGGTGTTGTCCTCTAAGTTCAGAGATTATCTGAAGCCCAGCGAGCTAGCTCTTCTGGAGGAAGTGGCTGCGGTCATGACTGCCAAAGTGTCAGGAACCGCGGCCTAGCCAAACGACGTTTATTAAGCGGAAACCCGGCCGACAATCTGGACAGAGAGGAATCATTTGGCAAAGTTCCAACTCATAGTCTCAGACCCGAAGAGCAAGACCTCCAAGGCTGCCTCACTGGAAGGCACTAAGGCTCAGGCTCTAGTAGGGAAGAGTATCGGGGAAGAGGTTGACGGAAAACTCCTAGGGCTGGGAAACGTAAAGTTGCGGATTACTGGTGGGACTGACAAGGATGGTGTCCCGATGCGGTTCGACATTCAAGGCGCAGCTCGGAAGAGAGCTCTCGTCTCAGCCGGAGTGGGATTTAGGCCGAGTGATGATGGTGAGAGGAAGAGAAAACTTCTCAGGGGAAGAGTCATCTCGGAAGAGACGTTGCAGATTAACAGCGTAATTGTTAGTGGCGCGGAAGCACCCGCAGAGGCTGCTAAGAATTGAGCATGGAAGTAGTCGAAGAGCATACGAACAACCTTCTCGGACGCCGCGAAGCGAAGCTAGTTGTTCATCATGAGGGTGCTGGAACGCCGGACCGATTGACGGTGCGGAAGCTCGCGTCTGAGCATTTCAAATCTCCAATCGACAGAGTGTTTGTGAGAAGCATCGCGACGCGGACCGGAGGATCCTCAGCCACATGCATGGTCGAAATCTATACGGATGCTAAAGCCGCGGATATTGTCCCTGCGTACTTGAAGAACAGGATGCTCCCGAAGGACCAAAGGGTCGCAAAGAAGAAGACGGAGGAAGAGAAGCCTGCTGCCCCGGCTGCCAAGGCACCGAAACCGGCCCCCGAAAAGAAAGCCGAAGCAAAGCCGGCTGAGAAGAAGGAGGAAGCAAAACCCGCTCCAGCAAAGGACGCGAAACCTACGGCTGGCAAGGAACAGAAGCCTGCTGCAGTCAAGGAAGCCAAGCCAGCTGCGAAGCCCGAGTCTAAGCCGAAAGCGTAGACTGATTCAGGACCCTCGCCTGGTCTATGACGCTTTGTTAGCCTAGAACCGGAAACAGGAAACTCCGGATCTGTGCCGCGAGACTAGCACACATACCTAATTTTCTAGATCTCTCGGGTCCGCAGAATTTGGCATGGAAATGAGGTCGTGGACGGCTGGCTAATCATCGGATGACCGAAGAGGATTAACATGATCAGGAGCAAGTTTCCGATTCTAAGGCGTTTCCAAGGCGATTTCCAGGCGACTAGCGGTCGCTGGCTCTATCTGAAATCTTTCTACGATGACTTGGGAGCGAAGATTCAGAATCGGCCGGGCATCTCCTGCCTCATGAAAAATCGGCACTTGACTCAACTGGAATCTTTGGTTTAGAACAGAGATCTCGGCAAGAGCCCGGTGGGAAATAGTCTCGGCCCTGAATTCACGACCAGACCCAAACCAACTCAAAAGTTAAACCCATCAACTGTCTAGGAAAAGAGCTGGTCTCGCACACAATGTCCGTTGTAACATGTCCTAGATGCGGTGCAAGCAACACCGCAACTGCGCGTTTCTGCAGTACCTGCGGCACATCACTAGTATCTGTCCCAACTCCCATGCTCCCCCCGACGGGTTATGCTCCGCCTCCCGCCCAACAATACTATCCGTACCAGTATCCCGCAAACGCCTGGGAGGTGGCGCGAACAATCAAGATCAACAACACTCTCACAGGGCTGCTACTCCTTGTCATTGGCGTCTTGATCGCTTGGATTCCCTTCGCGGGGTTCATCGGTGGAATAGTCGGCTTCATCGGGGGAATCCTGGTCCTCGTCGGACGCGAACCCTTCGGCGTAGATCACGTCCGAAATACCACACTGGCGCTCATATTCTTCATAGTCGGGATCGCGGTCACGATATTCGGATTCTTCTACGCCCTGGCCTACGGTATCTCGTCGGGGCTCGGTGCCTCTGTCGTGGGTCTGTTCGGCATCGTATTTCTAATCGGCGGCGCAATCTTCGGGCTCGCAGAAGTCCTCCTCACATATTCCTTCCAGAGAAGCAATGGTCACACGCTACTCTGGACAGCCTACGGAATATCGATATTCCTCGGCCTCGTCAACCTGTTCATCCTCCCATTCGGCAGCGGAGGATTCTGGACATTATACTTCGGCACAGGAGTAGCCCTCTTCACAGGCTTCCTCGCCGCTATTCCAGCCGCACTCTATGGGACGGCGTTCTACCTGGCACGGGAAAGAATCGTTCGTCACGAAATACCGCCACCAATGACACACCCGCAGCCAGGGAAACCGCCGTGGTAGAAAATTTCCTCAAACCTTCGAAAAACCGGCGACTAAATTCAAGCTTGGGAACCGCAGAGCCAAGTGCCAAGCGCGATGAGTCGATCAGATGAGTCGAACGTCGCCGTAGGGATCGCTCTCCCGCAATATGGAACGATTGCTTCCCCTAAGACAATCCTACATGTCGCGGTGGAAGCCGAGAAGATGGGGTTGGCTTCTCTCTGGACTAGCGACCGATTGCTTCTGCCAACTAAGCCGAAGGAGACGTTTGACGGCGATCCTTGGCCTGAGATTTTTGCGACGGTCTATGATCCAATTGAGATGCTAACGTTCGCCTCGGCGAGTACTAGGAAGGTTAAGCTCGGCACGAGCGTGATGAGTGCTCTCTTTCAGAATCCCGTGACCCTCGCCCGGCGCTTCGCAACACTAGACAGACTGAGTGGCGGAAGAGCAATTGCCGGCATCGGACAGGGCGACTTTAGAGACGAGTTTGAAGCTGCAAACATCCCGATGAAGAGGCGTGGAAGAGGATTCGAGGAATATCTCAAAGCAATGCGCGCCGTCTGGGGCCCAGACCCAGTCAGCTTCAGTGGAGACTTCTACAACATCCCAGAATCAAGAATAGGGCCGAAACCCGTACAGTCAGGCGGCATTCCAATGCTACTGGGAGCCTTCGCTCCCGCATCAATCGAACGGGCAGCAAGAATCGCCGACGGAATAATGCCCGCTGCGGGAAGAAGCACCACGATCGAGAAGTTAAGCCAAACAGTCAACAACTTTCACGACGTAGTGCGTAGAGCAGGTCGCAATCCCCGAGAGATCAGGTGGATCCTCAGAGTCCACAACTCCCTAGAAAAGAAAACCACAGAACCCCAACCATTATTGGGAGGTACACCTCAACAAGCCGCAAAAGACCTGCCAAGACTCAAAGACATAGGCATAGATCACGTATTCTACGACATGAATCATCCCGCTCACGTTCCAATAGACACTCAACTCGTGCTGCTCAGAAGGCTCGTGCAGCTGATCAAGGCCTAGGAATGCGCTCGTTGAGTCGGACCTTTTTCTGGTTCCGGCAGCAAAATCCGTTTGGCTAGTCAGTCTTGGTTTTTGAAAATCTATAGCTTGCGACGAAGAAGAAGCTCATGATTCCGAGCGCTATGATTGGAATCTTGATATCGATCTGGTAGGCTGGAAAGCTAAAATTGTTCAGGATTGATTGGGTGAGAGAGTTCTCGTATTGCATAATCAGGGTGTCGTTGTAGACTACGATGGATGAGATCTCGGAGTGTACGAAGCCTGCTCCGAATGTTCTTGCGTAGCGGCCTTGGACATTTCTTTGGGCGCCTAGTTTTTCATGAGTGAAACCGTCAAAGATTCCTACGGAGAGTTTAGCAGCTTCGAGGTTGGATGCGATCGCTTGTAAGGCCCCGTTGATACCCCCGTCTCCATCGCTCAGAACCACCAGGGGTTCTGTGGGATGGTGGGACGCGTCAAAGCCGTGGATCTGTATTACCACTGAGCCAAATCTGGTGAAGGTTTCATGGGCGGTTTCGAAGATGCTTTGTGTTCTGTGAGCCATGTCGGTCTGACCGTTTGGACCGAACGTTCTCTCTGCACCTGATACCATGAGAGCGGTAACGTGTGGATAGGCGCTGGTGAAGATTGTGTAGGCTATCTGTTGGCTGTTGAAGTCTGTGACTGGATGTGGGGCTTCTATTATGACTCGGGTTGTCGAGGGACTTTTTTCCGCTGTGAATAGGTATGATCCCCATCCTCGGTTTACGGTTGTGTTCTCCATTAAGACGTAATACTTGTTGCCAGTCGCCGAATCGTTCACCGGGATCAGCTGGTACTTCAACTCTGTCGCTACGCTGGATGCGCTGAGGATCGAGCCTGCATCGTTCTGGGATACCCCTGTGTCAATCAATCCGAAAATTGTGCTCATCGTCGAATAGTCTGAAGAGGATGGCTCAGTGTAGTTTCCAGGTATGAGCCCGATGAACCTGTTCTGTATCAGATTGTAGACCTGCTGCAGTGGCTTTGTGACCCATGTAATACCTGTCGGCGGGAGCTGAGTAGTATTGACCCACGAATGACGAACCGGCAAGGAAAAAGCTGAGACTATTACGAGCAGAATTACAACGGGAATTATCGGTATGATTCTTCTAGGTCTCTCTTTCTCTCGAGCGGGCATGGAGCATGATCACTTTCCTGTGATGGCATAGAGTATTACGTACGTGATTACGGAGACGATTGTCAGGGCATAGATCGTTTTGGTGATTCCCTGTCTTTCCATGCTGTTCGCGACTAGTCCGGGTATGATGAATCCGATGACCTGGAAAATTCCGGTTGGTCCGACGCTTGCTACTTGGCCGTAGGTGAGTGCGAGTGCTACGAGGGACTGGATTCCCCAGGCGATTACGAAGCTCATCAGCATCATGAACGAGAATTTTCTTCTTCCAAAGAGGACAATGTATTCTGCGACTTTCTTGAGCGCGAACATGGTGATGATCGCGACCGCAAACGTCGAGAGTAGCAGGTAGGGTCTGTCGAGGGTTAGAGCTACGTAGCCAGGGACGATGACTCCTCCAGGGACCAGGTTCTGTTTTTCATAGAACAGCATGCTGACGGCGATCCCTAACGCGATAGCGACCTCGGCGGTGTCGAGGGTAACTCCGTAGACCACCATCTAATTCCGAGACTCCAAGGAGTGTGAGTCTTGCTTCTCAGAAAGTTTCTCGAACGTGTCGATGAAATCCTCGATTCCGATCATATTCCCACAGCCGAACAGGGTTACGCCTTGACCTGTTTCGATAGACATCTTCGAGAGGAAATCCATGATTGCTGGAGGGTTGACAGCCCCCAAATTCGCAATCCTCTCCTTCGGGTAGCCTTCTCGGGTTGCCTGGCTTACGAACAGGTTCGTCATTTCTCCCACAACGATAATTTTCTCAAACGGCATTCGCGCCATGGCTTGGGCAAATTCTAAAGTTCTCGTAACCCTGTCCTCTCTCGCGTGGAACATTCCGACAAGCATCCTCTGCTCTTCTATGTCTCCTCGGCGACTGAGTTCTTGGAATACGAGTCTCGTCGAGTCGACGTCGTTGACGCCGAAGGCTGCGATGAGCCTCACGTTGTGATCGGCGATCACACCGTTGAGGATCCGCGTTAGACCCGGGTCCGGTTTGGCGTCGAGCATTCCCTTCAACGCTTCATCCGGTGGGACGTTGAGTAGTTCGCAGACTTTGAGTGCTATAGCGATGTTTTCCTTGAAGATCATGTAGGAGAATTTGGAGAGATTCTCGTCCGGGACTGTGTCAGGGTCGACCTCTATGACTTTCGCGTTCTTCTCTTCTGCTCTCTTTCTGATGATCGGTATGTACTTCTTCTCCGCGGTCACTACGACCCCGTTGATTGGGACTATTCCGGAAAGGTTCCAAGCGACATCTTCCAATGATGGTCCCATGACGTCCAGGTGATCGGCACGGACGTTTGTAATCACTGAGATTGTTGATCTGACGAACCTGTTCTCTGCGATTATGTTCTTTGGCCGGATGGACATGCATTCGAATACTATCGCGTCCGCGCCGCCGACGTCGGCTACACTCTCGATTATTCTGGGCTGTTCTCTGAGGTTAGGCTGTTCATGGTGACCACGGATTCCACGCTCTATTCCTTCAGCGTCGATTAGTCTCGCGGCCTTACCCGTGGTTTTGGTTACTACCCGCCAGCCGTGGTGTCTAAGAGCGGCTCCGATGAGTCTCGTAGTAGTCGTCTTTCCTCTTATTCCGGTCACGTGTATTCTCGTCGGGATCTTGGCAATAGCCTTGGAGTCTGCCACATACTCCCTTACGAAACCCGCCACGAAGCAGGCTAGGATGGAGCCAATGAGTACGCCAGGAGCCTTGACTAGTGGAATGTAGTAGTCTACTCCGAACCAGTGGTAGATTGGCCAGAGAAATGCGATTATCGGTTGGATTGGTATCGCTCGGGGTAGCCAGATCAGAACGAACGTGATTAGAAACGCGGTCTCGCCGAGTCTCCGGATCGAGAGCTTCCGCAATTCACTTTTCCACCTGTCCGTGATACTTGGTCCTGTGCTTTCTCTCGTACGCGATAGCGACCGCGACGACTAGGGCGAGGGGGATGACGATGTAGAGCCAGGAGAGATTCTGGAATAGGGAGGGAGATGAGATGGTTTGGCAGGTGGCAAGGCTGACCGGGGTCTCTGGAGAGAGTACGTTCGTGTTATGGATTACTAGGTACGAGTCGACGAGGCCGCTTACGGTATTGACTGTTGTTATTGCGTTGCCGGGGTTGGTTATGTTGAGGAAGAATCTGAAAGTCCCATCCGGATACTGTGCTGTTAGTGTGTAATTGAGCAGTTTTGATGAGGATGTGAGGATGTTGTACCAAGCGGTGCTGGAGCATGATCTGAGATCGTTTGCGATCGAGAGCATGTGATAGGTGCCTGTCGGGTAGAGTCCTTCTCCATTGTCCGGAAGGGAGAAGTTCCCGTTAGACTGGAGATATCGGCTAGTGAGGTAGGACTCGGCCCGGTACGCCGAGTATGCGTAGGTCAGATTGTTGTGGAGGTAGACGCTTGCGTCTAGATCTCTCGCGAAGTCCTCTACAAGGTAGGATTTGTAGGGGTTGACGGTGACGATGTTACCGTCTGACTGTTGTCTCTTGACAAGCTGGTTCGCAAGACCTGTCTCTAGTGTCTGATAGGATTGGCTGAGAGAATTGCCTTGGAGCCTGAAGTAGCTGTCAGTGTAAGTGATTGGCTTGAGAAAGCGTAGAAGCTTGGCAAAGTCGATGAGCGGGTCCGCGGCTGCTGATGTGGCCCCTGACAGGTTGTAGTTGGTGTTCAGGTCTTGGACTGCTGTTGTGAAGTCTGAGGCCGGGGGTAGCGATGATCCGCTGTAGTGTGCGAACCAGACAGCATTCGAGAGTGTCCAGGCGACCGTGTCGAAATAGTCGCTTCTGAGAGGCAGGTTGAGATGCATGTTCTGGGTGACGTTGATCAGGTCTGACCTTGCTGTAGGATCGAGCGTTAGCCCGTAGGTTCTTGACAGGAATTTCTGCGCGTCGAGATGTACCTGAAACTGTGTATTCAGGTTTGCAGGGGACCATATTCCGTAGCTGACAAAGGACGGATTCTGAAGAAGAATGTGTTCTGCCTTGGTCATGTTCTGAATAATTGTCCTGGTCGTTGAGTTGCCGATCTCTAGTTGCAGGTAGGTCAGGGTTCTGCCTACCAGGGATGTTGCCCAGAGATTGTTCGAGGTGCCTTGAAGTGTCGCGGTGCCATTAGGAAGAACTCTTGACTCGGCCCACGTGAGGACTTGTCTCATTGAGGCGTTGATCGCGGCGCTGTTCAAGGTAGGAGAATTTATCGGGCTCGCTGCGGCCGAGGATTGGAACGAAGGAAAGGTGTCAGAGGCAAGTGGGGTGCTCAACAAGATGATGCCGATTAGGAGGAAGACCGGCATTCGAGCCATGGAAGCTCTAGACCCCATTCTACAAGCCTCCTCTCGAGCGCTTTTGGTTGCTGAATAAGTGATGATTGTTACTGTTCAGTCAAGTTGTCGAAGACTCCTGTCTCTGATGATTTCTCGACCAACAGAGTTATTGATTTCTCCGACGGAACCTTACGCCTCTTGTTGACAGCTGCATGATCGTGGGGCAGGACCAGTCGAGCTTGTTGGATAACCCGGTCTGGAGCGCTCTATCGACAACGCACGCTTCTTTCGCCGAGGGTGATAGTCTCGCCAGGCGTTACCCTGTTGACGTTGCTCCTTTTGCCGCGACACGCGATCAATCCCTAGAATCCTATCGTTCACTCGCCCGGCTGCTCGGTCCTGAAGGGACAGCTGCAATCCCTCTAGCTACAATGCCTCTTCTTCCGGACGGCTGGACCGTTGTTCGCAAGATAGATTCCGCCCAGATGGTCTGGAACACTCAGACGCCCCCTCCGGTAGAACATAGCTTTGAGGAGCTGAACTTCTCGCACGTTGATGAGATGCTTGCGCTAGTCGAGTTGACGAAACCTGGCCCATTCTTCAAAAGGACGCGTGAACTAGGATCGTATCTCGGAATCCGTGAAGCTGGTCAACTTGTGGCCATGGCGGGGGAACGACTCAAACCGTATGGATATACCGAGATCAGTGCTGTCTGCACCCATCCCGACTACCGGGGGCGCGGATACGCAAGCTCCCTAGTCTCCATTCTGATCCAGAGGATTACAAAACGGAATGAGATTCCCTTCCTCCACGTCCGTACAGAGAACGTTGACGCAATACGCGTATACGAGAAACTCGGCTTCAAGACCAGGCGCAACATGAACATCGCCGTTGTGAAGAACGACCATTCACTCAACTCTCGTGAGCTATAGCTTCACACGGTCTGGGCAGGTTAGCCTTAGTACCTAGGTTGATCACCGCTAAGGGAAGCAGACCGACGCATCATACTGCGTTGCGCCACGTCTCTTACCTTTGAGGAACGGAGCGGCGTGGCCTTCTCGAAGCAAACTCCGGGACAAGATTGAGATTGAAATCTTATGCGTTAGCCTCTTAAGAGGAAAGCCCGGGTACTAGGGGTCGAACGAGCTTGTATGCAGAACAGAACAGGGCGAGGATGGCGGAGGTTAATGTGGAAATCGACAGGCTACAGCACGAGATCAATGAGAGGCAGGCAAAAGGAAAACCGACCCAGGACCTTGAGAAGAGGCTTGAGGAGCTGGAACGTGAGAAGCATGAACTTGTCGAGCGGATCGAGGCGCTATGGAGTGCCTGAACTAGCGAGCTTCCGACCGGATCCTCAGGCAGTTTCTCTGAATTTGAAGGGCCGTCCGATATACTTCGCCAGTTCTTTCTTGAGCTTTCGGGAATTCCTAACTGTAGCTCGGGTTTTGTAGTCGTAGGCTACCTGTGTAGTCCTGCCGATCGCATACTCGGTCCTTCGGGGTCCGCGGATGGAGTAGTCGAGGTCCCATGATCGAACTCCTATCCGGCTCACCCATACTGAGACGGTTATCCGGCGTTCGCCTCTGATTGGTTTCTTGAATTCGCAGCGCACGGAAGCGACGATAAAGCTGGCACGGAACCCTTCTCGTACTTGTCCGAGTCTTCTTGCAAACTCGACCCGGGCAGTCTCCATGTACTGGAGATAGGTCGCGTTGTTGACATGGCCCATTACGTCAATGTCCCGGAACTGGACCGGCAGATCAGTGATAAACTTCAACGATAATCTTTTCCGCGACGACTACCTGTGCGCATAGTACACCGTTACAGTCTCATCATTGATGGAGTCGATTCTGCCGAATCCGAACCTGACCATCTGGATTATGCTTCCCACTTTCTCCTGACGGATATTCGTTTCAACCGGGCCTTTCGTTCTAGATGCATCAGGCATTACAACTTCTCCGAGCATATTGTTCTCGCCTGGTAGCCAGTTGACCAGGTGCGCCTTGACCTCTCGCGCTTTCATGTAGTCCTGGCTGTGGAACGCGGCCGCGACCGAGTCGTTCTCGACACTCTTGATTTCAATGTTGAACAACTCCATCAGCCGGACCACGTTGCTCTTTCTCAGAAGATCAATGTCCTGAGACGAGATCAGCAGTTTGGCTGAGCCGTTCTCTGGAACCACCTTGAAGATTCTATCTGGAAGGTCCTTCCTTTCCGGGTGCAACGGCAGATGAGCATCATAGGTCCGATCGACACCTGAGACTGTAATTGTGATCGGGTTGGCGATGAAACTGTACCTGTGGGCTAGCTTGTCAATCTCCTTCCGGTTCGTCGCGTTCACATTATCCCAGCTTAACGTAGCGTCAACTGGCCTTGGACCCATCTCGTACACAATCTTCCTCAAAGCGCTCGGAACATACCCTCTCCTGCGAAGAGCCGCAAGTGTCGGAAGTCTCGGGTCCGAGTAACCTTCCACGAGGCCCTCCTCGATCTCCTTGACCATCAACGACTTGCTGAGCTTGATATCCGTAGTCTTCAACCGGCCATAATGCACATACTCCTGGATGTCCCAGCCCAACTCCTTGTACAGATACTCAGTCCGTTCGGCGTTTGTCAGGTGTTCCTTTCCGCGGATGACGTGGCTTATTCCGAGCAGATGATCATCGATAGCCGATCCAAAGTTGAACAGGGGCCAGACACGGTACGCCGAGCCCACTCTAGGATGAGGATACTTCACAGGATCAATAATGCGAAGCGCAGGCCAGTCCCTAACCGCCGGGTTCGGATGAGCCAGATCCGTCTTTACCCGTAGCACCGCCTCTCCCTCTCCAAACCCTCCATCCAACATCTTCTGCCAGTCCGCCAAGTTCTGTTCCGGACTCTTCGAACGATCAGGACATGCTCTTCCTGCGTTGATCTTGATACGGAAATCCTCAGGAGTACAAGTGCAGACGTATGCGTCTCCTGATTTCAGAACCTTCTCAGCATACTCATAGTAAATCGGCATCCTGTCGCTAGCGATGAACTCCGCGTCCCAATTGCATTCCAGCCAGCGAACATCCTCCCGGATCAGATCATAATACTCAAGCGCCGACTTCTTCAGCCGCGGATCCGTATCATCAAACCGCAAGAGAAAGCGTCCCTTGTACATCCGCGCATAGTCGTGGGAGAGGATTATCGCCCGGACCGAACCTAGATGCAGGACAAAGTCCGGATTCGGCGCAAACCGCGTCACGATCGTAGCGTACTTGTCCGCATTCGGCAAAGGAGGCAGAGCCTTCGCTGAAGGCTGAGCTTGAGATAATGCTGCCTTGGCGGACATAGATTGGAGGCTGCTCAACTAGATTCTATCTCTTATCCCCTGAAAGAGGAGGGGAACCTTTCGAATTGATTGGCCGCTCTTGTCGGGTGTTCGAAGGCTAGGTTAGGCGTCGAGGGTAGAAGTACCGTTCCATGAGGAACGTGGCATCGGAATTCTACTCTGTCTTGAAGCCCAGTCTCGCGGCAATCTCGCGGTGTAATCTGCGCACTTCCGACCCATCAATCTGCTGGGACAAGAGAGGTCTCGTGGTCACGACATCAGAATCGCCAAAACGAGCGAGGCTAAGGTTTAGGTCTTTCAGAACTTTTTCTACGTTTAACATCGCTACACTAGCCCTACCGTCTCTTAAGAAGGTGTCAGTCCGAGGGTTCCCGGACGCGGAACTCTTTTTTAGCCAGGAACTTACAATGTTAGCAGAGAACGCAAAACAGCCATGGTGAAATCTAGAGAGCGTCGCGCAGGAAAGACCGAGAGTGCTCACGCGGGCGGCGTCGAGTCTCAACGTCTCAAGAAAGAAAAAAGGAGATACTCAAGAAGCCAGCGGTAGGGACACGCGGAGATCACGCTCAAGAAAAGGACCTGAACTCGATAGTCTTAAACAATGAACCGCTTTTGAGCGGTCTTCTATGTCACAAGTTGTAGAAAATCTCGCGAACTTGATGCAGAGTTTAGACGACGCTTGGAACGCGGGACCTAAGAGTCCACTGTGGGAGACCTTCAGAAAGCGTCATACTGAGGACGTCGCCGTCTACTGGCCAGGTCAGCCCGAACCGACGAGAGGACGCAATAACCATGACTTGGAAGCCGTAGAATTCTTCAAGACTTTTCCTGACAACCATCTGATAAATCGACCTTACAAGATTCTATTCCAGCAAGCCAATCACACTTGCTCCATAGCCGATTTCTACGGAACAATGAAAGGACAGATGAAAACACCCGACGGTAAAACAATTCAGCCTACGGGAAGGAGCTTCCATGTGGAGTTTTGCACCGTCGCCACCTGGAACAATAGAGGTGAGATTACTGAAGAGCGGCTCTTCTACGACCAGGTCGGACTGATGAAGCAGATTGGACTGATGTAGAAAGGATCATCTCTCAAGAACAAATGACTCACAAGGTGCCGTTGGCGCGCCATCTCTCTTTCACTCCTAGTTCTTCGAATCCTTTAGCAGGTCGTCTATGACGTCCTTGTTAATTTCCATCGACCTCTTGTCGAAGCCCGCTGCTCTTGCGATATCAGTTTCTGAGATTTGTAGCCCTATGTCTTGGATTGCCTTGAGCATCACGCCCGCGGCTCTCCCACGATAACTCATCTTAGGGTTCAGACCCTTTTCAACCGCTGCATCAAGATAGTCATAGGAACGCTGGACCAGTTCCATTTTTTCGCTATTACTTACTAGTTCGCGGGTGGCGAACCCCTCGGCCACGCTTTCAATGTGCCTTTTTGTGAGCTGCGAAACGAGATCTGGAATAGGTATGATGCTGTCCTGGACTCCGAATGACCTGATGATGCGTTCCTCGGCATCGATAAGCTTCTCCCTGCTCACAAACATCCTCGACTCAAATTCATGGTCAGTTCTTAGATCCCCCATCGCTTTTGCAGCGAGCGATACGGACGCGATTAGGAAGATGTCCAGATTCTTATGATCGGCGTTGTATTCGCCTATCGGCCTGCTCTTGAAGTCCAAATACAATGCAACTGCAGCCAGCTTCACCTCATTTGACAATCCAAGCCTCTGCACCGTATCGAAGAATAGGCCGTGCTCCTCCCTGCTCAGGGACTCTACGCCTCTGTTTAGACTGTAGATCCTTTCTTGAGCTTTCACAAAAGCAATCTGTATTTCCAAATATATACGCATTAATTGGAGAAAGGGCTGAGCCACCAATTCGGATGGCACATTTGGGGCATATTCGCCACGAATGCGATCCGGCAACGCTTAACTGACCAACGAACAACCATCCCCGGTATGTCAGTGACAGCCTCCCATCAAGTCCAAGGTCTGAAGTTGTTGGACGGGAAGGTCGCAGTAATCTATGGAGCCGCCGGGGGAGTAGGAGCTGCCGTCGCAAAGGCCTTCGCCCGGGAAGGAGCCCTGGTCTTTCTCACAGGCCGAACCGAAAACTCCCTGAATCTCATAGCGAAGGAAATCTCAGACTCTGGTGGGGTTGCGGATGTCTCAAAGGTCGACGCGCTTAGTCCAGAGTCCGTCGAGGCGCACCTACACAGAGTTGTCACCAAAGCAGGAAAGCTCGACGTTTCTTTCAACCTCATTGGGACAAGCGTCGCAATGGGCTCGAAGCTGACAGAGCTTTCTGACCAGCGATTCGCGGAAGCTGCCTTCAGCAAAGTCAGATCATATTTCATCACCATGACCGCCGCAGCCCGCATAATGGAGAAGCAAGGCAACGGTGTTATCCTCGGGCTCACTGCTCCCGTCGCACGACTCCCAAGACCGAACATGGGAGGATTCTCAGTCCAAGGAGCGGCTATCGAGGCTCTCTGCAGGCAACTAGCCTTCGAAGTCGGACCCCGAGGAGTCCGGGTTGTCTGCCTGAGAACGGGTGGCACTCCGGACAATCCGGTTCTCCAAGCAGTCTTCACCCACCTCGCCAAGCTAAGAGGAACTACATTCCAAGCGATTGCCGACTCGGAAGCCCAGAACACAGCACTAAAGCGGGCTCCACTACTTCCGGAGGTGGCCAACGCGGCTGTTCTGATTGCATCAGACTATGCGAGTGCAATCACCGCTACAACAGTAAACGCAAGCGGCGGAGAACTCGTCGATTGATCTCCCAGTACATGTGACCGGTTTTTCAATAATAACAGTCAATAACTACCACTCCTTCCATACACCGGCCGCTGATAACGATGAGCG
>Ga0209076_1000002_pt1 | contig 34152 bp, 30 predicted proteins | sample Rivendell_Oct201_9_FD_188350 | JGI IMG/M metagenome (GOLD analysis project Ga0209076, IMG submission 188350) | Vadose zone soil and rhizosphere microbial communities from the Eel River Critical Zone Observatory, Northern California to study diel... | ecosystem: Environmental > Terrestrial > Soil...
AAAGCCTTCCTTGTCAGGTCCATGGGCTCGGGGACCTTATTCTCAACTAGTTCTATGGCGGTCTCCTTTAGGACCCCGTTAGGATTCCCCTCTGAATCTCTGACAATTTCTCCTCCAGCAGGGTTCGATGTGCGATTGTCGATCCTAGCAATGGATAGAGCAGCCGAGTTTGCAACCGCCACGTGCCCACAGATTCGTTTGAGGAAGACCGGCTTTGAAGATGGGCTATCCAGGTCCTCTCTTGTGGGATAACGGCGCTCTCGAAGTTTCTCATGATCCCATCCTCTGCCTAATACCCAACTGTCCTTTGACTCGGTGGATGTCAGCTTTGCTACCCGCTTCTTGATCTGCTGAATGGATCGCGAGCGGGAGAGGTCAAGAGTTCGAAGAAGCATACCATAATTCAAGAGATGAATGTGCGAGTCTTGAAAACCAGGCAATATTGTCCGGCCATGAAGATTGACTTTCCGTGTTGGCGGCGACTTCAGTCCGACTATGCGACTGTTTGATCCGATGTGGGTCACTCTTCCTCCCCGAACTGCCAGTGCCTCGAAGTGCGTTCGAGACCCAGCGTCTGGATAGATCTTGCCGTTATGTAGGATTAGGTCGGGATTAGGCGAAGATTTGTCGCTACCAACTCTTCTTCCTCGAGTTCTCACAACGAACGCATCCGGTTGGCCGTTCCCGAGCTGAAAGAACTGAATTGCAACTGTGGACGACTATTTGTCGAGTAAGGAAGAAAGAATGGTCTGTATGTTTGATGGATCAGTGATCGGAGGGCCGCAGGTTTTCCCTGCGCAAACATAGGCTACTGGGGCCTTCTTTGCGTCAAACCCGAGATGATTTATCTGATCTGAGTCTTTGGCTGGCTCAAGATATCTCACGTATCGTCTGCCAGGATACAGCTTCAGAGCTGCAGCCTTGAACGAACCGGATTCTTTTGACTTGGGAGACGCGATAATTGTGATTCCTATCGGACCGTTAATGTAGGAATCCAGTGCCAACGCGTAGCTCGCTCCCGTAACCCCGTATCTTTCGTAGTCTGCATTGAACAGGCCTAGCGCTTTTCCAGCGATCGTTGCGTAGTCACTTCTCTCCAAGAGCCACGAGAGTCTGAGAATCCCGTTTGCAATTATGCTGTTTTCGTCGATTGGTTTGTCCCGCATCTTGAGCTCACCTAGGTTAGAATCTTGCACTGGAATATCGTAGAAGCCTCCCACTGCTTTGTCGTTTAGCTTCTCAATCGCTTCGTCGGCGATTGTGATGGCTTTTTCCAGATAGGCTCGCTTCCCAGAGTACTCGTACGCGTCGAGAAGTGACTGAAGTAGGGATCCGTAATCGATCAATAGTCCCTTCAATTTCACGCCCTCATCTTCTTTCCAGTAGTGGAATGGAAGTGCTCCATCTGTCGGGAGAGCGAGGATGCGGTCGAGACTCTTGAGGGCAAACTTGCCGAGCTCAGGCCTTTCTAGGACAACGCTTGCGAGAAGGAAAGACGAGACGAATTCCGCATTGTAATTAGTGTAGACCGTCCGATCGATCGCCGGAGTCTTCCGAGTCTTTCGCCCGGAAAGATCGAGCTTGTAGTACTCCTCGTCTGCATCCTGACTGCCGTAAAAGCCGCCATGTTCCGAATCGGACAGACTCGTATTCGCGTACTTCACGATGCCTTCCGCTCTATCCCTGTAAAGTGGTTTTCCAGTTAGCTGGAAGGCGTGAAGGTACACTGCGAGCAGTCTCGCATTATCCTCGGCCATCTTCTCGAAGTGGGGAATTGACCAATCCCGAGTAGTGCTGTACCTGAAGAAGCCTTGTTCCACTTGGTCGTAGATTCCTCCATTGCCCATCTTGTCAAGGGTCTTGGTGACCACCGTTAGCATTTCTTTCTCCCCATGGTACCGATAGCGTAGGAGTGCGTATTCTAATGCGTCAGTGTGGGGGAATTTAGGCTCGAAACCAAATCCTCCATAGTCAATGTCAAAATTTGCCGCGATGGTGGTTGCAATGTCTTTTGTGATGCGATCCGACAACGCTTCGTTATTGGCTTGTGGAATCCGTGTTGGCCGGAGCTTGCTCCCAATCCTACTCTTGCTGGTGCCATAGAAGTCGAGGACGGAGCGGAGAACTTCCCTCAGTTGTTGAGGGGGGATGTAAGTTCCGCCTGTGATAATTCTCCCTTCATTGTCCAAGAAGGCGGTAGTGGGCCAGCCTCCCATATTGTAACGACGATTGACATCAGGTCTCTTGTCAGTGTCAACCCTGACCGGAATGAAGTTCTTGTTGACCAAGTCGATGACTGCCTGATCCGAATAGGATGTGTTGTCCATGACGTGGCACCAGTGGCACCAAGACCCTGTGATGTCTAGCAGAATCGGTTTCCCTGAAGTCTGCGCTTTGTCAAAACTCTCCTTACTCCATTCGAGCCATTGGATCTTGTTCAAGAGGCAGCCGACAACATCTACGATTGTCGAGAATCATATATGAACCCTAGAATCAGTCGATCGCTCAGAATGCCAAAGTCAACATCGCAAACCAGAGAAACGCCGGGTGATTCGAGGGTTCTCGCCGATCTAAGAAAGGCATTCGCTAACGAGTCGCTCTCCAAAGTATTAGCGGTGTCAGTGCAGATATTGAGAGAGAGTTCGGATCACTTCGACTGGGTAGGCATCTATCTCGTTAGAGGCAAGGATCTGGTATTGGAGGCCTATGCAGGGGATGAAGAGACGGAGCATGTTAGGATCGCCATAGGACAGGGAATTTGTGGCTCCGCAGCCAAGGAAGGACAAACAATCGTCGTCCCGGACGTCAACAATGACCCGCGGTATCTCTTGTGCTTCGCTTCAACCCGATCCGAGATCGTGGTGCCGATAAAGGGACGGAACTGGGTTCTCGGAGAGATAGATATCGACAGCAGTCGGCTTTCAGCTTTCAACCAACAAGACCGAGAGACTCTTGAGGGTGCAGCATCGCTGCTAGCGCGTTATCTTGACGGTCGACATTTCGAGTCTCATGACCCCTCGACCTTGTGAGCGGCCGCCAACGATACGATCTCGCGAATTGATCTGTATCCCTTCTGTTCCAGAAACTTCCCGATTCCTGTGGTCACTTCGCGAAACACGTCGAGACCTTTGCTTGTTATCGCACTTCCGATCTGGACTGCTGACGCACCTGCCATTATCATTTCTATTGCGCCTTTCCAGTCCTCGATCCCGCCGACCCCGATGATAGGGATACGAACCGCTTGTCTTATCTGGTAGACGGCTCTGAGCGCGATTGGGTGTATGGCTGGACCGGAGAGTCCACCAAGGACACCACCTAGGACAGGAAAGCCCGAGTCCACGTCGACCGCGGTTCCCAAGACCGTGTTGATCGCCGTAATCCCGTCAGCGCCTGCGCTCTCAGCGGCTTTGGCCACCTCGGCTATGTCCGTAACATTCGGGCTTAGCTTTACGAACACCGGGATGTGGACTCGACTCTTCACCGCTTTAGTGACCTCGGCTACGACCTTCGGCCGCTGGCCTATCTCAACTCCAACCTCTCTAACGTGAGGGCATGAGACATTCAGCTCAACAGCGATCGCCCCACCTTTCTCCCCCATCACGGCAGACTCGGCAAATTCCCCTGCGTCAAAACCGAAAACACTCGCTATGACCTGCACTCCTTTCTTAGAAGCGGTCTCAACTTCTTCCCGCATCTCCTTCATTCCCGGGTTTGGAATACCCAGAGCGTTGAGGAAACCGCCATGGACCTCAATGAAAGACGGGTTTCTGTAGCCCTCCCTGCCCGTCCTATTGAACGACTTAGTAACGACGGCCGCAGCCCCAGCCCTGGACACTCGGATAAGCATCTCGCCCGAGACTCCCAGAATTCCTGAGGCTAGAATCGTCGGGTTGGGGAGTTTAATACCCGCAAACTCTACCGATAAATCCGATTCCAAGTGGGTCTAAACATGAACAGTATTGCCGTGCTAATTATCTTCGCACGACTGTCAAGCGAAAACCGCAGACTCGTCTTCCAATCGGGAGACGCGTCTTGAAAGCGTACCTCATCGACTCCCCGGCCGGACTCTTCCTACTCGAAAAGACGGGCAAGATTTCCGAGAGAGCACTCTTTGCCCACAATCCAACGGACGCCGCCGCCCAATTGAAACAAGTCCTCAACGGCGAACTCCCCACAGACTCCTCCGCTTTCGTCCAACGCCTCTCCCAACTAGAACTCGACCTCATTACTGTGGACAGCGAGCCCCTCGCGAGACTCGCCCGTTCAATCGTGAAGTCAAAAGTCGTGCAGGACGAGAACGACCCCACAATTTCAAAGCTCAGGAATAGGCTACCCTCAATTCTCGTCCGTCTTAGAATCATCGAATCGAAAGATGAGTATGAACAATTCGTCCGAGACGTTTCCCTAGCACTAGCAAAGACCGCAATAACCGAGGCCACAACGAAACGCGACCTCTACGCAATTCAGACAGTCCGCAGCATCGAAGACCTCGACAAAATTCTCAACCTCCTAGCTGGCAGAGTCAGAGAGTGGTATGGACTCCACTTCCCAGAACTGGACCGCTTGGTAGAAAAACACGACTCGTACATCCGACTGGTTCATAGTCTCGGCGCCAGAGAATCATTCTCCTACGAAGCCCTAGCTAAATTGGGCATACCTCAAGATAAGGCAAATCAGATCTCAGCATCTGCTGAAAAATCCTCCGGAGCTGAAATGTCTGGCTCGGACCTAGAATGGCTACGCGAGGTCTGTGGTACAGTACTTGAATTATACAGCTTGAGAGAAGCTGCTGAGAAATACACAGACAAGATCATGGGTGAGGTAGCACCGAACATGACCACTGTCCTCGGGGCAGTTCTCTCCGCCAAACTCATCTCTATTGCGGGAGGACTCGAGAACGTTGCAAAGATGCCCTCAAGCACACTCCAAGTCCTCGGAGCAGAAAAGGCGCTGTTCAGAACGATAAAGACCGGAGCAAGGCCACCCAAACACGGAATCATCTTCCAATACGCACCAATCCACCAGTCGCCAAAATGGCTTCGGGGAAAGATCGCGAGAGCAGTCGCTGGAAAACTCGCCATCGCAGCACGAATGGACGTTTATGGAGGAGGCGACAAAGGACAAGCACTCAAAGAAGCGTTAGACAAGAAGATCGTCGACCTGAAAGGTCGATATCAGAGTCCGCCGCATAAGAGAGAGTATGGAAAGACCTGGCGCCCGCCAGCACAAGACGTTCGAAGGGATGTACTGGGTGGTCCGAGAGGGCAAAGAGAGATTGGCCACCCTAAGCCAGGATCCCGGGACAACCGTCTACGGGGAAGATATCGTAAGGATCGGAGATAGAGAATATCGGGTATGGGACCCGTTCAGGAGCAAACTGGCTGCCGCTGTTCTAAAAGGGCTCTCAGAGGTCCCTATCAGGACCGGGAATTTCGTTCTTTACCTTGGGGCGGCTAGTGGCACGACGGCAAGTCATGTGAGCGACCTTGTGGGTGAGAAGGGACGAGTCTATTGTGTGGAATTCGCTCAGAGATCTTTCAGAGACTTGGCCAATAATGCGAGCAAGAATAGGAGAAACATGACTCCTATTTTCGGAGACGCCCGGTTTCCGGAAAAGTATAGGAGCATAGTTCAGGGCGTCGACATTGTCTACGCTGACATTGCACAACCTGACCAAGCGAGAATCCTGTCAGAGAACGTCGAGCATTATCTCGACGACGAGGGAAACTTTCTGTTTGCGGTAAAAGCTAGAAGCATTGATGTTTCGAAAGACCCATCAGAAATTTTTCGACAAGAGAAAACCTTTCTTGAGGAAAGAGGCTACAAAGTGAGAGAAATGATTCGACTCGATCCTTTTGAGAAAGACCACTGTATGATTCTCGGCAGCAAACGGTGACCTCTAGATTGGAGCAACGCGATCGGTTGACAGACGGTCTGCTTCGCGATGACATGAGAAAGCTCAACTCTCATCTTCCAAAGAGCCGGAAAACCTTGAAGGAACTCTTGAGCGATCCAGCCCCGCAAGTTCTAGCCGCATCCGGAGACTTGTTCAAGATGAAGAAGCATGAACTTGAAGAATTAGCCCATTCCCTTCCTCCAGAAGCAGAGACTCGCGTAAGGCTGCCAATTGTATTACTGAGAAGGGGAGACCTCGGACTTAGTGCCTTTACTATCTTGGGAGACCCATACGAGGAGTATGCAATACTGATCCTAGTGGACGCGTTCCAGGGAAGTTTCGAACAGTTCAGAGAACAGAAATCCGATCCGGTCGTGATCTTCAAATCGCAGGTTACTCTGTTGATGAGAAGATTTCACTCGCTACTGGTGCTCGGATTCGGCAGTTCGAGCCTTCGCGCATAGTGGATTCACAACTTGTGATTGCGCTGCCCTTGGTAAACCAAAATTCAATGACTACACGTACGGGCTCCCGATTGGAGTTCAGCAATTGGCTCGGCTCGTCCGAGAAAGCCTATGAATCGATACTGAGGGTCCACTTTCCAGCAGGCACGCGTGGAACTGCTCGAAGTGGCACAGCAACTGCGTTGAGCTTTTTACGCTTCATCTTCTTCTGCAAAGACTATTTCCTTCGGCTTCAGCTAAGATGTCACGAAATATAACGCTTCCGATGCTACAAGCAAGCTGAAGATGAGTAAGCTGACTTCTGCCGATAGAAAAATCAATAGTGAATTGTCGGAGTTGAAAATGAAAAGATCACCCTACGTGGTAATGTATTTCCGTCGAGGGCGCTTAGTCGTCGAGAATTACATAACGAGGCGAAGTTTTCAGATCGACTTAGACGGCCTGATGCTCCTTAGTTATTTCTCGACTTGGAGAAGTGCTTCTCAGACCTCCCAAGCTCTGGGCGGGTACACCCGAGCGTCCATCATTCACTCGATTCAGAACCTTAGAGCCGCTGGCTTGCTAATAACTAAGGGTTCTGACCAAGACAAGTTAGAAACGAGATTCGGGAAGGAATGGTTATGGCCGACCGCCTCGCGCTACTACCACTTTTCTACGAAGATCGACGAACCCCACAATGCAACCGATGAGATTCGGCAATATTATTCGAGTTACCTAAAGGGAAGAAGACAGCCGCCGATTTACAAGTCGTATGGCGGACGACCTAAGATCCGGCTGCTGAGACAGACTGGAGCGGAGGCGCCATTTTTCCGCACTCTTCGTAGGAGACGTACGACGAGAGAGTTCTCCGGAAAACCAATAAGCATCAACGAATTGTCAAAACTCGTCTACTATAGTTGGGGAAGAATTTCCTCTTACAGGACTCCCGAGTTTGGTGAGTTACTACACAAAACCAGCCCCTCCGCTGGAGCCCGCCACCCAATTGAAACCTATGCTATTGTAAACAATGTAGACCGAATTGACGCTGGTATCTATCACTATTCTGTGAGAAACCACTCGCTAGAGCTTCTCAAGAGCGGAGATTTCAGAGAAAGATGCGTCGCGTTAACCGCCGGTCATTCATGGACGAGAAAGGCCAGCGTTGTCTTCATAATGACAGCGGTAGTTGCACGAACTGCTTGGAAATACAGGATTCCCAGGGTTTATAGAGCATTTTTGCTCGACGCCGGGCATCTCTCCCAGTCGTTCCTTCTAACCGCTACCGCTCTGGGCCTGGGCGCCTTCTGCATTGGAATATTCCGTGATGGCCTAATCGAGAAAGAGTTGAACCTCGACGGTATCTCAGAGACGGTACTATTTGTTGTAGGAGTTGGGCAACCTCTTAAGAGTCGTCATCGACCGCGACAAGGAATCCTCTCTGATTATTCTTGGTCTCTGCAAGACAGCTGATCACACGCTCGTTTCAAACTAACGAGCGAATGACCCCAATTGCGAGCTTCGAAGCTTGGGAAAAGACAGCCTTTAAGCGACCTCTATCGGCGCTCCTGAAGCTCAGACACTCATAGCATCTAGCGCCTTCGTCCGACTCCGTGCTTTCAACGCTTATTTACGCGACAAAACCTAGTATCAACTGGTCTCTGCTTGACGGATGACTCCATAGCAAAACGAGTCGTTCAGACCTCTCTCAGAATTCACGAAGATGACATGGTTGTTATCGATACCTGGCAACACACTATCGACCTAGCGAGTGACATTGCACTAGAATGCCTCAGGACCGGGGCCAAGCCTCTGATCACCCTGATGACCGACCGATTGTGGTGGAAAGCCTTAGAGGAAATACCCGAACAATATTTCCGCAAGACCCCTCGACACATACTTAGCGCGATGGAGAGCGCTACAGTCTGGATTGGGATCGGAGGTCCAGAAGACCCGACGAAGTTCAGAGAAGTTCCATCTTCACGTCTCGAGCCTTTCTTCGAAGGAGACAAACCACTGGTCGACAAAACTATTGAACGGAAGATCCGCGTCCTCCAGGTTCTGCTCGGCGACGTGACCCCCCAGCGCGCAAAGACCTACGGTTTCGACTACGCGCGATGGCTCAAGAACACGGAAGACGCGATCAAGGTTGACTATCCAAAAATGACAGAACTGGGCAAGAAGATCGCAGCCCGTCTTGAAAGGGGATCAAAGGTCCACATCACATCGAAGATTGGAACGGACCTCAGGTTTGACATTACGAAGAGGCCAGTGCACATAGAGGATGGAATCGTAGACCAGGAAGATATGGAGCGAGGCCTAGTCTCAACTCAATTGCCTTCAGGGAAGGTCGAAGTACCTCCCATAGAAACTAGTGCAAGAGGGACTGTCGTGCTTGATACGCCTAGGGCCTTGAAGGGGCGCCTGATAACTGACTTGCAGTTTGTATTCGAGAAAGGAAGGGTAAAGGAATTTCATGCCAAGAAGTATGAGGATGTGTTTAGGGAGGTCTTTGAAGCAACGCAAGGCGACAAGGACAAGATCGGCCAGTTTGCTCTTGGATTGAATTCTAAGATAGAGATTATCGGATATCGCACGGACGAACTTGCTCTTGGAACAGCGACCATTGGAATCGGAGCCAACAAAGGGATCGGAGGACAGAACGATAGCAGCCTAGCATTCTCGGGCACTCTCACAAAACCAACCATCGACATCGACGGGACGGCCATCATGGTCGATGGAAAGCTCGTAATCTAATTTCTCGACCAATTTCGAAACTCTGCATTGAGTAAGTGAAGGGAAAACCCCAGACGAAGCGTCGAATAGACCTTCTCATCATCGGCTCAAAAGAAACAATCACACTAGCTGACTCCACTGAGGACGACCTCGGAATCATAGATGGCGGTGGAGTTGCAATTGACAAAGGGAGGATCGTCGACGTGGCATCTTCTCAGCTGCTAGAACGAAAGTACTCGGCTTCAAGGCAACTACGTGCAACGGACGAGATAATCCTTCCTGGGTTTGTGGACCCTCACACGCACCTAATTTTTCAAGGATCCAGAGAGGATGAATTCCAACTAAGACTTGGAGGGGCCTCCTATCTCGACGTTCTTCGAAAAGGAGGAGGAATCATGGAAACCGTCAACAAGACGCACCAGACCACCCCGACTGAGCTCCTCTCCATCGCTCAAAATCGGCTCAATTCTATGATGGAGGCGGGGACGACCACTCTAGAGATCAAGAGCGGATACGGCCTCCAACTAGAAGGCGAGATGAAAATACTAAGGGTCATACGCCAGCTAAAGAGACAGAACCCATGCCAAGTAGCTTCAACGTTTCTAGGCGCCCATGCTGTCCCCGCAGGGATGACTCCTGAAGACTACACAAAAACAGTAATCGAAGAGATGATTCCAATCGTTCACGAGCAGAAGCTAGCGGAATTCTGCGACGTGTTCTGTGAAGAGGGAGTCTTCAACCCAGAGTTGTCCAAGAAAATATTGAGAGCTGGAAAGATTTACGGTCTTAAGCCGAAGATACACGCCGACCAGTTCACCGACGGACAAGGCGCAAGAATCGCTAACGACGTTGGGGCAACATCGGCAGACCACCTAGTTCATTCAAATCCAAGTGAACTAGGGAGAATGACCAAGACGTCGGTGGTTCCGGTCGTGCTCCCAGCCTCCTCGCAAAGTCTGCTGAGCTCGGATCATGCTCCAGTAACAGATATGTTGTCGATGGGTCTTCCCGTGGCGTTGGGAACTGACTTTAGCCCGTCAAACTGGATCCTTGGCCAGCTGACCGTTGCTGCTATTGCAGCTCGAGGACTCCGGATGAAGGCAGCAGACATCATTCGCGGAATTACGATTAACGCAGCCAGAGCCTTGCATCTTCAAGATAGCGTAGGCAGTATTAGAAGCGGAAAGCGTGCTGATATCGTGACTTTGAAGGTTCCAAGTCACAAGTGGGTAGGTTACACGTATGGCGAGGGAATAGTGGACAAGGTCCTTATTGAGGGAAGGGAAATCGTGAGGGAGGGCAAGAGAGTCCATTGACTCGACAGGGTCAACCACAAACAGTTGCGACTCTGAAGCACAAAGAGAAACCTCTGATCACTGGCCGCACTCTGAACTGCGCGAATTGGCAGATCGAGGGAGCATTGAGAATGCTCCGCAACGTTCTGCAGCCTGATGTAGCGAAAAACCCGGATGAGCTGATTGTCTACGGCGGAACGGGAAAAGCCGCTCGATCGTGGGAGGCTCTAGAGATGATTGAAACTTCTCTCAGGAATCTAGGAGAGGAAGATACTCTTCTCGTTCAGAGCGGGAAGCCTGTGGCGATCTTCAAGACTCATAGAATGGCACCAAGAGTCCTGATAGTCAACAGCATTCTGGTTCCCAAATGGGCAACATGGGACTACTTCTACGAGCTGGAACAAAAGGGCTTGATAATGTTCGGTCAAATGACTGCTGGATCTTGGGCTTACATCGGAACTCAGGGGATTCTCCAAGGCACATACGAGACGCTCGCGGCTGCGGCTAGAGAACATTTTGGCGGCAGCCTGAAAGGACGAGTCGTCCTCACCGCGGGCCTCGGCGAGATGGGCGGAGCGCAACCCTTAGCGGTAACGATGAACAATGGGATCGCATTGGCTATCGAGATCGATAGGCGCGCGATAGAGAGGAGGTTGAAACATGGTTACGTACAGAAATCGACTGAAGATCTTGACGAAGCGATCGACATTGTGAATCAGGCAAAGCAAGAGAAGACTTCCATGAGCCTCGCTCTGCTGGGAAATGCCGCTGAGATCCTTCCAGAACTTGTAGGACGATCAATCATACCAGATGTTGTTACAGATCAGACTTCGGCCCACGATCCACTGAACGGATACTACCCCATTGGATTGTCGAAGGAGGAAGCTGACCAGCTCAGAAAATCGGACCCTACCAAATATCTCGACATGGCCGGCAAAAGCATCATGACTCATGTCAAGGCCATGATCGATATGGGTCGCCGGGGCGCTGTTGTCTTCGAATATGGAAACAACATCCGACAGAAAGCGTTTGACGCCGGGCTGAAAGAGGCGTTCGATTTTCCAGGATTCGTCCAGAAGTACATCAGACCAATGTTCTGTGAAGGCAGAGGCCCCTTCAGATGGACATCTCTCGTTGGAGACCCCGAAGACATCAAGAAGATAGACCAACTGGTTCTTGATACATTCCCCGGTAACGTGGATCTTCGGCGATGGATCGAGAAGGCTCAGAAACACGTCAAGTTCCAAGGGCTACCTGCCCGGGTCTGCTGGCTAGGATATGGAGAGAGGGCGAAGTTTGGAGGACATATTAACGACATGGTGAGGACGGGAAAACTATCAGGCCCGATATGGATTGGGAGAGATCACCTCGACTGTGGGAGTGTAGCTTCTCCGAGAAGGGAGACGGAAGGGATGATTGATGGTAGCGACGCCATTGCCGATTGGCCGATTCTTAACGCGCTTCTCAATACTGCGTCTGGAGCAACATGGGTTAGCGTTCATCAAGGCGGCGGGGTGGGTATGGGCTACAGCATCCATGCCGGAATGTGCATGGTAGCCGATGGGACGCCTGAAGCTGCAGAGCGGCTTGAACGGGTATTAACCGTGGATCCCGGGATAGGAATCGTACGACACGCTGACGCAGGCTATTCAAAGGCAAAAGAGATTGCGCGATCGAAGGGCATACGGATGCCGATGCTCAAGTAGGCCCGCCAATACTTATCTCTCAAAGATCTCAGCAACCGATCCGTAGAACATTGGCCCAGATTAAGATAGACGGATCACATCTAACGCTTGATCAGGTCTTGCAGGTTGCAAGAGAGAATGCCCAGACAGTCATCACTGAGAAAGCGATCAGCCGAACAAGAAACGGACGAAAAGCGCTCGAAAGACTATTGGAAGAAAAGGGAGTGATCTACGGAGTCAATACAGGATTCGGGGCTCTATCAAACTTCAGAATCCCGCCGGAAGATCTGAGACAGCTGCAGACGAACCTGATTCGGAGCCACTCATCGAGCATAGGAGAACCACACTCCTCGGAGGTGGTGAGGGCGATGATGCTTCTTCGAGCTAACACCCTTCTCAAAGGGAACTCCGGAATCAGACCTGAAGTGGTGAGCACTATTGTGAAGCTACTCAACAAACGAGTCCATCCATACATACCAGAGAAAGGCTCAGTCGGCGCGAGTGGAGACTTGTCACCTCTCTCTCACATGGCCCTCGTACTGCTGGGGGAGGGAAGCGCGGAATCGCATGGACGATGGATTACGGGTAGAAAGGCGCTAGAGGTCTCGGGCAGCGTTCCCCTGAAGCTAGAAGCGAAGGAGGGGCTCGCGTTGAACAACGGTACCCAGCAAATGGTTGCGATGGGCTGTCTGTGTCTGCATGACTCGTATCAATTGCTCGCAACTGTGGAAGCTGCATTGGCTCTCTCCCTCGAGGCTTTGAAGGGCTGGGTGGACGCCTTCGATGATAGAATACAGAGGCTTAGGCCTCATCCGGGACAGCAGACTGTGGCGCAGCATGTTCGAGGGCTATTGAAGGGAAGCAGAATGATTAGGGCGATAGAGAGAAGTGATCATTCTGATGGTCGGCCTCAAGATCCGTACTCGTTCCGGTGTGCTCCGCAAGTAATGGGAGCTTCGAAGGATGCCCTGGATTTCACAAGGCAAATTCTCGAGGTGGAGATGAATTCGGCTACGGACAACCCGCTGATATTTCCCGAGGACGGTGTCTGTATTTCTGGAGGTAACTTTCACGGACAACCGGTGGCAATGGGACTCGACATCATGGCCTTGGCGATCTCCTACCTTGCTAACATGTCTGAGAGGAGAATATCCGCTCTGCTGGACCCGTCGCTCAACAATGGACTTCCAGCTTTCTTGGTTGGGGGAGGGTCAAAGCCGGGAGTGTCGAGCGGGTTGATGGCGGTCCAGTACACAGCTACGTCGCTTGTTGCGGAGAGTAAGTTGCTGACGCATCCTGCCAGCAGTGACTCGATCCCGACCTCGAGCAATTTCGAGGATTTTGTCAGCATGGGCCCCGGAGCTGCCCACAAAGCCAGAGCCATTCTCGAGAACTCCCAGTACGTCGCCAGCATAGAGTTGTTGGTCGCGGCTCAAGGAGTAGACTTGAGAGGCGGAAGGGGACTGGGAGGTGGGACTAGACGAGTCTTCCAAGCCGTCAGACGGAAAGTTCCGTCACTCACAGAGGATCGCTCTTCCCACGACGACATCGAAATGATCCGCAGTATGGTCCGGGATGGCGAGATAGCGAGGATCGTAACCCAGGCTGTTGGGTCCTGAACCCAACGATGATAGTTTTTCCGATTAGATCGAATCTCGCGAAACCGGGAGACTCTGTTCCAGAACTCTTTTCCAATGGACTAGCAAAGAATCGAGTGCGCCTCAAGATGAGAGATGTCGTGGCAGTCTCGAGCAAGATTGTCGGTATTACTGAAAAAAGAATTCGATATCTCGAAAATGTAAAACCCGGGTCGAAAGCTAAGAGCCTCGCTCGGAAGTATTCTCTAACAGCCGCTTTTGCTCAAGCCGTTCTAGACGAAGCTGACATGGTCATCGGCGGCGTAGAAGGAGCACTTCTAACCGTGAAAAACGGTGACGCCGTCGCGAATGCTGGGATTGACCGGAAGAACGCTCCAGAGGGAGCGGTAGTGCTGTGGCCTCGCAACGCAGATCTTTCGGCCAAGAACATCAGACGCTCGATTCGGCGAAAATCCGGGAAGAATGTCGGAGTGGTTATTGTCGATAGTAGAGTGAGCCCGTTGAGGCTGGGGACGACGGGCTTCGCCATCGGCTGCGCCGGCTTCGAACCGATCGAGGACGTCAGAGGGAGAGTCGACCTTTTCGGCAGACAGATCGAGATTACTGTTCGAGCGATTGCGGATGGAATCGCTGCAGCGGCCCAGCTTGTAATGGGCGAGGCGGCGGACCGCATCCCCTTCGCCATAGTCCGCGACGCGCCTGCCACCTTCGGTAGTGGGCAGAGTATTCGTTCGGCGAAGCTGGCGTGGAATCAATGCCTCTACATGAGCCAGATCCCACGGGCCGATGAATGAGTCTGAAGCAACCGAGAATCCCACTTAATGGTCGTCCGCATTCACAGCTGCTTGCTGAGTCCCGGAACGCCCAAAGACCACTCGCGCGTCGCGGGGATCATTGTGTTGGCCCCCTTTTTTCCTATGAGGCTTTTGCCAGTTGAAACTGATATGGGCGAGTCTTCCGTTTCAGGGCGCAGAATAGGCTTGAATCATGATCTTCGAGATGGGCCTCTTCTCCTAGGGAGAGGCGTGGAACAATCGTGGTTGAAGGATCGCCTATCCAGATTCTGGATCAGGGCTTGTTCTGCCCCATTCCGCTCAAGACTATTGAAGCCCTAGATTGGACTCCCATTCTCAACATCACCGCGCATGGTTCAGACTGGTTTCTGGCAACTGTCGCAGTACCAGTTCATTTGCGCCGGGTCCCATCTCAACGGCTGTTGACAAGTGGGACATCGGTTGGACTGGAGTCCAGCCGACTTTCTCCTCCGGAAGATCAGGTAGCCAAGCAGAAGGCCGATGGCTGCACCGATTGCGACTCCGATTAAACCAAAGACGAGTGCTGGTGAGATTGCGCCGTTAGCGAATTGCTGAGCCGCGCTCGCGTTCTGTGCTGCTCCCAGAGAATACTGTACAGCGCCGGCATAATCCATAGTGTTGTACAGGTTTTCCGCCTGGACAATATTCTGGTTAGCAGTGGAAATGTATCCAGAGTTGAATAGCGTGTTCGGGGTTGTTGAGAGTGCCTGTAGGGCGAAGGAGAGCAGCTCATCGTTTACTCCTCGGAGGACTGAGTCCCTGTCGAACTGGCTGAAACTCAGGCTGTAAGCGTAGTATCCCATCACAGTGTTCGTAAAATCCTCGGTCAAGTCATAGATGAACGGATGGTTCAAGCCCATCATATGTCCCAGCTCATGAATAGCGTCATGCGTGAAGCCCACTCCCTTCCCGGGCTGATTATAGGTTGAGTTGTTGCCGACAGTGAAGTCAGCTTGCTGTGATAGTCCTATCAGGACCATATCTCCCAACGCCTCTCCCCCGAATGTGCCGGAAAGGCTAGGTGACCCGATGTCCTCTTTGAACGGAACTCCGAAGGTGTAGTTTCCTTTGAAAGCGAAGAGAAATCCGGGGATATCGATTCTCGACGTTGTCCGAGTCACATTGATGAAATTCGCAATGTGCCCCAGACCGCTAGTTGTAAACCAGTTGTAGACCAAGTCGCCGTCCACGATCGGCCGGCCAGAGACAGGATCTCTGAGACTTGTAGTAGCGTTAGCTACTATCGCGGCGAGCCCGGGATAGTCTGTGACGTTTGCATATCTGATGTTAACCGTTACACCTGTTGCGCCAGCGAATGGGACAAGACTGGTCAGGTTCTCCTGAATCCGCGTCTCGTTGATGGTCGCTCTCAACTTGGGACCTTGCGCCTGCTCGGCGGTGGTCCGATTGTCAATTACGAACAGCTGGATATTGTAATTCTGAGCGTAGTTGACAGGGTAGAGCTGATCCGGAGCAAACAGGTTGTTAACAGCACCATTGACGTAGGCGCCGATGAACTTGCTCATCCAGAGCTTCCCATAGTATGTGATAGTGCTGACTCCCCTCATTTGAGATGCAACTTGGAGTGGGAGCTCGTTTGTCCAGTAGCTGGGTCCAGCCGAGAGATCCATGTAGTAGAACCGGCCACTTCCACCCCAGCCGGTCATGTAGTGACGTGGCAACTTGAGACCTAGGTCTGGATCTGTGACCGTTCGGTTGTAATAGTGAGCATCTACAGGCCGAGTTGTGCACGGCCTACATGGAGTAACATAGTTTTGATACTCAGTGTAGTCGAGCGAAGGGATTCCGAATCCGTGGAGATCGGCCACGTATAGAGTGTATCCTGAAACCGGATTCCCTCCGAATAGGGTCATGTTAGACCCGAGCCACGCTTCGACCTTGTCAGCATCGTAGAAGTAGTTCCGCGCTACGGACAGCGTCGAGGAGTTCGTAAAGTAGGGATTGATCGGCCCGTATGGACTGCTAGCAGTTGAATTTGTGTTCTGTTGCTTTTGAATTGACGATAGATACTGGGCGAACTTGTTCACTGTCGAGTTGTCTGCGAAGACCAGTTGATAGCTGAAATTGAAGATCACCCCTGTGTTCAAGGGTCCCGCGAGAATCGCCTGGTACTTCAGGGGTGGAACGGAGACACTGCTCTTCAGGTAGGTCGAATTCAGTTCGCTAGGCGTGATTCCTAGAAATGCGATCTTGATGGTGAGCGATGCAGATCTGTTCAGCCCAAAGCCTTGCTCATTGATCAACTGTGGAGACTGAGAATGGGTGGTCGGAACCTGGACGACGGAGAGAAGAATAATGAACACAACGGGGAGCACTAAACTAGGCCGCATGTTGAATTCACCCATACGACCGACTAGATTTCTATTAAGCGTCGTCTAGGATTCCATAACCGGGATTGTGAAGTCTCCTCTCGGAACAATTAGTATCTTCGACTCTTTGCCTTCGACACGTATCGCTTTCTGCACCGCTTCGGAAGCAGTCTGGGAAGGCTTCAACCCGAAAGTGTCTCGGACAAATAGTTCGGGAAGAATAGATACTAACTGTATTCGGCATTTCTCCAACGCGTCTTGGAGGAATAGATTGACGTGGCCCCCAAGCTTGAATCTGTATCTCAGCTCGGTAGACAATTCCTTCCGCTCCGGAAATTTTCGAGCATAATCCAGAAAGTTGGAGTCCCCGACCCCGTTGGGACACTCGGCCACCAGAATGATCGTGCCCTCTCTCTTCACGGCACCAAGAACGTTTGAGACTACTCGGATCGCATGGTAGAGGTCCGAGCCCAACAGGCTACCCGCTGATACAATGACGATGTCCAGCTTGCGCTCTATCCTTGGACTATGCATTCCGTGGTAGCGAGAGACTGCTTCCCGGAACACGGACTCCAGTTCTCCTGCGAACGCCGAGGTGACTCCTCCGACCCCGTCAGGCATGAAGGACAAGCCGTAGAATGGTCCTGCGAGCCTTACGGCTTCAAGAGAATCTGACAGGACCTGGTTGTCAGGTTCGGCCGAAGGCGCTGGGAAACCTTTCGTCAGGAGCGACCGGTTCTTGGCTATTGAGTGGATTGAGGACGAGCCTGGCATGACTGCTTCGGGTCCTCCTGTGAAGCCGCTTGCGAAATGAGGCATGACGAGGTTGACATTGATCTTAACTTCGCACGCGGCGAAGTCTAGATCCAGCTCGACGCTGGTTCCGGAGGAAGTCTTTCCCAATTCTGCGAACGAGGCTTGGGAAGGGTCAATTATCTTGAGGTCCTCGCCTCCGGACGCTACGTTTGACAGTCTCTTTCGCATGAATACTCGCACTTTGTCGATGCCCAGTGCGGCGAGATGCGATCTCAGAGCCTTCACAGCCTCGTCCCTAGCATCAACTGGGACGATGGGATCGACGATTATTCCAGCCGTAGCGTTTGGCTTGGCGACGTCTTTGAGGAATAGTTCCCCTATTGGCTTCTTGAGAGCCTCTTCGACTATTGATGAAGCGCTCCTGGCTCCAAGTGGCTTGGCAGGCTCAAGAATTCTGAAGAAATTGTCGTCTGGAACCCTGACTGGGATCTCCGTCTCGCCGTAAGGTATCCAGAGCTCCAACTCAGCCGCCTTGAAACTTGGTTTGGGCTTGCCTTTAAATCGCTATACCAACCCCGCAGACTTCACACGTGCCGAGACCAGTGGCTCAGGCATGCGCGGAAATTCGGGGACAATAGAATGCCAAAGTTGATTGAGGAAGAACTTTCGAAGATTCTGATTCATACCGGCGCTCTGAAATTTGGCATGTTCACCCTTTCTGGAGGAAAGCTAAGCCCATACTATCTCGACTTGCGCATCCTCCCTAGCTTTCCCGACGCGTTCCATGCGTCCATCGAGCTGTTAGGAAAAACCGCGAAGACGGTTGAGGGCGTTACGAAGATAGCGGGGATTCCGACCGGGGGATTACCGTGGGCTTCGGTTCTGGCTTACAATCTCTCGAAACCGCTCGTCTACGTTAGGAAGGAAGTCAAGAGTCATGGCAGGGAGAAGATGGTTGAGGGGCTTCTGACCCCTGGAGACAGGGTCCTGCTCATAGACGACGTAATTACGACCGGGAAAAATATTCTCGATGCGTCACAGACTCTCAGGGCCGAGGGGGGAGTTGTTGAAGATGCTCTGGTCTTGGTCGATCGGGAAGAGGGAGGACGTGAACACCTTCTCAAGGCAGGGATGAAGCTTCATTCAGTCACCCGGATTTCTGAACTTGCTCAGAGATTGTTAGACATGGACGCTATCAACGAATCGCAGTACGAGGAGCTGACTACTCAGCTTCAGAAGTGATCTCTAACAACCAACCGGTTTGATCCAAAATTGGCTCAGTCAATCTCTCTCTTCAAGGAACTGCAGGTAAGCCGTCACGTCCTAGACAACGGTCTCAAGGTCCTGATCCGAGAAATACCAAACGCCCCAGTCTCCGGCTGCTGGGCAATCTACCGGGTCGGATCTAGAAACGAGAAACCAGGCGTAACTGGAATCTCCCACTGGGTCGAGCACATGCTCTTCAAAGGAGGAGGCAAGCTCCACAAGGGCGACATCGGACGAATAGTGAGCAGTGTCGGAGGCGAATACAATGGGTTCACATCAAAGGACTTTACCGCATACTTTGAGGTACTCCCAGCGGACCAGATAGAGAAGGGCCTCCTTATCGAATCAGAACGCATGACGAACGCTGCTTTTGATCCGAGAGAGGTAGAGTCGGAGAGAACAGTCGTAGTCTCCGAGAGGGAAGGGAATGAGAACGATCCTGAGTTCTTGGCCTCTGAGGAATTGTTCCTCTCGGCCTTCAGATTCCACCCGTACAGATGGTCAGAAGGAGGACTCAAGGCTGACCTTCTGAAAATAACCAGAGATGATCTGTTCGAACATTATCGGCGCTACTATGTCCCCGGAAACGCACTACTCGTCGTTGTAGGTCCATTCTCACCGAAGAAGATTCTTCCCAAGATCCAAGACTACTTTGGCCCTCTGGCCAAGAGCGAACGGCCTGCTGATCCCACTATCGCTGAACCTCCTCAATCAGGTGAACGACGAGTTGAGGTCCGAATCCCATCCGAGGCCGACTACATCAAAGTAGCCTACCATACACCCGGCTTTGGAAGCGAGGACGTCTACGGACTCATGATGCTTGACGCGATCCTCAGCGGAGTTCGCCTCTTCGCGTTTGGACCAGGCCAATCTTCAGGAAGAAGTGCTAGACTACACAAAGCGCTCGTCGAAAGAAAGCTGGCGACCGAAGCTAGTTCCGAGTTTTGGCCAACAATTGATCCATCCGTGTTTGCGCTAGACGTAACAGTCTGGGAGGGCGTTTCGATCGACAGGGCAGAAAGAGCGCTGATGGAGGAAATTGAGAAGATTCGAAAGACCCCTCCCAGCAGTCATGAGATTGAGAGGGCGATCGCACAGATCAAGGCACAGTATGCGTATACTCTAGATGGGGTTGCTCGACAAGGCTTCGTGATCGGAATCTTCGAAATGATCACGTCCTTCGAGACGATGGCTCGGCTTGTTGAGAAGCTGGAGAAAACATCGCCTGCGAAGGTCTCGGAGATCGCCGCGAGATACTTGACCGATAAGAACCGAACAGTGTGCCGGTGCATTGGCGTAAGGAACAACCATGGGTCTTGAAACTGACCTAGCGAAGCTGGTTGAGGAGCAGCCTGCTGGCCCCGGAGTCAAATGCCTCCTGTACAAGAGCGCGAATAATCCGACAGTAGCCGTCCACGGCAGCATTCTGGCCGGAACCTCGTCAGAGCCGTCCGGAAAATCGGGCCTGGCGGAACTTACCTCACGCCTTCTGATCAGAGGAACCCGAAAACTCGGAGCCGTCAAGGTCGCGGACCTTCTTGAATCCGTGGGAGCCGCAATCTCTTTCCGGAATTCCCAAGACAGCATCATCTTCCAGGCGCGAATGACAAGCCCCTGGACGAAACGGGTTCTAGGCGTTGTCGCAGACTGTCTAACTCGACCCGCTCTTTCACCTCGTGACATCGAACGTGAGCGAGAGGGACTTCTCACTGACATTAGACTCAGAGATGACGACACTACACGGCGAGGGATGGGAGAACTTCAGAGGATAGTCTACCCACCCGGACATCCGTACAGGAAGGACAGGTTCGGAACCGCAGAGACCGTCAAGGACCTTGACCGGTCGGACGTGAAAGACTATTTCGAGAACGTGATCAGTCCAGCACCAGCGCTAATCTCGTTTGCGGGACAATTCAAGAAAGACGAAATAGTGAACTGGGCCGCTCGGACATTCGGCATAAGGAGCGAGAAGAAGATCAGTTCAAAGAAGAATACCGGACAAAATTCCGCTTCTAAGAGTGTGAAGAGAGAAATCGTCATGCCCCACAAGACACAAGGGGACATTCTCATCGGTGGACTGGCATGCTCCAGGACAGAGCCAGAGTACGAACCGCTGAACCTGATGAACGTCATCTTGGGAGAGTTGGGCTTCATGGGCAGACTCGGACAACGGGTCCGTGACAAAGAGGGACTAGCGTATTCTTGCACCTCATTCGTCAATGCCGGGCTAGTCGGTGGCAGCTGGACTGCCCTCGCCGGAGTCAACCCTCGAAATATTGCCAAGGCGCTGGCCTTGATGAAGGAAGAGATTGAACGGATCCGCCAAGAACTGGTCGAGGAGCAGGAACTGGCCGACGCTAAACAGAACCAGCTAGGGTCCGCCTTGATGGAACTGGAATCAACGGAGGGAATCGCAAGAACCAGCCATAACTTGGCCCACTTTGATCTCGGGCTCGACTATTTTGTCAAGAGACGACAACTGTTCAACAAGATAACGCGAGAAGATTTATTGTCGATGGCTCAGAAATATCTCGACAGTTCTCGACTATCGACTGTCATTGTCGGCCCTCGATTGAAGACCTAGTCTCCAAGTCTTAAATCGCGATCATGACTTGGCGGTGGAACATGGACGATCCGGCCAAGGAAGTCGCAATTGACGAGTTCAAACGGCTTGAGATGAGAGTAGGAACCGTAGTGGAAGTGTCCCGCGTTCCTCGAACCAACAAATTGTACAAGGTCATCGTCGACCTGGGGACCCACGGAAGAAAACAGACAGCCACAAGCCTGGTTGACTACTACAAAGCCGAGGAGCTGCTTCACAAACGCGTAGTCTTCTTGGCCAACCTGAAACCTACCACGTTTGCTGGGCAGAAGTCTGAGGGAATGCTCTTGGCCGCCTCGGAAGGGGACAAGCTTACTCTATTGAGTATTGAGAGGGACGTCCCGGACGGGTCACGGGTTAGCTAGAAGCCGCATCTCGCCATGACAGGGACCTGGCTGGCCAAGAGAAGAAAGGACCAGTACTACCGGCTCGCACGGATTCGGGGCTACAGAAGTAGATCTGCTTACAAGCTCCAGCAGACAATCAGGACCTATGGGATAGTAAGGGAGGGTCAGAAAGTCGTGGACCTTGGAGCTCAGCCTGGAGGATGGCTACAGGTCGCACGGGAGACGGTCGGACCCGGGGGGTTCGTCCTAGGCATTGACCTCAAAGACATTCAACCAGTCTCTCCCAACGTCAAACTGTTGAAAATGGATGTGTATGCCGAAGAAGTGCCGGATCGTATCATCGCCGAGCTGGGCGGACCCGCGAACGCAGTTCTCTCGGACCTCGCCCCCTCGATAATCGGGGCGTGGGACGTAGACCACGCGAGACAAGTGGACCTGGCTCGAAGGGCATTGGAGATTGCTGAGAAAGTATTGGATCATAATGGAAACGTGCTCATCAAGCTCTTCGAAGGCCCGGAACGGAAGAAGCTGCAGGACGACGCAGCATTGTATTTCCAGAGTAGCCGATTGTTGAAGCCGAAGGCCAGCAGACCTGAAGCTTCTGAAATCTATTTCCTTGGCCTTGGCTTCAAGGCCAGATGGCACCAATCACGCCAAGAAGCGACAAGTTGAGAGTCATATTGCTGACGGGTCGTCCCGGAGTCGGAAAAACTACTGTCGTCAATCGAGTCTACGAGCACTACTCCAAGAACGGCTTCAAGGTCGAAGGACTGACGACGCGCGAGGTCCGAGAGGGTGGCGCGAGAACGGGCTTCATGATTACTGACCTCTCATCCGGCCAGGAAGGATGGCTAGCCAAGAAAAATCTCACAGCAGGGCCGAGAGTCGGGTCATACGTCGTTGTTTCTGATGACCTAGAGAAGATTGGGGTCGCTGCATTGGAACGCTCAATGAAGGGCGCGGCAGACTTGGTGATCGTGGACGAGATCGGACCCATGGAGATGACGAGCCCCTCATTCAGAGATAGTATCTCCAGGGTCCTGAATGGATACAGGGCCGTTGTCGCTACGGTGAAGTTTGGGTCGCGTTATCCGGAAGTCGAGACAATATTGCGGAAAAGTCTGCATTGGGAGATTACTAAAGAAAATCGTGAATCGATCTATCGCAGGATAATACGTCAGGTCGACGACTGGATTGGGGAACCGAGGAGCCGGGGCTATTGAGAGTCTGCGGGGTCGACGACGCGGGAAGGGGCCCGGTAATCGGCCCACTCGTCATAGCTGGAGTGATAATCGAGGAAGAGAAGCTTGACAGATTGAAGACGCTGGGAGTGAAAGATTCGAAGCAACTCCTCCCAGCTGCGAGGGTGCGTCTATCCAAGGAAATTCCTGGCATTGTCGATGATTATCATGTCGTCGAACTGGGCGCCGACGAGTTGGACAGGATAGTGAATCGAGCTCCGAAGTTCCAGAGGTTGAACCTGCTGGAAGCCAAGGTGATGGCGCAGGTCATAGAGAAGCTGAGACCGCAGTTGGCTTATGTCGACTCGTCGGACACTCGGACCGAGCGCTTCAAGAACAACATCCTTGATCGTCTGTCTTTCACTCCGCGAATAGTCTCAGAGCACAAAGCCGACGTAAATTATCCGGTAGTCTCAGCGGCAAGCATAATGGCAAAGGTTCAACGTGACAGTAGAATTGAGGAGATCAAAAAGGAATACGGAGAAATTGGTTCAGGGTACGCTCACGACGTCATGACGATCAAATTCCTGCGAGGCTATTACTCTGATCACGGAGATTTTCCACCAATTGTCCGGCGTTCGTGGAAGACACTGGGGAACATCGTCCGGGACTTGACACAATCCACTCTGGGGTAGGGTGCTGATTAGCGATTCGACGGCTCAGGCAAATGCCTTCTCGCTCATTGGTAATCCGAGTAACTTTGACCAATCATCGCCGTCTACTAGGACGTAGCCGACCGGGAGATATAACCAATTACCATCGAATCTAGCCCATGGGAATAGGGGACCTGAACGCTCCCGTCTTCTCGTACAGATGGGCCATTTTCACATAGGCCTTGTACGATTCCTTAATCGCGCGGACGTCTTCGAGCGTTGCTTTCCGGATGACCTTAGCAGGAGCTCCCACGGCAACTGACCTAGGTGGAATCTTTCTGCCTTCCAGAAGGATACACCCGACTCCGAGGATCGAGTGTTTGCCAACGCTTGCGCCATCGAAGATTATCGTTCCAGCGCCGATGAGGCATTCATCGCTTATCCTGCACGCATGAACGATTGCACCGTGAGCAACCGTTACCCCTTTCCCAACAATCGCAGGATTCTGTCCGGAACAATGTACTACTGCGTTGTCCTGGATGCTGCAATCGGACCCTATTCTGATGTAACCGTAGTCGCCCCTCAGGACCGCGCCAGGCCATATGCTGGTCCGGGCTCCGATAACTACATCCCCGATAATCGTGCAGTTCGGAGCAAGAATCGTTGATTGGTGAATTCTTGGCTTCTTGGAGCCTAACGCGTATATGGGCATTCTATCGCCAGGCTGGTCTATTCCTTATCGTGGTCCTCATCGGTGGGCTTTTCTTTCAATTGCTTCGTCTTTGCCTGTTCCACTTTCACCTTCTCCTTCTCCAACTCCTTCTCTGGAAGCGGTGGCAACCGCGGTTTCTCCGTGCCCTCGTAGGTGATCAGGCTCTTGGCTTCCAGTATCTGCTGTAGCTTGTTGATCGCGATTCCCACCTGAATCTCCCTTTTGGCGCCTGTGCAGACAAGCTTTCCGCTGGCGAAGAGAAGAATGACGACCTTGGGTTCATCCATCCGGTAGATGAGGCCTGGAAATTGTTCAGGCTCATACATCGTCTTCTTCAAACCGTACGTGGCCTTCTCTAGGTCGATGTAACCGCCTAGACCCGCCGAGGCGACAATATTCTGGATTGTAATTTCGGGTTTGCCTAGAATGACTATGCCGTCGCGTTTCAATTCGTCAACAACTTTCAGGACGGCTTTGCGTGCCTGGCGCTCGGACTTGGCGCCGGTACAGACCATCTTGCCGGAGCTAAAGATCAGAGTCGCTGTCTTCGGCTTCTTTAGACGATACACGAGTCCTGGGAATTGTTCGGGACGATATTCTACGCCGGGAAAGACTCTGACGATAGCGTTGAGGTCGATCTGCTGTTTGAGCGTCGCAGACGCGACAACGTTCTCTATGTTGATGAAGGCCCTACCTTTGTCTGACAATGACGAGGGATCCTCCGCTGATAGAGGGCGAACGGTCGAGCAATCTCGAATTATTTCGAGAAACCATGATTCTCGCCAGCGTCCACCGCGCTGGAGGTGTCGCTCTTTATATAGAATATTAAGCTAGCCCGGTCACAGCGAGAAAAAATCGGCCCTCGACCGCGGGGAGGTCAAGGGTGGATGTCGCCCGAGTCGTAAGAGGTTTGTAGAACCAGCTGAAGCTTTCGTATCCTCTGGAGCCTTGGACGAGGGAGTCTTCTTCCCAGGTTCTGCAACTTCGAACGCGAACAGGGCAACGATGAGGGCTACTATTACGAGAATTCCCTGGGTCTTGGGCTGGCCGGTGGAGTCGTCGTACATGAAATTGCGAATGTCGAGGATTGCGGACCCCAAGTACGGGATCGGAATTGTAAGCTGATAAATCCCTACCAGAGCAGATCCCGGATTAGGGCCCTCATTCGCTCCTAGAGGGTTCGCGTCGCCGTGGGTCACGAAGGCGTACTGACCGGGATATGTAGTATCGTTATTTGGCGTATAGAATTGTAAGACCCTATGAACAATCAGATAGCTAGGATCGTTCGGATTAGGCCTAAAGACGATGATGTCCCCTACCTTGAGCGCACTCGGATCCTGGCCCCGTATGACGATAAGAGCGCCAATCGGCAGTGTGCAGTTAGTAGGCGGACACATACTCCCAGAAGAAACGACTAGAATCGGGTATTCCGTATTGAGCGCTAGTCGGATCCCACCCCATACAGCAATTGCGCCCAATATCACAAGTCCTACTAGAAAGAGGCCTCTGGCGGTTTCATTCTTTCTAAGATAAGAGCGGAACTGTCTGATGTAACTACTCAAATTCGTGTCGCTGGCCTAGGTATGTTTCGCTTGGAAAGGACCTATCTCGGCGTCGTACTGAATCCGCTTCAAAAACTCTTCCGCCGCCCGGGCTCCAGCAGTCAGGAATTCTTCACCTCTAGCTGTAATTTGGTAGACTTTTCTTCCTCTCCCACCCTCCGCCTCCCATACGGCTTGGAGGTAGCCTTTCTCCTCCATCGCGTGAAGCAGTGGATAGAGCGTTCCTGCGCTTAGGTAGACTTTGAACCGGTCCCGGATCTCCAGGTTGATCTCGTATCCCCATCGGGGCTTGGCCTTGAGGAGGCGCAGTATGATCAGGTCAAGATGGTTCTTGACTAGCCGTTCCCGCCACGCCTTATCGAGGTCCTTGTTCAACAGCGCACGGAGCCCTTCTTTGTAGGATTATGAAAGAACGCCTCTAAATGCTTTCCACTAGATGGATTGCGCTGTCTTCTTCAAGAGTAGCTAGCCGCTCGACTAGAGACTGGCTTGAATTGCTTTCTATGTTTTTATCGAACAGGACCATCCTAGTCGTGCTTATTGTCGTCCAACGTCTTCGATCTACTGCCGAAACCCTTAGCGGAAGCTGTCAAAGAACGAGGATTCCTAAAACCCACTGAAGCACAGGAAAAAGCCATCCCGCCGATTCTAGAAGGCAAGAACGTCCTAGTGATTTCGCCAACAGCAAGCGGGAAGACTGAGACAGCCATTCTACCGGTCTTCACACGTTTCTTGAACGAGCCTGATCGTGGACCCGGCGTCAAGATCATCTACATTACTCCACTTCGAGCACTCAACCGCGACCTACTGGATCGGCTGCGATGGTGGGGGGACAAGATCGACCTCAAGGTCGGAGTCCGACATGGCGATACCGAGATCAAGGAGAGAACCAGCCAGTCCCGAAGTCCGCCTGATCTCCTTATTACGACTCCAGAGACTCTTCAGGCGATTCTTCCGGGCCGTATCCTTCGTCGTCACCTTCGAGACATTCGTTTCCTGATTATCGATGAAGTTCATGAGTTGGCTGAGGATAAGCGAGGAAGCCAGCTCGCGATAGCACTGGAGAGGCTGCGCTGGGTTGCCCAACGAGAGTTTCAGATGGTAGGACTGTCCGCCACAATCGGATCCCCGGAAGTGGTCGGAAAGTTCCTGGTGGGCGAAGGAAGACCCGTCGAAATCGTCCACATTCCAGTCGCTCGCCGGATGAAGCTTGAGATCGTCTCACCCGAGCCGACAGGCGAGGATGTCCGGCTCGCTGGAAAGCTGTTCACGCACCCTGAGGTCGCGGCACGCCTACGCATCATGAAAGGAATGATCAATGATCACAAGTCAGTTCTCCTATTCACCAATACACGCTCGATCGCCGAGGTGCTCGCTAGCCGGTTCAAAGTCTGGGACATCGACTTTCCAGTCTCCATTCACCATGGAAGCTTGGCGAAGCCAGCCAGAATCTCAGCCGAGAGGGCGTTGAAGGAGGGCGAGATCAAAGGATTGGTCGCGACGTCCAGCCTTGAACTGGGAATTGACGTCGGACGAATCGACTATGTCATCCAGTACATGAGTCCGCACCAGGTTACGCGGCTCATCCAGCGGGTCGGAAGATCCGGCCACAGTGTCGGCAAGATGGCTGATGGCATCATCATCACCATGGACTCCGACGACACGCTGGAAGCGATGGTAGTCGCTCGAAGGGCGAGGGACGAAAGTCTTGAAGACGTGACCGTCCCGGAGAAACCGCTCGATGTGCTTTGTCACCAGATCGCTGGACTCTTGATCCAGAACCGGAAATGGTACTATTCCGAACTGATGGAGATTCTGAAGAAAGCCTACCCGTATCGCAATTTAACGGAAGAGGACATTGCATCCGTAACCAACTATATGCATGCGCGATTCCCTCGACTTGGCTGGGTCTCAGAACAAGACAAAATGGTCATGCGGCCCTCCAGGGTCAAGGACCTCTACCGATACTACTTCAACAAACTATCAATGATTCCTGACGAGAAGCAGTACCTCGTCGTGGAGCAAGAAAGCGAGACAGCTGTCGGAGTGCTCGACGAAGCCTTCGTCGCTGAATTCGGCCAGCCAGGGACCAAGTTCATTGTCCGTGGGACACCCTGGATGATGCAGAGCATTCGAGGGGACAAGATCTTTGTCCGAGGAATCTCGGACCCGACTGGAGCGATACCCAGCTGGATTGGTGAAGAAATTCCAGTACCATTTCAGGTGGCTTCTGAAGTTGGAGAACTGCGACGCATCACGGAAGAGGAGTACAGGAAGGGTAAGAGTCTCAAGGAGATTAGCCAGAAGCTAACTGAGAGGTATCATGCTGATGAGAAGACGATTCTCCGCGCCCTCACCGAGACCTACGACCAATGTGAGGAAGGGCTACCTGTCCCGAGCGACAAGCTCCTCACTATCGAAGAGTGGGACGATTTCATTATCATCAACTCACACCTCGGGACCCTCGTCAATAGGACCCTAGCGCGTCTCGTCGGTCACTTGCTATCTGACGAGTCCGGGGTCAGTATCGGGATCCAGCAGGACCCGTACAGAATAGTTCTCCAGACGATGGGACAGATAGATGCTGAAGATGTGCAGAAGATTCTGAAGAGGCTCGCTGGCAACGATGTGACAGAGCTAGCAGTGACCGCATCAAAGAGGACCGGGCTCTTCAAGAGGAGACTTGTCCACGTGGCGCGAAGATTTGGCGCGATTTCGAAATGGACCGACTTCAGCAGCATCACGCTACGTCAGCTTGCGAAGAGTTTCGAGGGCACCGTCATCATGGACGAAGCAGTCCGAGAAACTCAGGAGAAAGACATGGACGTTCCGCACACTCAGGAAGTCTTGAAGGCAATAGCTGCCAAAGAGATCGCAGTAAACACAGTCAAGGCTAGCGGCGAGGCAACCCCCATCGCCCGCATTGGCCTGGAGAGGATCAGTAGGAAGACTGACATTATCCCGACCGAGAAGCTCAATCAGATTCTGGTTGGATCAGCGAAGGCCAGGATTCTGAACGAGGTCAAGACCCTAGTCTGCACGAACTGCTGGAAATATGTTGAGATGCGAAGAGTGAAAGAAATTCCTCAGATTGTAAAGTGTCCTGAATGCGGATCGAAGCTAGTTGCTGCGCTTGGAATAGCTGACGAGGATATGAGGAAGGTAATCATGAAGAACGGAGCAAGACTCTCGGAGAGAGAAAAGAGTCTAGTTTCGAAGGCCGAGGACACAGCCAAGCTCGTGGACCGGTATGGCAGACTTGCGGTCTATGCTCTCGCGGGGCGAAGGGTGCAACCTGAAGCCGCCGGAGACATTCTTCGAAAGCACCACAAGCCGACCAACGACTTTTTCGAAGCGATAATGGAAGCTGAACGAGAAGCCCTGAAAGAACGCTTCTGGTAGCCTACTTCAGATGCCGCTTCCCGGAAGCGGAAACATCGAGCTAGAGTTGAAGCATCTTCAGGGTTGACTCGAACCCGTCATTGGTCCTTCCGGCCTTGTAGAGTCTGAGAGACTTGACGAGTTCGTCTCGATCCACGGGTCCGAGAATTCTGGTGACCTTTCTTGAGAAGCTGCCCGAGAGCAGAATGTACTGAGCGAGAGATGTAAAATTGTTGACTCGGCGCATCAGGCTCGCACTCTCATAATCCAAGATCCAAGGATGATCTCCCCTGGAAACGAGCACGTTCTTGTGGGCCCGACTGAGCTCCCCGTGGTCCAATCCATAGGCGTCCAGTCGAACGCACTGCTCAAACATGGCCTTGACGGTCGCCTTGACTCGCGCCTTCCTGCCTCGACCCTTCAAGCTCGAGATCCACAACGGAAGCCGTTGGCCTTCCAGGAACTGCATCTCAAGAATGTCCTCAGAGGAGCCTAGACACTCTGGTCCAATCCCGGCTTTGTTGGCGGCCCTCATCATCGCTGCTTCGTGAATCATGTTTCTTCTTCGAGAATCGGTTCTCCGAATCTTCACCGCAACTCGTCGATTTTCGGCAATCCCTCGGAAGACTAGACCGACGACGCCTTTGCCCAGGACCGATAGCTTTCCCATTCTCAATGGGCCTTCAAACTCAAGACCCTCAATTCCGAGACTCTTCAGCTGTAGAACCCTGGACTCAACCGATTCATCACTGGGGTTCGGATATGCGAGAAGCTCCCTGTACGGTTTCTTCGCGAGATCTTCGAGCGGAACTAGGACCGGTCCGTCTTCAACCATGAGGGCTTCGCCTCCAAGAATTCCCAGAGAGACTTGTCAAATCCCTTCCTCCCGAGCATCGACAGAACCTCTCGGTCTTGCAGAGCTTTAACGCTCCTTCGGAAAGACTCGCCCAATTGCTTAGGGAGGGACAGACCGTAAGCCTCCTCTCGTGCTGCAACTTTGAACAGATCCCTAATCGATAGGATTCCCCGCTGCTTCTCGACCATCCATCTGTCTCCGTCAATCCAGGGTCCGCGAGCCGTGTTCCGGGCTTTCAAGTGTTTCTCGAGGAACGACGTGCTATCCTCGCTCTTCGTGACAGGTGGTCCTTTCTGGAGCCTGACCTCTGGAAGGGCAGTTCGACCAGTTTCAACTAGGATGGCACTCTCTTTGGTCTCGTCGCTCCAGATGGCCGATCTGTAAGGGCTGAATTCTTCTCGGGCCAGAATGTCCAGCAGGCTACGTTCCAGCTTCATGAGCTGCCCCCACAGAATATCGGGGACCAAGACCTGGTGCTTGAAAGTGATCGTCAACAAATCGTGACCGAGATCGTCGATCCGTTTCGCAAATTGCTGCCGCGTCTTTGGCTTGAACTCCGGTGGAAAGAAGTACCACAATCCCGAGTTTTGAAGAAATTGTCGTCCGGCCGCAACAAAATTCCACAGTTTGTCAGGTCTTACGGCCGCAGCCAGATTTCGGTTCGGGTCCACCGGGTCAATTACGACAAGGTCGACGTTCGGATCTTTCTCCTTTGGAGAGACAACCCCTTCGGGCTTCCCTATCTCGAGAAGTGCACCCTTTGTCCAGCCCGAGGCGTGTATGAGCGTCTCCATGAACGATTGATAGTACAAGACCAGAGTGTCAATGAGCATTCCGCTGAAACCTCCAATCTTGATCTCCGCCCCGTAGGTCCCGATGCCCTTCGCGAACTTCTTCAATAGACGAGCTTCCCGACGAAGTTCGGACGTAAGGTGTGTCTGCATGAATTCTGTATGATAGGGGGTTCTGTCAGTCGCACTCTTCCACTCGCCCTTCTTCACATCATAGGAGGGAACGATATTCACGCGGACTCCGTCGACACGAAACTCCAGAAAGGGATGTTCCGCGTAGCGTTCTATCACTCGATAACGTGAGAAATATTTGCGCATAGCCGGGAAAGCCTTCTCAACCCATTCTTCCCTCTCCATCGTAGGAGGGAAACGAGCGAAGATGTCCAGATCAGCTTCGTGGCTAATCCAAGTGCCTCTCGCGAAAGATCCCTGCGGACTAACTTTGGCCTGAATCCCAGAACTTGCGAGGACGTCCTCAACCTCGTGTTGAATCGTCTGGGATAGTCTATCCATCTTCTCTTGTTCCTGATCGCTTGGAACGATCTTCTTGGCGACCTGTTGTAGAACTATCTCGGGGAGTTGGGGCAAGCTAGTCTGTCTCGATTATTTGCGTGCAGGAGCTTCGAAGAGAGTTGAATACTTTGGTCCTGAGGGAGAGAGAATGCTCTCTTTGAGCCTAACACTTTCCACTGGGAAGGTTCCGAAGCTCTCCTCAGCCAGATGACCGAGGAAAGCCGCGATTTCGTCTCTCTTTCGTCCGGACTTGACCCGTGCTACAGTGATGTGGGGGCTGAAAGGTCGGGTCTCGCGACTGAAACCGAGCCGGTGAAGAAGGTTCTCAGTCTGTTCAAAGATGAGTTCGACTTGACTCCAGCCTTCGCCAACTCCTACCCAGATTACATTCATCCGCTTGAGGTTAGGAAACGCTCCAGCGCCCTTGATCTCGAGGGAGAATGGTGGAAAAGTCACCTGCGCAAGAGCGGACTTTACTTCCTCAACTTTCGAGGGGCTGACATTCCCGAGGAATTTCAGAGTCAGGTGGATATTCTCTCGTTCCACAGGTTTCAGATCTCCTCCTAGAGCGGAGAGCGAAGACAGGATAGATTCGACCTTGGAGAGGATTTGCTCGTCTTCGACGTCGATCGATAGGAAGCTACGAACCTGATCGGTGAGCAATGGGCCCACCCGCGAGGGCGGGCCTAGTTTAAGAACTCACAAACTTGGCTGACTCCAGATAAACGCATTGATGAAGATTTCGAAGAAACAACAACTAATGATCCTATCAGCAGGAACCGCCGCCACCATTGCGTGTTTCTTTTACGTTCAAATATTGGATTATCCCCATTCCAGTAAATCCCTCAAGCTTAGGTTATGACTATCCTTACACCAGTTATGCCGAATTCTCAGGCATTGCTTCGGAATTGACGAAGAGTCACTGTTTTCATTTGAATGCGACAGTCGTATGCGACGTGAACACCATCCTCTATGTGAACTCTGGTGTTGATATCGAATCGATGACGATCAAGCTGACTGACGCTCCTGCCTCAGCACTTTACGTCTCAACTGAAACCGCTGTCGAATCGGAATTTCACATTACAACCGGAGCAGAATCAGAGACGACGGCTTTCGCAACTATGACGTTACCTCAACCCTTGACTGGAGGCAATGGAGCTTTTGGCGTTGAGATCATGCGTCCACCGGTTGTTAACGGAACAGTTGTGCTAAACATCATAGCGCAAGCGATAGTTGTTAATTCTAACTCGTTTGGAAGGACCTATCTGCTAATAGCTAGCTTCGAACTCACAGACGGATTCTATTAGAGATGGTTGTTAACAGTCGCAGACAAACATCGCTCTTCATTATCTGCGGAACACAGAATCAAGAGCTATTACCTCCGACTAGGCGAATCGCGCGGGAACTCCCCTTGCGAACAGGGAACGTAAAGAAAACGGTGCTGGTTATCGTTGGAATGCCAGGGGCCGGGAAGAGCCTCGCTTCCAGTGTGATGAAGACACGGGGAATCCCGGTCTTCGTCTCAGGCGATATCATCAGGGCCGAGGCGCGGAAGAGGAAGCTGAAATTCACTCGCAAGATTCTTGGAGAGCTCATGCTGAAGATCAGAAAAGAAGAGGGCATGGGAGCGGTTGCAAAAAGACTCGTCCCACTTGTTGAGAAGGAAAATGGAGAGTTTGTTGTGTATGAGGGTGCGAGAAGCGTTGAAGAGGTCGATGAACTTCGTCGCAAGCATGACGTAGTTACGATTGCGATTCACGCTTCTCCCGCAGCCCGATTCAGGAGGCTCCAGCGCAGACGAAGGTCGGACAGACCCCGCGGATTAGCTGACTTTGCGGAACGCGACAATCGCGAGCTTAGCGTTGGGATTGCGAAGCTTATTGCGTTGGCTGATCGGACCGTCGAGAATGAAGATAGCAAAGATGATCTCAAGAGGAGAACTAGACGAGTACTCCAAGTAGTCCTGAAACGGAAAAAATTCTCGTAGTCGCGGAAGCCGAGATCAAGCCGACTGAAAACCCCGAGAAAGTCAAGAAAGCCATAACCAGCCTATTCTCGGGTGACATAGTAACCGAAGGTGAAGAAAACGACTATGGCCTCGCTAGACTGCAAGGGACTAGCCGCGAATCGCTTAAAAAATTCAGGATGATCATCCAACGAGATAGAATACGCGCTGCTGCACGATCCCAATTGTTCAAGGGTAAAGAGGAGAGCAGAATCATCGTGTTTCTGAACAAGCAAGTCGCGTACGTCGGGCACGTTTCCTTCTCTGCTCCAGAAGGAGAATCCCCACTGGGACCCATTCGTCTGGAAATACAAACGGCGGACCCTGTCAAGATCATCGACTGGATTACTGGGGGACCAATGCGACGGCAAGACGACTGAAACGCGGTCTCGCCGGTGACAGTCTTGACGAGTCGAGAGTTAGTTCCGATCCATTCAAGCAGTTCACTCGGTGGTTGCGGGAAGCAGCCCGTGGGCGTGCACCTCTACCTGAGACTATGACACTAGCAACCGCAACAAGATCGGGACGACCCTCGGCACGGACTCTCTTGCTCAGAACATTCGACGATTCTGGATACGTGTTCTACACAAACTACAATGGAAGGAGAGGCGAAGAACTGGCAGAGAACCCCCAGGCCGCCCTGGTCTTCTACTGGCCGCGGCTGAGCCGACAAATTCGAATAGAAGGAAGAGTGGTCAAGGTTTCACCGAGAGAATCTGACAATTACTTCAG
>Ga0209076_1000003_pt1 | contig 31970 bp, 30 predicted proteins | sample Rivendell_Oct201_9_FD_188350 | JGI IMG/M metagenome (GOLD analysis project Ga0209076, IMG submission 188350) | Vadose zone soil and rhizosphere microbial communities from the Eel River Critical Zone Observatory, Northern California to study diel... | ecosystem: Environmental > Terrestrial > Soil...
CCAAACCCACAGCTCGAAGCGCATCCTTGCGGCTCATACCCTGCTTCATCTTTTCTTCGGCTGCCATATCCAGGAAACCACGCAGTTCTTCGTCCAACTCCTGGCCGACCTGCTCCTTTCGAAACAACGATCGCAATCCATCTGAGAGGCTTCGCAGCAATGACATGGGCCCTCACTCGAAACGCAAGGCCACCATAGGATCGATTCGCATCGCACGGCGCGTCGGAAAGTAACAGGCGGCGAGAGCGACAAACGTCAGCAGAAGAGCCACCCCGACAAACGTGAGTGGGTCAAATGGGCTCACACCGAAGAGCAGACTGCGCATTAGGCGAGTAACTAAAAGTGCCGCGGCGATTCCAATACCCAGACCCGTCGCCGTCAACGTTGCCCCGCGTCCGAGGATGAGAACAAGGATGTCTCGGGAATGTGCGCCAAGCGCCACCCGGATTCCAATCTCGTGATTCTGTTGCGTCACCAAATAAGCCATGACGCCGTAAATTCCGACACAGGCTAGAGTCAAAGCCAGCGCCGCCAATGCACCGAGCAAACTGGCTTGGTTTCGGCGCTGCTCAACTTCCCGGTCCAGAATGTCATCCATAGTCCTGACCTCGGAAAGTGCCTGGTCAGGATCGATGGACCAAACAGCAAGGCGCACGGCGCTGAGTAGACTCATGGGGTCAGTAGTAGTGCGGATTACGAGCGCACGAGCCATCATGTAATTTCCATTTGCTTGCAAATACGGAAAATACATCTCCTCTTTTGGAAGCACATCGAGACCCATCTGCCTTACGTTGCTTACCACGCCTACAATTTGAATCCAAACGTGCCCACGGCCCTCGAGAACAACGCCGATGCGCTTGCCAAGAGCGTCCTCATTCGGCCAAAACTTTCGCGCCATCGCGTCATTGACAATTGTAACGAGCGGAGCGTCTGGTCCATCGCGCTCGTCAAACAGCCTCCCGCGCAGTACCGGAATTCGCATGGATTCGAAATATCCAGGTGAAACTACACGATTCAGAGCGGCGTAAGGAATGTCTGGCCGAGGGACCACACCCTCTGGTACAAACGCAGCCATTCCGCTTTTCCATGTTAGCGGCAGAACACTTGTGAATCCCGCACCTTTCACGCCAGGCAGGTTCCTCACGCGGTCCAGTACGGCCTCGAAAAACTGTGTGCGACGGACGAAATCCGGATTCTTCTGCGGGGAGACAGGAATCTCCAGTGTGAGCACATGGTCAGGGCGGAAACCCGGGTCGACGCGACGCATGTTCGCAAAGCTCTCTAGCAGCAGACCTGAAACGACGAGCAGCACCAGAGCAAGAGAGATTTCAGCAACCACAAACAGATCCCCAAGGCTCTTCCGCCGCCCGCCCGTGCCGGCCCTTCCACCTTCCTTCAAAGATTCGTTTACATTTACTCTCGAGATCTCCAACGCGGGCGCCAACCCAAACAGAAATGTGCTCAAAAATCCAATCAGAATCGTAAAGGTCAGCACGGGAAGATTGAGCGTGAGCGAAATCGTGCGAGACAAGTCCTGGGGGACCAAAATTTTAAGCAGGCTGAAGCTAGCCACCGCAAGCAGCACACCAAAAAAAACGCCCGTGGCAGCAAGCAGTGAGCTTTCGGCCAGCAACTGCCGCACAATTCTTCCACGACCTGCGCCGAGCGCACTCCGTAAGGCGATTTCCCGTTCCCTTATTGTCGCGCGGGAAAGCAAGAGGTTCGCGATGTTCGCGCACGCGATCAACAGGATGAACCCGACGGCGGTTAACAGCACGAGGAGTCCACGACGCACGTCCCGCGTGTAGGTCTCTTGCAACGGCTCGGCCACGAATCCGTCGACGAACTTCATGATCTCGGGATTCTGACCCACAAGACGCTGCGCCAGAACTTGCAGCTCCGCATTAGCCTGTTTCACGCTTACACCTGACTGTAGACGTGCGACGACGGTGAGGTAATGCTCTCCACGGCTTGCCAGTTGCTGCGACGTGAAGGCCACGGGAATCCAAAGATCGGCGTCCTTGCCAGGGAACGAGAATCCAGGCGGCATGACGCCGATGACCCGGTATTTTTGCCCATTCAGTAAAAGGTCTCGGCCAATCACACCTGGGTCCGCTCCAAACCTGCTGTGCCAAAGACGATAGCTGATGAGCGTAACGTGCTCGAAGCCCGGGCGGTCCTCTTCGGCCTGAAAGACTCGGCCCAACAGTGGCTTAACACCAAGCAACGGAAAGATATTCCAGGTAAACCTCTCTCCCATCAATCTTTCCGGGTCGCCACCGCTAGCGCTCAAGTTGAAAAAGTCTTCAACGCCAGCGGAGATGTCCTCGAATATCTGTTGTGTTTTGCAATCAGCGTAGTTGGCCGGGGTGAATTCTTTGCGCGGGAAACCATCGCGCGTACGGTCCTCATAAAGCGAAACGAGGCGGCTCGGATCGCGATATGGAAGAGGACGCAAGAGAACGGCATCCACGACGCTGAAGATTGCCGTCGTGGCACCGATACCAAGAGTCAAGGTCAAAACCGCAACCACCGTAAAACCCGGACTCTTGCGCAGCATACGCGCGCCGAAGCGTAGGTCCTGCCAACAGGTCTCCACAATTGATTCCCAGCCCGCAGCGCGGACCGCTTCCTTCGAAACTTCGAGATTTCCTCGTTCCAAGCGCACGGCGCGAAGTGCATCGTTGCGGCTCATCCCCTGCTTCATCTTTTCTTCGGCGGCCAGCTCCAAGAAGCCGTTCAATTCTTCGTCCAGCTCCTGGCTGACCTGCTCCTTTCGAAACAACGATCGGAGCCCGCCCGCTATGCTTCGCAGCAATGACATGGAACCTACGACGCCTCCAAGATTCTGGCGATTGCAGCCACTTGCCTTCCCCATTCTCGTGTTTCGCTGTTGAGCCTCTTTCGTCCCTGTTCTGTTAGGGCGTAATACTTTGCGCGCCTGCTATTCTCGGTGGCTTTCCATTCGCTTCTGATCAATCCATCTCGTTGCAACCGCTGAAAGGCGACAAACAGCGAACCGGCGTTGAGGCGGAAAACGCCTTTGCTCATCTGTACGAGCCGGACCGCGATCCCATATCCGTGCATGGGTTCGAGCGCCAGCGTTTTCAAAATGAGCATGTCCAGAGTGCCTTGCACGAGATCACTCGGCTTGTCCGCCATGGACCCATTCCTCCTGAAGATCAAGTGGAAGAATACACCTCTCCTACTGATTGTCAAGAGGAGTGGCTGATATCCCGAACGAAATACTAATCTGGCGGTTATTTCCTAGTCGCAGATGAGTTCCTAACTCGAGCGTAGAGCGTCCATGGGATTAGCGGAAGCGGCGCGGGATGCGGGAAGAGTCGATGCCAGCAGCGCCATAATCATCATAATCAGGACGCACAGTATGTAGATGAGAGGGTCAGTTGCGCTGACGCCGAACAGGAAGGAGCTGACCAGTCGAAAAAGATCAGATAGCTAGCCAAAGGCACACACCCGCATCTTTGATTGGGAAGGGTCCGCACTTTGCGGAAAATCTTCTCTGCTAAAATAGATGAATCGGCGCACACGCACGGGGAAGACGCACTAACGCGAACACCGAGAAGAAATTGCGCGAATGGATGCTGAATTGAAAAGGCGGCAAGAGAACAAGAAGCTCGGGTAAGACTACCACGCGAGAACGGCAGTCAGGTAAGGATAAAGGTGACTAGCTATAGTGATTACGGCGCGCTAGGCTTCGCTACGTGCTTTCGTTGTACTTCGGATAACCTTCCAATCGTCGTAGCTGCCGCCCATTGATTATCCTGTACGCGAAAGTTGTAACGCGACGATTTTGGAAGATGTCTCTGTACTTCACCAATCCATAGATGACGGCCATTTTCCCGGATTCCTCGTGGCCGGTCGCCACCGCAGTCCACGACAGCCTCTGTACATAGGGAACGGCACCCCCTTCCATCATTCCGAGCGGAACGATCCCCGTCTCTATATGTTCTGCTGATTGAAAATTGGGCACAGGCGGAAGAGTTTTGATGATCTCAAACTTGGCGCGCATCTCATCGAGCCAAGCGGGACTCTTGCCTGTATTGGTGCAAACCAAAAGGGCGTAAATGGCCGTGGTGTCGCCAGACGTACCGCTTCCCTGAAGCACATGAAGTTTTCGGTCGCGCCACTTTTCGGAGTCAGGTTCGACATCCGCCATTACCCATGCGCGCTCGATTGTTTTGCCGGTTCGTACCTGCCAGACAACGCCAATGAAGAGCAGTATTGTGAGCAGAGCTATGACCGCCGTCGAGCAGGCATTTATGTAGTCGATCCAATCGTGAGTAGGCATGGTCCCCCGCTTTTCGGTCAGTATACCAGGTGGCGAACAAAATACGAATATGGTAGCCTCTGTTTGGTGGTCAACAATGTTGAGAGCATCGAGAAAAGTTGGTAGAAATGACCCGTGTCCCTGCGGCAGCGGCAAGAAGTATAAGAAGTGCCACGGTGTGAACGGCAACGGCCATACAAACGCGCAACCTCAAGTAAGACCGAGCACGATTCCGGCGAGCACGACAAGCATCCAGATGGCTCCGATGGGCCTGCCGGGACAGCACCAGCACATCATCACAGTCAATCAGTTCCGCGATCCTGGCGACCCCCGAAACATAAGTGGACCGCAGGGGCTACCTGGCAAATACACCGTTACGTTCATCCTTGCGCGACCGGGCTTTAACCTTTTGCCCGAAGGGCAGCATTCCTTCGCACATGGACTCCGAGGTAATTCACATCTCGGCATAGCACCTCCAGCGTTCTTAGGCGCTGGCGATGTAACTCAAATAAGGATGCGAGGAACTACCGAGGACGGAGACTTTATATTTGACGGATTTCCGAATGAGCGTGGATTTTTGGGAAAGATTGTCTCTGAGCCGTTCGATGCAACCGGCTTCCACGATGCAGAAGCGAAGTCCCACCGAGCGTTAGCTTCCTCATTGAGTAACATGGCGGTCCACTTGGACATTCCACTCTCCATAGTTCAGACAGAGAGCGTTGAAGTGCGAACACAGAACACGCAGACGAGTATCGTGACACCCTACTCGGAAGTGCCAATGGCGATCAGGGCGACGGCTAACTTGCAGCCTGAGTTTCGCGGATACGCAAGCCTCTACCGTGAGGCGCTCAACAGCAACAGTTCGGTCTATCAGTTCTTGTGTTTGTTCAAGATGATCGAAGCCATGCTGAAACGACGCGCGCGGCTTGCAGTGGAGGCGAAAAAGGCGGGACAGCCCTTTACTCGCAGATACGAAACTATTCCGGCGAGCCCCGACGCAGCCGCCATTACTTGGCTGAACGCCATCTTCTCGATTCGACCTAGTTGGGATGCGATGGCGCTCGCCAGTCTTTTTCCTGAAGAGGTTAGGGGAAAGAGCTTTCAGTACGTTATCGACAAGATGTTGTACCCCATGCGAGTAGACATTGCGCACGCGATCTCGTCGCAGTCCGGCGAACTAACACTCAGCATTGATGAGCTATTCCATACGCGGAATCTTAACAAGTGGCTGCCACTTACGAAGTGCATGGTGCGGCGAATGCTGAAGAATGATTTCCCGGCAGAGTTCTTGCCGTACGTACAAGAGGACGGGACGATTACGCCGTAGTCTGGCCTTGCTTCGGCGCGCGCACAACAAGCGGCACGATACCTACTCTCCCGAAGGGCTGCTACATAATGTCGCACATCGGAACCGGGTCCGCTGAATTGGACGTTGCTACCGCTATGGACCGGGTTTCGCGGTGCGTCTCAGCGCATTGTACCGGGCGCGTGCTTTGCTTTCGAGCTTCGCTTGACGAGAGACCTGTCGCAGGAAGTTCTCGGTCGCCGTCTTCAGTGTGTCAAAGAAATTCAACAGGCCGAACGAAATTACACTCTTGTTCCTGGAGATAGGTTCATTGCCGGGTGTGATTGCAACCTCGAACAGATTCCAGCTATGAACCAAAGCGTGTCGATACAACTTCAAAGCAGCGTTCGCAAACGGACGATATTCGGCGGGAAAATGTCCGTGGATGAAAGGAGGAATCTGTCTTCCATTCTGCTTACCGTATCCGTATGACGAAATCGCATCAAGCGCGCACAACAAAGATATAGCAATTACGTGTCCGCGATGTTCGAGGCTGCCGTTGCGCTTTGTGGCATCCTCAATGACATTGTTAATCTCCATGAGCATAGACTGTTCAAAGATCGCCTTCAGCACCAATGCAAATTCCTGAGAATCACGCGGGGCCTCCGGCCACGCGCTCGGTTGCCACGGAATAAATTGAACCACGTCGGCAATCGACCCAAAGCCGCTGACAGGCGGTGAAGCCAATGGCGATAGGGGCTGGAGATTGAGTTTGTAGATCACGGTTACACCTCCCCGTTATGCGGCAGGCTTGCCATTTGCCGTCAGTCTCTAACTGCACCTTTACTCTTAGCGTATTCGAGAAACGCCTGAATCGAATCCTCTTTTGATATACGGCGAAGCAGGCTGACAGTGTCACCATAGCGCAAGGGAAGATCGTACAACCCATGACGCCACAGGTGCCCTTTGCCCCACTTCGATTCTACGGAGTCTTGGACGATTGTCCCCGCATGTTCAATCTGAGAACCGCCGTATAAAACATGGTCTCCATCCTGTGCCTCGCTAACAGCAATTTGGCGCAGCCGAGTCGCGATTAAGTGCTGGACGAACTCACGACCGGGGAAAATGTACTGATACGCGCGCATGATTTGGCTTACGGATTCTACGTCCGTGAGACAAAATGAGTGCTGATAGCAATTGAATTGGAGTTCGCCCAGTTTCATCTCACGGACAAGGGAGATGGGGGTACGGTACTTCGCAGCCAGCGACTTGATTAAACCGATTTGTTTGGCGAGGCGCTCATCGGAATCGGCGTAGTCCTCAGTTACTCTGTCGAGTTCCTCGCGCAGAGAGCGATTGTTTGCTGTTAATTCGACCGGCTGGATGCGTGGTAATGCGGTCACATCTTCATTGTATCTTGGAACAACTTTGGAACAACTCAGGGAGAAGATTGGCCTCCCGAACAACCCTAAGCGACGGCGGATCAGCGACTTATGATTTTAGACTGCAAGCTGTTAACCGAAGGGTTGCAAAGGCCCAGTCCTTCAAGAAAATGGGACGAATAGTACGTGCGCAGCCTCGCAAAATTTTGAGGGACGTGACGTACCTTTGGCCCGGATAATTCGCTAATCACCGATGGAAACGGCCGACTTGGGGGGGAGAATATCAGCGATTGACGTTCACAGCCAGCCGCTGTTCGTCTTACTGTACCTTCCCAGGATCAAGTGTATATGCGCAACCGACCGCGCCAATTATCGAGGCTGCAGCGGTCGGATAAAAATCTCCCAAAAGACTTCGGCGGCACCCTGAAAAGTGAGCTTCTCTTTCTCTCGCCCGTACGCCTGCATTCCGAGAGGTTCGAAGTACATCGTTTGATCGTCGGATTTAACATACAAGGCTTCGTTCATTCCATGTCCGGGATGCTCGTCGGACATGGAATATTCGATGGCATCGCCGCCCATGTTCCTTCCCGACACCGAAACCGATCCCTTACACACTTTCTCACCGTCCACGTATGCCGCCGCGGTAAAAGTGTTTGGGTCAATCCGGCGGAAGGTTTGATCGAGGCCCGGGTTACGCCTAGTGAGTTCTTGCAGGGAATTCTCGAAGAATTTCGCTATGTATTCAAAGCCCCCGTGGCGAAAGCGATCTCTGTCGAGATCAGTAAAGCGTTTTTTGACACGCAGATTGCTGGATCGCGCTTCGTCGTAGAGGGGGCTTGCCGGAACGTCGGCGCCAGGCTGCGGCACCGTTTGACGGGTCGGCTTAGCCTTTTGCCCCAATTCATTCAATGCTCGCTTGATCGCATTCACTACATCCAGAAAAGCCTGATCGATGTTGGGCCACATCGTGACCGGTCGTCCGTCTGTCGGTGTCGCCAGAAGCTTTCCGAACGGCAAATCATGCCAGTCGCACGGCCGGAGGATGACCGGAATAACGCGCGCCTCACCCTTGCGGTGCCTCTCTAGAGCTCGCCCCATCTCCCGCTCGTAGCAGTAATCGGAAGCGATGAAGTTCGGACTAACCAGCAAAAGCACGATATCTGCTGTGTCGATATGGCTGTCGATAGCGTGACCTATCTCCGTACCGGCGATAATGCGGCGATCATGCCAGGACGAGATAATGCCCTGCCGGCGCAACCCGGAAAGATGCGTTTCCAACTGATCGCGCAGGTCTTCATCGGCGTGCGCGTACGAAAAGAAAAGGGTCGCCACCGTGACTCCTTGCCAGAGATTTTCGCATGGTGGAGCGCCGTCTACCAGAACGGCAGTTATGATGGCTCATTGGGATTAGGTTTTGTGGCGTTGGCGCATGACGTCAAACTTTTCAGCCCACGTGTTGTGCTGCGCGCAGGCCGTGCATTTCCGGCAATAAGGCTCCACAACAGACGCGTCTCACCGGGCTGCGTCAATCCGCCTGTGTATGAGAGACGCGATAGAAAGCAGGTCTTCGGCGTCCTCCTTGCTCATGCGCCATAGAACACGGGCTTCGTGTGCAGTCGGATTTCTGAACATCCCGAAGACTCCCTTCACGAGATTAGCAAATCCGCTCTGTTCGCTTCGCTGGCTGTCGGTGAGCAAATCGTTGATCGCTATCCGGGGGGCTGACCCGCAAAGTGTAGCGTCAACCAATTTCGCGCCGTCCTCGCTCAAACCAGACTTCACACGAAGCTTGTCAGCAATGCTTTTTGTTGCTTCAAGTACCGCGTGAAAATAGTTGTCGGCAACCAGTTCTGCGCGGCAAAAGCGCAATACATCGGGATGGACTCCACGCGTTGTTAAGTCGGCTCTCAGTTCGTCTGCGCGGCGTTGCGCTTCTGAGAGTGTCTGCGCGCGACCCACGGCGTAGATTTGACCTGCGGCATCGACGGCTAAACCAGAAAAGGCAAGGGCGCGATTGACATTAGCTCGCATCGGCTCGAAACGCTCAGGGCATTTGACATACCTCTCCGGTTTCATAGCCTGGCGGATGAATTCCAGAATTGCGCGGCGGTTCTGGCTATAATTCTGACGCTCGACGAAAGCGTTGTGCAGACGCTTCCACTTGGTCATGTCTGGATTCGGGTCGGCCATCTTCAGGGTTGCCAGTATGTGGCCGATCTCTGAGCCGGTTAAACCATCTGAAGTGTCGCCCAAAGCAGCTGCGATAGCCTCAAGTTCGCTTTGTGAAAACTGCTTCTCCACAGGGCTCACAACACCACTCCAAGCTGCTCGGCGGGGAAAAGGGCCAAAACATAATGCAGAGAGTCGGCGCCACCTCACACGTCCTTACGCCGGAACACGTCTAAGGCACGATCAGGGGGTCCCTTGAGACCTCGATGCGCGGCACATCAAAGCAAGGGGGCAACTGGTCGTAAGGAATTCTGACCTTGGCGAAGACGTTCTTGTAAAGCGTGACCGTCGTCTTTCCACCCCGGTCGGATAGATGGCCGACGGCGCTGAACGACGTGTTTTTCGTTTCCTGGAGCATCTGGTCCTTGCCGTTGAACCAATCCGATGCGGCCCTGGTCTCTCTGTTTACGAGGATCGTGTACGCACCGTACATAGCAGCCGTGAAGTCCATGGGCTCGGTGCCGAACGACTGAAAGACCGGATCGATGTTGTTGTAGATCAAGAGAACCGAGGGAATTTTCTGTTTGGCCCCGAACTGGATTTGCTTCTTTGAGCTTTCGATCCTGCGCCGAACATGATCGCCCAATGTGCGCGAGTTGCTCTTGATGTGAGGATAGGCGGGGTCTTTGACCACGCCGAAATTCTTGTCCGCTGCCAATTCCTTTAACTCAAAGATGATTTCGCTGCCGCCTACAGAGATGCGGTAATCCGGCGTGCGCGTAGTTTGCTCCTGAATCTTCTCGAACGGCAGATTGTTGGCAGTGAGAAACCCTTCAAACAAAATCTCGGATTTTGTTTTCATGACCGCCCTACACTCGGGGATAGGCTTCCTCAATGATAGCCGAAAGAGGCGAATGGTTAGCGAAAATGCGTCGTGGAATTTTCTGCCCCGGGCACTCAACAGGAAACCGAATTGGGGCTTGGCTGAATTGTCGGGCCATTCTTAGAAGTGCGTCTCGTTGCAACGATCAAGAAATCCACTGCGCTCGTCAATCGGAACTGATTTCCGTCCTACTAGAGCCAAAAGGCACCACCCATGAGGCTCGTTTTTTCTTATTGCCGCCTTTTGCCGCCGCGACAAATCGCTAAGTTATTAGAGGAAAACAAGATAAGTGGAGCGGGCGATGGGAATCGAACCCAAATCCAAGATGCCCTATGTGTTGCTTACCCATCACGCCAACAATTCGAAGCGTTGAGGCGAGGAATCGACCAGGGCGGACCGCAACAAGCTGGACGAGGCGCTCCGGTTGGCGGACGGGGAGGTCACGAAGGAGCAATGCGTTGATCAGCGTAAAGATGGCGGTATTCGCGCCGATTCCCAGGGCGAGCGAAAGCACCGCGACGACCGTGAAACCGGGATTCTTGCCCAGGACACGAATGGTATAACGCAGATTCTGCCCCAGCCTCTCCATGCCAATCACTCCCGGAATCCAAGGCTCAGAGAGCCACCTCACGTTTACGCCAACCGAGGATCTCTTTCAAGCCCCTGGTTACTGGGACAGCGCATCGCGTTAGGACCACGCGGCCGCGCGTTATGGTCTCTCGATATCGTCCTTGATTCGGTTCCATTCGGCTTTGAAAATCTTCTGCCCCAGCGTCGTGGCTTTTTCCAGCGCTGGGTTGAACTTAGGAATATCGTCATTCGCTCTCCTTGCCTGCTGCTCTGCTGTGGGATCGCAGGCAAAGGAGATGCGGGTAGACGCGATTATTCAGTTATTCAAATCAGAATTAAAGGCTTGTTCGCGAGGAACAAATCTGTGCGTGCAACCGGTAGTACGCACTTTCGCGTCCACTGCGCTGTAGATCTTGCCTCGCCAGGAGTTTTAGTTGCGTTCCCATTTCTTTTGCTGCCTTGCAAACTGTCGCTGGTGTGATGCGTCTTCCAAAAAGCGCCAGCCAGCGTACAAACTCGTTCAACGTCAAATCGAGCTTGGCGCGATTGCAGATCAGGCAGGAAGGCAAGACGTTCCCCGGAGAGTACCCGCGGCCGGCAGCGACTTGATCGATTCCGGTGTACTTAAGAACGGTCTTGCCCGTGGATCGGCCTCCTCTCCGTCCTTTCAGTTGATTGCTCTTTGGAACGCCACAATAGAAGCAAGGTTTGGAACAGATGTACTTCACTTGTTCCAAAGATAGATTCATCTTTCCATGGCCTCGTGCCCTCGCACCGATGGTGATGTTGCTACGAACTCGAACCCAAATCGAATCAGGATTTCTGCGGCTTATCCGGCACCCACAAGTCTTGGTGTTTCCGGATCGCAGGGCGTAGTTGAAAACAATAACCCTCTTACCGCAGTCGCACTTCGCTTTGGAGCGCGATTCAAAATGTCCCTTGTAGGTTTTCCTGGGTGTCGCATGTTCGACGACCGTTAGCGAGCCAAATCGTGTTCCCATCGCAATAGGCTTACAAAGGCTGGTTGGAAGCTTCAGTTCTTGGACAATTCTGTTTATCGGGCCGATGGTTTTACCCAGCTTGAGGACTATCTCAGTATTGTAGACACCTTGGTTCTTCCAGCCTGTGATCTTTTCTTTCTCCTTCTTGGAGAACTCGAACTTTGTGGCGGCCTTGTATCGCCTAGGAAGGGAGGTCGTAGAAAGACCGATACGTCGCAGGCGGTCATATACCGTTGGAGGGGAAACACCCAACTTTTCTGCCATCTCTCCGGTCGAGTGCTGACCGGACTTGTACATTCGTAGGAGCTTTCGGCTTCTTCTAGAATTCCATTTTTTGGCCGCCACAACAAGTCGTCCTATTCGCGTGTATCAGTGAAGCCACTACTCATCTGAAGTTATCACGAGGGCGTGTGTCGAAATCCAGGAGGAGGAAAAAATACTTCACCTGCGCCAGTTCCCTAGAATTCCGTTCTGGACCTGGAGCCAGCAACGACTACCCCTTGACCTTCTAGGGTAACGGACGTATCCTCGCTCCACTAGAAGCTAATAGGAGGGCCGTTGATGGGCAAGCAAAGGCCGGAATTGCCTCAGGGCACGCTCGATATGTTGATTTTGAAGGCTCTCTCGTTAGGGCCCATGCATGGATACGGAGTGGGACAGCGCATCGGACAACTTGCTGAGGAAATGCTCAAGGTCGAAGAAGGCACGTTGTACCCGGCACTTTACCGAATCGAGCGCAAAGGTTGGATCGCGAGTGAATGGGGAGTTTCGGAAAACAACCGGCGTGCACGCTTCTACAAACTGACGCGTGAAGGCAGCAAGCAGCTGAATATAGAAGAAGCAAACTGGTCGCACCTCTCCGTTGCGATTGGCAAGGTATTGCGCACAGCCTAAAGGAGGGGCCATGGGATGGATCTCGAAACTCGCGATGCGGTTGCGGGCGCTATGGCATAGCGATACTGTTCATCGCGAAATTGCGGAGGAGTGGCAGTTCCACATTGATTTACGCACCGAGGAGAACATCCGCCGCGGAATGACGCCTGAAGAGGCACGCCGTAACGCCGAACGGCATTTCGGAAACATTGGATACATCAAGGATTTGAGCTGGGACGAACGCGGCGGAGGGCTGGCGGAAACCGTTTGGCAGGATTTGAGATTTGGAATTCGCCAATTCCGGAAGAGCCCCGGTTTCACAATCGCTGCGGTGCTCACGCTGGCGCTGGGGATAGGCGTCAATCTAACAATGTTTGTGATTCTGTATGGAGTGCTGCTCCGGCCTCTGCCGTTTCCCGATCCACATCAAATCGTTCGTATGGAACGATTCTTTCCGGACGGCGGGCTTGTGCCGTCTTATTCCGGCACGAAGGTGCTCTTCATGACCCGCGCCAGCCGAACTCTGCAGTCCGGAGCGGCCTATGACTACTTTCCGAACCACGTGAACTTGGTACAGGGCGGGGAAGCCACACCGCTCGAAGCGCTTCGAGTCACTTCGGACTTCTTTCATGTGTTCCGGATGGAGCCGCGAATCGGTCACGACTTCGGACCGCAAGATATGACGCCTTATGCGCCGGGTGTGGCGATCCTTAGCGATGGAACGTGGCGGGAACGGTTTGAAGCAGACCCGAACATCATCGGGCGCGCGATCACACTCGGAAATGAGAAGTATTCGGTGATCGGTGTAGCAAGCCCGCAGTTCCGCTTGGACGCCAGGGTAGACGTGTGGGTCCCTCTGCAAATCGCAGAGGGGTCCGAAGACCACAGCAATGACTACAACTTTGTCGGACGGCTGAAGCCGGGAGTTACTCCCGCGCAGGCCGAGGCTGATCTAAGACAGGTTCTGGTGGAATTGAAGCGCGTCTATCCGAACTTGTGGAACCAATACGAGTCCGTGCGCGCGCTCGATTACCACGATTCGACGGTGGGTCAGGCGCGCCCTGCTCTAGAGATGCTCATGGGGGCGGTGGGACTGTTATTGTTGATCGTCTGTGCGAACATTCTGAGCCTGTTATTGACACGCTTGATTGCGCGTCGGCGCGAGATGAGCCTGCGCGTGGCTCTCGGTGCGTCCGGCTGGCGGCTTCTGCAACAGCTGCTGGTGGAAAATGCGATCCTGTGTATCGTGGGTGGCGGCGCCGGAGTGCTGTTGGCGGAGTTCACGGCCCCGGCTCTGATGCATTTAAGTCCAATAGAACTGCCCCAGTTTGCGTCATTGACCCTAGGCGCATCAGGCTTCCTGTTTGCCAGTCTGCTTGGTGTAGCCTGCGCTTTGATGTTCAGTCTTGTTCCGGCGCTGGAAAGCCGGCGCGCGCGCTTGAACGATTCGCTGCGCTTGAATCCGACGCAGGTGGCGGCCGGACGCAATCCCGCGCAGAGAGCTTTGGTCGTGGGCGAAGTTGCGACGTCGCTTGTATTGTTGGTGGCGGCGGCATTGTTGCTGACCAGCTTCTGGAATCTGGTCCACACGCCTGCAGGATTCGATGCGAGCAACCTGCTCACTTTCAAAACGAGCTTTACCGACGAACAGGCCGCTACCAGCGCTGTCTTTAGCCAGCATCTGAATGACTTGATTGCACGTATCGAAGCGCAGCCGGGCGTCGAATCTGCAGCGGCAGCATTAAACCTTCCCACGCAAATTGTTCCGGACTTGCCGTTTGAAATCATTGGCCGCCGGCCCGGCGAACAAGGTTCAAGCGGCGACGAGAAATTTATTCCGGTCACCGCAAACTATTTTGCCGCGCTTCGCATTCCGGTCATCGCCGGCCGGGTTTTCAGTGGGGCAGATAGGCACGGCTCACCGCCGGTCGTAGTCGTAAACCAGCAGTTCGCTCGGACTTACTTCAGGAACGAAAACCCGGTCGGTCAGCACATCCTCATTGGTGCGGTGATGGGGCCGGAATTCAACGACAGCGTGCGAGAAATCATTGGAGTCGTGGGGGACACGAAACAGGTCGGGTTGGAGAGGCCTGCACCGGGGATCCTGTATCTTCCGGCAGGGCAGATTCCCGATACGCTGACCCGCATGGATGTCCATGCGCTAGGGATGAGCTGGCTGGTGCGAACCAAATCAGCGTATGTAGATGTTGTTGGCGCGTTGCGGCAGATTTTCAGGGATTCTGCGCGGACACCGCTGCTGAGCGTTCAGACCATGCAGGATGTGATGCGCGCGTCCGTCGCACAGCAGCGTTTCAACATGCTGCTGCTCTCAACCTTCGGCCTGATCGCGCTGGCATTGGGGGGAGCAGGACTGTATGGGGTGATGTCGTACACTGTGGCTCGCCAAACGAAAGAGATTGGGGTGCGCATGGCGCTTGGCGCGCAACGTAGTCAGATTCTGAAGATGGTGCTGCGGGAGGCGATCCTGCTGGTAGTCGCTGGCTTGGTCATTGGAATCGGAGCATCGATCGCCGGAGCGCAATTGCTGCGAGGCCTCGTGTTCGGTGTCGCGCCGCGAGATCCCATCGCGCTCGCATCCATGTCCGGCGTCCTCCTACTGACAGGTCTATTCGCCGCCTGGTGGCCGGCAAGGCGCGCGGCCTCTACCGAACCAATGCAGGCCTTGCGAATCGAGTGACAAAAAGGATTACCGAGATAGCTGCCATTGCACCGCCTCACGCGTGCGTGAGAAAGCTGGAATCGCGTTGATGCGTACTCGGCGGGGTTCCCCGGGACAGATTCTTGGCGCTCGAGGGTGAAGGGATAACCTGGATGGGACAGCCGTCGCGGCAGGGAATCGCGCTATTTTCAGTGCGCATAGAGCATAGCGCAGGTTCCCGAGGTCGTTGGAATCCAAAGAATTAAGTTAATCTCAGGTCTACCGCTTACGTTGGCGGCGACGTACTCAGTAACGGCTCGCACGCGCGCGGCAGTTCTTGTAGCAATGTCTCTTGTTCAATCCACTCACCGCGTTGAAGCAAGGAGCGCAACGTATCCACTAGAATGTCGTCCGGATGAAGCGCGAGGTCGCGGCCCATTATTCGTTTCGCCTGGGAACTCAGGGGGCACGCCACTGACGCAAGACGAACGGTATCAGCATTCATTAGGACAGGTTCGGCCATCCCCGAAGTGATTCGGTGTACCGACCTGGCAATTCTCACTCCACCAAGGTCTAGGTCACACCAAATACGAATGCGGGCGCGCTGTCTGGCTGCTTGTTCGAGTATTCTCACCACGCCACGATTGGGAAACCCGCCCGACCAAACTAGAAGCATCTGCCCGAGAGTTGTAACGTTCTCAAGGCAGGCTTCGAAAGGCGTTAAGTTCTCTATAACCAAAACGCCTCCCTGTGGCAGGTTCAGGCAGCGCAGTCTTTCAACATCTATGGTCGACATTGCAACAGAGCGAAATGAACCAACATCAATCTTTGTATTCGAGAGCTCAACCAGACCGCGTCCGCCGAGCATTACCATTGCGCCCGAGTCCCGCACGCCGAGTCGCTCTACGGGACCAACGAGTCGTTCGACACCGCGTCTGATCTGGAAGAAAGCCTTCGAATCGTTCAGCGTTATCGCCGAAGAACACGCGGTGCGGGAGCGCGTCGCCCGATTCGACAAGCTTTGCAAGTCCCGCAAGTGATGTCACAACCTTGGGGTGCAGCGTTATTGCATCTTCGGAAGCAAGGATTTCACGTATTTCAACTGCGCTCGGGTGTACGAGATTGGCCACCTCGGTTCGCGCCGCTTGCAGCGCGTTGGATCGGCGTTCCGTATCACCAGGATGTCCAAAATCGTGGAGCGCTGGCGAGTTTAGGATGGACAGCTCATGCAGATGCAGAGTTCCGCGCTTCGGCAGGTACACAAGGCTCAGAAAACCGAAGGCGCAAAGGCGCTCCAGCAGAGAATCAGCCGTGGCGCCTCCCAAACGCTTGGCAACTGTGGCGGCACGTAATCGTTTGCGACCTTGAGCCAGCGACGCGATCAGGCGCGCGCAGTGCCTGAGTGCCGGGTCGGGAAGCATTTCAGAATTGAAGGCAGCTTCCTTTTCGATACGAGCTATCTTCCGAAATCTGCCTTCTCTCACCCGTCCACATTGATTGCAGACGAAGACACGCTCGATCTCTCGTTGGCGAAGCACACCAATGATTCGCCACTCGCTTTCACGAATGGCCTGTTTGAGACTGCACTGATGGGTTTCGCTCATGAGCGGCAGATCAGAGGCCGTGGCGCAAACGCTTCGTTCGGTCGTTTGGTCCGCAGAGAGATCACGAGTGACGCGGGTTCAAGCTGACCACGATCTAGAGTCGTAGGAACAGTTATCAAAAATTGTGCCCCACTCTTACGCAAGAACTTGCCAACATCATCGACGCGGTCGAGCGACAAGTGAGCAAAAGGCTCGTCCACGATGAAAAAACTTTCTCCTTCCGTTTCTGCCATGGCCATGAGCAGCACTAAGCCGGCAACTACCTGCTGCCCGCCGCTATGAGAATTGTCGTTTAACGACGCTGGTTCTTTGCCATCAAAGCCCATCCGTACGACGATGCCGGCCTCATCGATGACACGATCGTCATTCTGCAATTGTGGAAGATCCATTTCGACTTTCGCCGAGGCGAGTTCGCCAAGTGAGCGAGCTCGCCGGGAATAGTCATGGAGCGTGCTACGTATTACGTCTAGGTAATCGCCACGGCAATGGTCTAGTTCGCTGCGAGCCGCATCAGCCTCATTTTGACGATCTCGAACGTGCTGCTGAAGTTCATCGACATTGCGCTGCAAGATTCGGGCCTGCTCTCGAATGCTGGCGTCCGGAATCGGGCCTTCGCCCTCAAATCTCTCCAGCTCATCCTGAAATCGCTTGACATCCTTCTCCACCAGGATGGCTGAGGGTAAAGACCCGCTCTCAGCTTTTGCGATTAAATCGATGAGTGTGCAGGCACGCAGCTTATTGCTCTCAGGCTCCAAGTCCTGCCGCTTTCGTTCAAGTTCGCTTGCCGTCGATCGAGTCCCCTCCAATTCCTTTTCGCGCTCTCCCAACTCCCTCTGTTTGTCTTCCAACTCTCTGATTGCCCGCTGAAGGATGTCTTCGGCTTCGCGCAGACTATTCGCTTTCGTGTCCCTCTCGTCTTTTAGTTTGGCGACTGCAACTTCCGCGACTGCCAGTTCGGATTGCTTTATCGGCAGGTCACGGACAGAAGAAACGAGTTCCGATCGGCGGCGCTGCATTTCGACTCGATGCTCCAGGTCTGCTTCCCGGTCCTTTGCTTTTGTGAATTGCTGCTCGGCTTCTGCAAGATCCTGGTTGGTTATGGCGAGCCGATCGGTGGCATTCTTGAGCTGTTCACGTATTGCGTCGCCGCCAAGGACGCGCTCGCGAACCTGCGACACCCAAATGCCGTAAATATCCCTGCGGATTCCATCTCGATTGATGGTGTGCTCTACGTCGGGCAGAGTCTCATCCGTTGACAGTCGCGCCTCGCTGCTCCAGGCAGCCAACCAAAGCGGAACACCATCACCAAGTTCAAGGGCCCCCGCGGTTGTTGGCGCGGAAATGGTCTCCGAGTGGGTCACAATCGGTCCCGGAAATCCCTGGCTTTGAGCAATTTTGACAGCCTCATTCTGCTTCGCGTTCGGTACTGAAATGGCAAAGCGTAAATTGCCGAGGGCGGATTCTATTGCGGCGCTCCAACTTGGATCGCTTACTTCGATTCGCTCGGCCGTCAAGCGGCACTCAATTCCCTTGTCGGAGAGTGCCCGGAGCGTCTCGCGCACCTCGGTCGGCATACGTGGAATACCCTGATTGAGTTCTTCGATGAGTTGTTCTGTCTCGTGAATGGTACTAATCGCGCTTGACTGTCGCTGTTCCGCAGCAAACTTCTGCCGACGTGACTCGTTCAGAGTATCTGACAGCCTCTCCATATTCTCTTCAGGAATACGTGAATACTCCTCGGCGGCAAGCAAAAGACTGTTTACATCGGAAACCAACAACGCATGGTTGTGAATTCCGACGTCACAATCGTTCTTAGCCTTGGCATCCTGCTGCCGAAGATCCTCGACCTGAGTGTTAAGGAAACCGATCTTTTCCTTTGCTTGATCGAGTTCGCGCCGCATTCGGTCAATGCTGCTGGTCAGATGTACGATTTTCGTTCGCATCTCCGGTAGTTTTCGGTCGATTTCCCGAATCTCGGCTAGAGAACTCTGCAATTGAGAAGCGGTGTGAATTGCCTCTGCATCTCTAACGGACGCTTGCTTGCGGGCGTACTCGTCCAGCCTACGAACTTGTCGCTCAAGACCGAGAAGCTCCGCTTCTCTGTGGGTAAGTTGGCTTGCCTGACGTGAAACTTGAGCTACAGAGTCTTCATACTGCCGGCGCGCGCCTGTGTAACGTTCGAGAACTTGCTGAGAACCTCGCGCTTCCATCACCCATCGAAATAGCTCCCGAGGCTTTTGCCGAGACAGTTCGTCCGCACGACCTTGCTCGAGAGCCAAAATGTTCATCAGACTGCGTGAGACTCCCGCGTATTCGAGCACACGCCTGTAGTCCTCTGGACCCAGCCAATCGCGGCTGTCAAGGAGTCGGCTCTGCAATTCTTGTGCACCGACTCGGCCTGACAGGGCCACAAACCTCTTTTCGGGAGATCCTCCATTGGGAATCAAGGCGCAGGCCAAAGTGGCTTCGTCGGACAGGATTTGCTGTCGCTCAAACGGCCGCCGTCCTCTTGAATCCGCAGCGTTCGACACTACGGCTCGAAGCAAAGCTGGCTGGTTTGGATGGCGGAGATAGTGGGCGGTGCGTCTGCGATGGCTGAGCTGAGGCGCATGCAGGAGCTGCCGTACAGCATCGAGCATCGTAGTCTTACCCGAGCCGTTGCGCCCCGAGAGGATCACGACGCCCGCATTGAGCGGCACGCTTAGCGGCGGCCACAAGTCCCAACCGTGGACCTCTAGCTCTATAAACCGAAACATTAGCCGTCCGCCGCAGTCTGTTTTGCTTTCGCGTGAGTACTGGATGGATTACGTTTTTCGGAAACCAAAGTCGATTCACCCTCTTGCAAAGTTGGTGCCGTTCCGGGAATGCCCCCGTGCGAAACGCCTAGAAGCTCGCCAAGTACACGGGAGCGAATAAAAGAGGTCATTTGCTCTCCATCGATCCCCAGTTCCATGAGCGGCCCTGCGGAAATTTCGTCGTGCGTGCGATACAAGACGAAGCCCAACCTTCTCAGCTGAGTGAGCAGGCCTCGGAGTCGTGTTTTTCCTCCTAGTTGTTTTCCAAACTCGCCTTCCAAGGTTTGCAAACGTATGGAAGGCCTGTATTCGCGCGCTTCCTGTGCGCGGGTTTCCGACAGCAAGCTTGGTTGTTGGCCGGGCGCGCTGCGATCATCTTCCGCAGTTCGGCTTTGCAAGGCCAAACGTGCCCACAACACTGTGAGCAGAGCACACGCATCGGCTGCGAGTCCGAGATTGGTCGGAGTGTCAAGTACGGTCGCGTCGGCGGTTTCAGGCGAAAGCTGTATTCCCCAATGTTCGCTATACGCACTACTGGTCAGCGAGAGTCCGCAGTTTGCAAGTGTCTTCTCCACCTCCGCACGGATCTGTGGGTGGTCGAGCTCTGGCAAGCTCTTGCGCGGCAAGGTGCCCGCCACAATGAGGCGTGAGCAGATCTTTGCGGAATCACTCATTTGCGGCCAAGTCTTTGGCGAACCGAATTGTACCGGGAGATATCTCCGAAAGCGGCTCCGCAGCCGGAACAAGGTTCCCATTCTCGATCAGTAATTCCAAATTCATTGAGCTCAAGCGTCCCGCCACTCCTTCGCCGCCGATGTGCTGATCGAGCAGAGGAAGAAGAGAAGCCCTCAAGAAGCTTTCGGCGACCTTACCCTTGGGAATGAACGTGGAAAGTGGCTGAGCATCTTCTTTACTACGAAGCCGGTCGAGATCGTCCAAGAGATCGTTTACCTCTTGGGGAACGTTCAAGTCAGAGGTATCGATTTCGGCAGGCGGAGGCTCCTTCCAATCTACGGGCTCGTTTCCGTGCAGTTGACGTGAGAGGTAGGCTTCGGCAGATGCCCCCAACAGTTCGGTAATCACGAATGCGGGTCGGCGCCCCAGCGGGCGCAGCGCCGTCTTAGCCGCAGATGCGAGCTCCGTCATCGGCATTTTCATCAGAGTGGCCACGATATCGGACGTGGTCAATCCGCCGACGAGATGGAGGTATTGGCGTCCAACTTCGGTCATCGCCGCATGAAGATCGCTGCCGACGCCATGGAGCCTACTTAAAAGAACATGAACTTCCTGAGCAACTCGACGGGACTCCGACATTTCCAACGGTACCCGCGATAGGACCAGTCGAATGCGCTTAGACAGAGAAAGGGCCGCCTGCAGCCGCTCTGAAGCCCCTCGAAGGATCACTTCTGAATGCGAGTTGCGAGCCGCTTCCATCGCATTTCGCAGATCTTCAAGTCTGGTCCTGAGTAATTGGAGGTGTCGAACCGGATCGACACCGAGGCGAATCATGTAATCGATTCCCTCTACGGTGGGTAAGAGATCGTCTTCACGCAGCCGCGCTCTAAGAAAGGCGAGCATGGTGGCGACGAAGTGACCGGCATCGCTAATCCGATAACCGGAAGCTTGCTCAAAGATTAGCCAACCACTTTCTCTCAAGGTTCGGATTACGTGTTCTTTCGCGCTATCGGTGAACCAATAAAGAATCTCGGACAACTGGCCTGGGTTGAGTGGACTGCGCCCATCTGCTGTCAGAGCTTCGAGACTTGCGACACGGGCGACAAACTCGTTCAGAGACCCGCGCGTGAGCGCATGTAAGAGCGGATATATCAAATCTAACTGTCGTGCTGCGGCAAGGAAAGGAACAGTGTCAGCGGCAAATCCTGGCAGAATCCCGTCTACATCCGGCAAGCCGTCAGATTCAGAAGACAAAGAACTACTTTCCGTCGGACTTGGCGCGTCCAAGGCTTCGATGATGTCTTCAAAATTGGAACCCTGCTGTGGCATCACTAACGGCTCTCAGACGTGTCCTGAGGAAGACTGAGAAACATTAACCGCACTGTTTCATCAAAAGCAAGACAAATAGAGCCGATTCAATCGCATGACGGCCCGATTGTCGTGAGCGGTGAACGAACCACATCTTGTGTGGTGTGCGCGAGTGTAGCAATGTTACGCCATGACAGGGCGTAGCAGGAAAACGCGGACGACATACGGAGTGCGAGCTTTACGGAGCGAGAGAGGCTACGCGGTTCAAAGCCTCGCTTCGCGCCGCCTGTTGGAGCTTCCACTGGTCAGGCAGCCAAGCATCCAGTTCGCTCAGCTTCGTCTGCGGCAGGTTCATCAGCAGTTGCGTGAGATACAGCTGCGGATCAATCTGGTGCCGGCGGCAGGTGCTGGTCAGGCTGGCCAGAATTGCGAATGTGCGACCGCCACGCGGGTTGCCGACAAAAAGGGAATTCTTCCGGTTCAACACGACGCGTTTCATCTCACGCTCACTTACATTGTTATCGATGGGAACCGCGCCATCCGAGCAGAAAATGTTCAGCTCCGCCCAGTGATTCAAAGTGTAGTTCACCGCATCGGCCATGGGATGCTGCGGGATCAGTTGCTCCTTCCAAACCAGCAACTTTTGCCGCAGTTCGGCCAACACGGGCACCGATTGTTTCTGACGAATCTCCAGGCGCTCGGAGGCAGAAGCTTCCCTGGCCTGGTTCTCTATGGCGAAGAGGGGACGCAGCAAGGCCACGACCTCACGCGCGATTTCCGGTGCCGTTTTTTCCGCATCGACAACCTTTCGTCTCGCGTGACTCCAGCATCCCGCACGGGTGATGGCGTTGCCGGCCACTACGCCGTCGTAGCCGCCGTAGGCGTCGGCCAACAAGACCTGCGTGTAATCCTTCAGAAATTGTTTCGGCCCGTCGCGCCCTCGGTCGAGCGTGAAGTCGAACACGTTGTAGGGATGATCCGGGTCGCCTACATAGACCCACATCCGCGCCCGCTTGGTCTTGCCCGGGCTCAGCATTGGCAGGATGGTGTCGTCGGTAGCCACCACATGCGACTGTCGCACCCGCTCTGCCATCCGCCGATACAACGGCTCGACCAAGTCGGCCACATCGCCGCACCACACCGCCTGAGTGGCCCGCGAAATCTCAAAACCCTGCCGAGCAAAAATGGCTTCCAACCGATACAGCGGAAGGTAATCGGCAAATTTGCAGGCCACGATGTAGGCCAGCAGTCCCGGTCCGGCCATCCCTTTATCGATGGGCGATTCCGGCCGGGCGGCCACGACCATCTGCGGCGCTTCCCCGGTACGCTCGCACTTCACGCAGGCATATTTCTTACGCACATGGTGGATGCGTTCGAAGTGGCCAGGAATGTACTCGATCTGCCAACTCTCCTCGGCACCGCTCTCCTGGCGCACCACTCCACAGCCCGGACAGGTTCGCTCTTCCGCGCTCAACTCGTAGACTTGGGTGGTGACCGGAAGATTTTCGAAATTGGCCAGAGAGCGCCGCCCCTTACGCCGCTTCACTCGCCGCAATTCGTATTCCGGCTCGCTCGCAGCGGGGACATCTTCCGGATGAATCGGCCGCTGCTCGAGCTCCTGGCCGAAATCCAGCAGCACTTGTGCCAACTCGCTCGTCGAATTCAGCCGGTCTGCCCGCGGTCCGTAGTACCACTTCTTGTACCGTGCCAGTTCGAGTTGCAAACGCAGATTCTGAATGTGCAGATCGTCAGCACGTTGCTTCTCGCGGTCACGCTCGGCAAGCAGAGAACACAACATCGCTTTCAGCGATGCGCTGTCCTCAGGCAAGTTGGGCAAGTCCTTCTCCGCGGTGTGCATACTTCCTTAGATGTATTACCTCACAATTAGTTGCCTTTCATTATAATTTCTGTGTTGATTTTTTCTCCGCTAGATTTTTCTTCGCCACTTCGCACCGGGCGTTCATACCGAGGCACGCGCTTTAGCTTCGACACATCAATCCCGTCCAGGATCATGGCTAACTCGCTCGCTCGCAATTCCACTGTGCGCGCTCCCTCTCGCGGCCGTGGCAGCTTGAATTTACCTTCCTCCAAACGCTTGTACCACAATACGAATCCGTCCCGGTCCCAGTACAGAATCTTCAACCGCTCACCACGCCGCGAATGGAACACGAACCAATGCCCACTCAGCGGGTCCTCACCAATCACCGCTCGCACCCGCTCCGCCAGCCGGTCGAACCCGCAGCGCATGTCCATGGCCTCACTCGCCAGCCAGATCCGCGTTTCCTGCGCGCGGTCCATCGCCTGCAAACTCGGCAGCCCGATCACGACGTCGCCTCCACCACCGCCAGTAACGCGCGCACATGCTCGGCATCGAACCCGCGCCCCACCAGCAGGCTCCGGCCATTCGACAGGCGGATTTCAACACGCGTGTCCCTCACCGCGCTCGGCGTGGTCTCTCTCAGTTGCACTTCCAGGAATTGAGTGGTGGTATCTTCACCCAGGCGTTTCTTCCAGACGAAGAAATACGGCCTACATAGCCCGCGCTCACGGCAGAACGCAGTTACCGTCTGCCCGCTACGCGCCTGTTCGGAAATCAGCTCCCGCCATTTCGTCCAAGCCTTCTTTGTGCGCCGTGTCATGGCGCAACATTGCTACACTCGGGCCCACCCCGCAAGATGTGGTTCGTTAATCGCTCACCGATTGTCAGACGGCAATAAATACCTCATCCCAATGAGTAAAGAAAGTGCTGTCGTTCAGCCTGCTCTCCAGACACACTCGTTCTCGGCCGCACATCCGCCGTCATGAAATCAAAAAGCGGTCGGTCGGATGCGTATGCTTATTCCACTGGTTTGGGCCACTCACGGGGCTTTGCAGGTACCTGGAGTAAGAAATCGCCATAAACCCAAACCCGAGCTCGATCATACAATTCTGCCAATGGTTTCTTGGGACGACTGTCCTTGTCCCAGGGTTGAAGGTGCGAATCCAACTCGCAGAAATCCATCTGTTCCACACCTTCGCTGATGAGCTCTTCGGCACGGACCAGAGTTGCGGCCAAGATTGCTTGATCGAAAGGTTGGAGGTCTAGTTTCGCGTGAGCAAGCTCGGCACATCGCTCCAACATTTTCTGACTAAGATTGAAAATTTCGATGCCCTTTGCCGCCCTCAGATTGTTGAGTGCTTCATCGAGTCCCTCGAGATCGGCTTTTACGCGTCCTTCCATTCGGTCAAGCACGCGCCGAGTAGCTTCTTCTTCATTCGCATTCACCATACCGCTGTCCCTCGCCCACAGGAGGAATTGGCGAACACGATCAGCTTCGTTTCTAGATTGAAATCGTTCGAAAATCGGTCGCCTTGCCTCTGAGATGCAAATGACAGGCAAATGCAGCTTGATCTCCCCGGAAGCAGCACGGTCAAAGAGTTCAAGAGCGGCCGGTATCTTGTGGTGCGCTGGCGCAGCGTAGGCTACAACCCAATTCGTCTCTATGAAAACATGACGCATCTAGCGGGATTCAAGCCACTCGCGAGGCCCGCTGCCGCGAATAACTCCTTGAGACAGAGCAGGCACAACGTAGTCCGTTAGGGCATCTCTGGTTTCTTTTGGAAATTCTTTAAGGTAGTCAGAAGGTGAGTCGCGAACCTGTTCTAGCCAGGACTTCACAGTTTCTTCGAATCGAGCTTCAAGGTGCGTGTCTCTCGCTGAACGTAGTTCTGAACCATGATGAGGCACTTTAAAGACTGTCCAAGTCTTCGGAGCCGGAAATAGGCCGACGCGCTCGACTGACTTCTCAGAATGGGCAGTATAGGTGTCCCGATAGACCACGATGGCGTCAGGTGTGACGAACAGACCGGTAGGGCATCGCATATGCAACATGTAGGACTTCAATTGAGATTCGTATTCTGGGCGACTCGGGGATGAGAGTTTCGCGTCAACGATCAACAGGATTCTCGGGGTGTCCTCTCCCGTGACGATAATGTCTGGCGAAAAAGGCATCTTATGAACTCTCAAGCGTAGTATGACAGAAAAACAGCCGACGCGCCGTGGGAGTTGCCTTTGGCCAGTTCGAATCCTCACCTCCATCCATATCTTGGGGTCCTTAAATGTCACCAGACAGCCGTTCCCGGTAAGCCATTGAAATACCTGGGCTCGTGGGTTTGTACCCCACGTCCCAATTTCACATCTTCTTATAATGTAGCGACTTATTGGTTTTGCGGGGCGACACGCGGCGACAATCGCCGGCTTGCGTAGGGCCAAGTCGCTTTGAATGAATAAAAGGTGTTCTTGCCCTTTCATTGCAAGTCGTTGAAACCATTGAGTATTCAGTGGGTATAGGGTTCGATCCCCACCGCCCCTACCAATCAACTGTTTTAGAATGAATAGTGTAGAAGTTTTGCGAGGCGACAAAAGGCGACAATAAGAGCTTCAGGGGTGGCACCTTTAGCTCATCGGAACGAAGTCAGAGCAATCCATTCGATAGGATCGTGATCTGCGCGCTGTGACAGGGCAGGAATTTAGAAGGCTGAAATCTCTGTTGTAACCAGGGGAATACCCAGGCAAATCCCCAGCGTTCGGCTTAGGCTGAAGGCTCATGGATGTTTCTAATTGACTGGCGTGCGCGCTAACTGAGACTCAGTTGATCGGTTTGCGGTTGTGCTTTTTGTTTTCTAGAGCCTTCTTCCGTTCGGGCGAAGTTCAAGAACGAAGTCACGGTCGGGAGCACCGCCACGGTCGAGTTTCAACAATTTCTCATCGAGAATTTCATTGACCGTCTCGTCGCTCGCAGCAAGCGCCGTGATCGCTTCGAAGACGACTCCACAACATATCTACAAGATGGCGGCGAGCGGGAGCATTCTGTCGTTTCGCATTTCAGGGTCGGTGCGCTTCGATCCCGATGAGGTCGCCTCCTGGTTGAAGGAAAAGCAACCCCCTGCCGCTTCGCGGCGGATCGGGTCATCACGGGTCGCTGTCTAGTTCTCCAAGAATGGTCTGAGAGATGGTCTACAGTCACATCGAGGGAACGCGGTTGCCTGTCCCGATGTAATTGCTACACTGCCGAGTAGTGAGCTACTTTGGAGAAAGAGCCGTACTGCTGGTAGCACGAAGGGAGCATAAACATGTTGCCGTGGGGTTACGTTGTGCCGGCCGCACTGTTGGTGTGCCTAGGGGTCGTCTACGCGGCTTCAACAAACGAGGAGGACGAACGAACCATCCGAGGCATGGTGGATCAAGCAGTCGCTCGGCTTAATAGAGGGGATGTCAGCGCTTTGGATGACTTCTGGGATGAGAATGCCGATTACGTTGGCGTTGACGGAACGCTGATCAAAGGGCGGGCTCAGATGCAGACCTTCTTTCGCAAGATGGCAGAATCCAGCACGGGACACCAGATCGCCTCCGTTGAGCAAATTCGCTTTATTACGCAGGATTTTGCGACGGTTGATGGGTTGTGGACAGTTACAGGCGTCAGAGGTGTCGACGGAAAGGAGCTGGCGCCTATCAAAGGTAGAGGATTTGAGGTCGTTCAAAAGAGAGACGGTAAATGGAGATTCATCGCAACTCGCGAAATGGTGATCTTCAAAGGAAATTAGGTGGGCTACGCCGCTCTTTCTGGGATATTTGAGTAGCCCGGAATCGCAAAAAAGCTTTCACACCGAGCGAACCATCAGCTCGTCGGAGCAGTTGACCGTTCCTCCAGGCCTCGGACGTCTTTCGCATCAAGTGAGAACAGAATTGAGTTCATCCCCATGATCGTCTCCCGGCGATCGGCATGAAACCTTATTTTTTCCAGTACCCGAATCGAAGCGACGTTTTCAGGATGAACCAACGCGGTCAGTCGGTCGATGTGAAACTCATCGAATGCTGCGCGAACCCAAGCGGATGCTGCCTCTGTCGCTAGCCCCTTGCCCCAGTAGGGTTGGGCGAGGCGGAAGCCGAGATCGATCCAACCCTGGTCCTCAAGCTTCAGCAGGCCCGAATCCCCAATGGCGCGGCCCGACGGCCTCTCCAAGATGATCCACTTGCTGAAGCCATGTTTGGTCTGGTGCGCCTGATAGTTGGCTAGTCGCGCCTTCGTGTGGTCGACCGAAGTATCAGGACCCGTGGGGGTGAACCGCATGACGACCGGATCGCCGAACCAGCCAAATGCCGCCTCAACGTCGCCTGACTGGAATGGACGGAGGATGAGTCGGCTAGTCTCAAGTGTGGCTTGCACGAGCTGCTTGCTCCTGGCGAGGGCCAAATGTTGCTCGGTATTGAACTACGTTTCAACGAACACCGCATGAAATGTAGAACGAGAGAGAGTCGAAAGACAACGAACTTCACTTTAGATAGTTCTGTCTGACTGAGAGGTTTGGTGTCTGCTTTGGTGTCTCCGAAAGAGGGTTTCTAGCGAAAATCTGTTTCACACATTTGTGGCAATTGAAACTATTGAAGAGAGGGTGGAAAGCGCGCTTTTTGCAACGCCGTGAAAAGGAATGGGTAGGAGCGAGGAACTGGGGGAGAGTGGCAGCATTGGCCCGCCCTCTCTGCGTGGTTTCTAACTTCCTCGAACCCCGTTTCAGAACCGCGAGAAGTCGGATTAAAGGAATGGGAAGGTTGCGGCGCCACTGCCGAACGCCTATTGGCTCTTGCATTGTTCTTGTTACTGGGCCACAACTATGATTGTGGGTTATGGGAATTCCTCGGTGTCGATACATTGACTGCGAGTCGAAGGACGATCAGAGCGTAAGCCACATGGAGGCATCGGCTGAAGGAAAGAATCCGGCGGGGGCGTTCGCTTCGCTGTGAGTGGTGCGTTGATAGTAACGGTCGCGTCCTCAGCGGACCACGATCAAGAACACAAGTGGAGGCAACTCAAAAAAAGTTGCGGAGGCGTGTCCAATTAGCGTACCTCCGCGCGTCGTTAGTGTGTTGGCCCTCCGGCCGACGGAACAACCATAGGAGAACCAAGATGCCGAAATATCTATTTATCCAACGGAGTATGCCGCGGACGACGCAACAGAAACCGCAGCAGCCTTCCCCGGCGCAGATGCAGGAAATGTACGCCGCATTCAACGCCTGGAAGGAGAAGTTCAAGGACAACATCGTGGACATGGGCGGGAAACTCAAGGCAGGGGGCAAGGTCGTGTCGGAGTCCGGCGCGACTGACGGGCCCTTTGTCGAGTCGAAAGAGGTGGTGGGAGGGTACATGCTTGTTTCGGCCGAGAGTATCGAACAGGCGATTAGGGTTGCGAAGGAATCTCCAGGAGTGATTTCACCCGGATCGAGTGTCGAGATTCGGGAAATACAGGAGATGCCGGGTTCTTGAACAGCGACCCGGTGCAGGAAAGTTGTGCCCGCCCGTCGGCCGCGCCGGGTTTGGTCGAGCATTTCTTTCGGCGAGAATACGGCCGGCTGGTCGCCGTGCTTACGCGCAGGGTGGGCGCCCGGCATATCGACGTTGTGGAGGACGCGGTGCAAAGCGCGCTGCTGGCCGCGCTCACCACTTGGACAATTCAAGGCCTTCCTAATGATCCCGGCGCCTGGTTGTATCGCGTGGCGCACAACAGCCTCATCGGGGAGTTCCGGCGGAAAGCAGGTCGCCGCAGGCTTCTGGAGCAGGTCCTCGTTGAGGTTGTTGAAAGTGGGGACCAGCCGGAATTGCCCTGTTTCGCCGGAGAGGTGCGCGACGATTTGCTGCGCATGCTTTTCGTTTGCTGCGATGAAGCTATTCCCAGGGAATCCCAGTTGGTCATAGCGCTGAAGACGCTGTGCGGCTTCAGCACCGGGGAGATCGCACTGCGGCTTTTCACCACCGAAGCAAATGTGTACAAGCGCCTGGCGCGCGCCCGCGACCGCCTCCGCAAAGGTGACGCGGGCCTCCAGACGCCGCCCCTCGACGCACTGAAATCCCGGCTGCCCAGTGTGCATACGGTGCTCTATCTACTTTTCAACGAGGGGTATCTTTCCGCGAATGCCGAGTTGGCGATACGGCACGAGTTGTGCGAAGAGGCCATCCGCCTGGCCACACTCCTGGCCGAGCACCCCGTGGGAGCGGTCCCAGAGACCTTCGCGCTGGTAGCGCTCATGCACTTGCATACAGCCAGGCTCTCGGCCCGCAGCGACAGAGCCGGAGGCCTATTACTGCTTGAAGAGCAGGATCGCTCGCTTTGGGATCGCGAAAGGATCGGCCTGGGGGCCGAATGGCTCAAGCGGTCAGCTAGCGGCGAGGTGTTTTCGCGATTCCACGCCGAAGCTGGCATTGCGGTTGAGCATTGCTTCGCGCCGTCTTTCGCTGAGACCCGTTGGGCCGAGATATCCGATCTCTACGCGATGCTGGAGCGCGTCGCCCCGTCACCCCTAAACATCATGAACCAGGCCGTAGCGGTCGCCGAGTGGCAAGGGCCCGATGAGGGGCTTAGGCTGCTTCAAGACCTCGCTCCGCCGAGTTGGCTGTCCAGCTCGTACCTGTGGGACGCCGTGGTGAGCGATCTGTACCGACGCGCGGGCAACTTGGAGGTCGCGCGGCGGCACGGGGACCGGGCGTTGGCCAAGGCGCCCACCGAGGCGGTGCGGGACCTTCTCCGACGCAGGCTGACGACACCGGTCTAGCAGCGTGCAGACGAAGTCTGGAAGCACGAAATCAGAAATCGCTCGCATAATCCCATATTCTTCAGACCGCGGCGCGATGCAGCCATCTACACGCCACGCGAATTCACGATGCCATTAAACAATCACAGTTTCTCATGGGGCTCTATCCTCGACGTCTGGACGGTGTCGCGCCCGCTGTTTCGCTCGCTGGAAACGGATGGAGAGTCTTGCTTCGCTGAAACTCCAGGGTGGAAATCGATCTCTCGAAGGTTCCGCATAGCTTTGGACCACAGCTTCTGGAATCCATCCCCGAGTTTCTGTGCCAGCTCTTTGTCCCGGACCAAGAGGGAAGCAAAGCGGCCCTCGGGAACAAAAGGATGGTCTAGGCACAGGATGACGACCTCCTCATCAACGATGTGGAACGGGTGGCCGAGTTCTCCGGAGTACCGCACTCCGGTCACGTTTTCCATATGCGACCTGTGCTTGCGGAGAAAACTCACGAGCTGCGGGGCGGTTTGGTAGGTAAATCCGAAGACGACCCGATGATCAATCTTTTGTTCGATGGTGTTGCGGGCGATCCGCCGGAGAATGGGAAAGCCCGCGGCGCTCAGCTTGTCGATCGCTGACAAATCGCCATGTTCAAGGTACGACCAGATTCGTTTTCTGGCCGTCGTAAGATGAATCACGTGCCGCTTCACATGGCCCTCGACTCCGAGCGCCAGGTCAACAAAGGCTTTCCGTCCCCGGACTCGCTCTGGATGCGCAGTGAGAGCGGCCCTTAGCGCCTCTGCGCGCTTGGAAAACTGCTCCGCATGCTGGCGCGAGATTTCGATTAGGCGGTTGACAACCTCGTCGCCCGGAAGCGCGGAGTAGAGTTTGGGGCGCGTGGGCTGGATCTCCGCGAGGCCCAGCCCGGCGAGTTTCTCCATCGCCAGGTAGATCTTGGAGGAGGGTACATCACCCTCTCGGCAGAGCGAGTCGGCGTCTGCCACGCCCTGAATCATAAGAGCTGCAAGGGCTTTTCGCTCATAGGACGTAAGCCCGATCTCTTCCAGTGGTTCGAGTTCCTGCCAGCGCATCACATAATTGTCTACTACAGAAAGTAGTTGAAAGCAATGAGAATGCCCCGTACTCTGAATCGCGACTCCCCGACAGAATCTGAAAAAGCGAAGAACGGATGGGACGCCGACAAGGAGAGGAACCAGTGAAACAGAATGCACAATTAATGCCAATGATTGCCATTGATTCGGTGGATCAAGCGCGTGCTTTCTATGTCGACAAACTTGGCTTCAGCCACATGATGGGCATGCTGGGCAAAGACGGCCAGCTTGACTTCTGCACCGTGACGCTCGGGGGCGCTAAGGTGATGCTTACACGACCGCAAGAGAAGATCGAAGGCACAAGCCTGACTTTCTCAAAACGTCCGGTTGAGATCTACATGGAGGTGGAGGATGTGAACGCTTTCCATGATCAAGTGAAAAAACGAGGAGTCAAGATCACCGATCCGCTGACGGATCAGTGGTGGGGCGACCGGACCTTCAAAATCATGGATCCCTTCGGATATCAGACGTGGTTTTACCAGACGGTCGGCGAAATCAAGCCGCCGAAGGGCGCCAAAATCGTTTAGTGAGGAAGGGAGACGCAGAAATGATAAAGATGCTTGAACCCATGATGAGCGAAATCCAGCAGGAGGCGGTCATCACCAAGCGAGTCCTCGAACGCGTCCCTGCCGACAAACTGGCGTGGAAGCCTCATCCCAAATCAATGTCGCTCGGCCAACTTGCCCTGCACATCGCGACAATTCCCGGGAACCTCTCGAAACTTGCGCAGCTGGATGAGTTCGACGCCTCCGTAGCGAATTTTGATCCGCCCGCTCCAAGCAACGCGAAAGAGATTCTCGCCGCTCTCGATG
>Ga0209076_1000004_pt1 | contig 31470 bp, 36 predicted proteins | sample Rivendell_Oct201_9_FD_188350 | JGI IMG/M metagenome (GOLD analysis project Ga0209076, IMG submission 188350) | Vadose zone soil and rhizosphere microbial communities from the Eel River Critical Zone Observatory, Northern California to study diel... | ecosystem: Environmental > Terrestrial > Soil...
TGGTGAAGAAGACATTGACTTTGGCTTCGCTGATCATGTCTTGTATTCGTTTGTAGACTTTGTCGCGGCCTCTGACGCTCCAGAGGTCGTACCGTTCGTAGGGCTTCTCCGTATACACGTACTTTGACGACTCAAAGGCCATAGCTAGGTTTTCTACGACGTTGACGCATTCGGTTGTCTCCTTGTTCAGCTTGTCGACTAGTGGAACGAGGACATCGTTTGGAGAGACGGCCATGTATCGTTCAGGTTTGCCTGGTACAATGCGTAGTAGTCCTTTGCTTTCTAGGCCTCGTATGGCTCCGTATGTCTTGGGCCTCGGTACCTTCCCGAGGAAGCTGATCTCGCTCGCGTTTCGTGGACCCATTTTCGTCAGGACGACGTAGATCCTGGCCTCGTACTCGGTGAGACCGAGTTTCATCAGGGACTGTACGCTGAATTCGTCCGCTGCCAAGACCTTTACTCCTAGATTTCTGGGGTAGTCAGGGACTACCGTTTTTAAACTAGTTTCGGCTGTCATTGTCAATAACCCACCGCTCTGAAGAACAACCACATCATCAGATCACCAACGACTAAAGTTACCAGTAGGCTCGCAGTCAAGAAAACCAGGTGCGGAAGACCTGGCGTCACCCACACTCCGTCAGAAAACATTCCTTGTTGCTTGTAGCTCTCGAGTCCCGAGACTAGTTTGTCGCGTTCCTCCGCTGCCGACGCCACCAGGTGAAATTGTCTAACAGGTTTGGAATCTACGACCGAGACTTCCTCAGCCGGATACAAGTAGACCTTTGACTGAAGCGAATTGAAACTGGTCTTGTATGATGTCAACATAACCAGAATTTTCCTCAGAATAGATTCGCGCTCGAATCCTTGGAACAGTCCCCCTCCTGCGGAGGCTCGTTGGAACAAATTTCTTGCTAGTAGAAAGACCGCTGAGCCAATCGATAGGAGGAATGAGTTCACCAGGATAGCGATCGGCAAGGGATAGAATACAAAGGGAGATTGCCAGAACGGCGCCAAGAAACTAGGTGCTACAGGCAAAGCCAAAGCGAGGCACATGAGTGCTTTGCTATCTGCTCCGCCCATCACGCTAAACTGAAATAATAGGAACGCTACAACAATTGTCGCGCCAGCTGAAACCAGCAATATTGGCAGTGCGTCAGGAGCGAAAATTACTCTCAGAGCGAAGACCAATAGTGCGCCGGGTCCGTACACCAGCCAGAACTTGTTGGAGATCTCTCTAGTCTTGAGATCGCTAAGCGAGGCGGCTATGAAGACGCCTATCGTCAACAGCAACGCTGCCAAGTCCAATGCTGGAGGCACTGTTGGATTCATTCGATCTCGGAACCTCTTTCGCCTTGAGGAACGGGCATATCACTTCTGAAACCAGCGCTAGTGACGGCCGGTACTAGTCAGCAGTAATGCCCTACCCTTTTACTCAAAGCTTTTAATGCAAAGGACAAATGGACAGACCACCGAGGCAAAAACTAGAATGCCAATGGCGTTTGTCCTGATAAATGCAGAAATCGGCTCCGAAGACGCTGTAGTCAAAGAACTCAAAGCAGTCAGCAACGTGAAAGAAGCCTACATGGTCTACGGCGTCTACGACATCGTCGCCAAGGTCGCCGCCGATAGCATGGACAAACTCAAAGAGATCATCACTTGGAAGATTCGGCGGCTCAACAAGGTCAAGTCAACCCTAACGATGATAGTCATCGAGAATTAGCCAACCAAAATCGACTCATAAGAATCTCAATTCTCCGAGGGGCAGTCGTCTATGCTAACGGAGTTCCACATCGGAATCGATGATACGGATTCAGAGAAGGGCGGATGCACTACCTACACTGCAACTGTTCTCTTTCAGGAATTGCTGAGTCGAGGGTTCAAGCCCTCCGATTTTCCCTGGCTCGTAAGGCTGAATCCTAACATTCCGTGGAAGACCCGAGGCAACGGCGCTCTTGCGATCCATTTCCTAGTTGACGAGGAGCGGATTGAAGAGGTCCAACGTGTCACAATGGAAACTGTCGAGAATACGACAGTCGCGTCGGCTCGCGGAACTGACCCTGCGGTAGCATTTCTCAGAGGCCAAGTTCCGAGACCTCTTCGCGAATACTCTACTCGTGCTTTGCACGATGTCTTGTCTGTCCGAGAGGCAAGAACGATCGCGAGAAGCGCGGGTGCAGAGGTTCATGCGTTAGTGGGAGTCCGGGGAATGATTGGATCGCTCGCGGCAATCGGGGCGGATCTTGATTTTGCAGCGCATACGTTCGAAATCATTGCATACCGGATCAAGGAGAACCTCGGCAGTCCAAGAAGAATCGATGATGAATCCGTCAAAGTCATGAATGGAAAACATAATGCTAGGACTTTCAACAACCTGGACCCTGAATCTGGAAGGGTGTTGATTAGCCCGCACGGATTGGATCCGGTTCTTCTCGGAATCAGAGGATATAGTCCCGATGACGTTCTAGCTGCCTTCAAGGAAGTACAATTGTGCGAAGAGGTTGAAAGAGTCATTATCTTCAGGACTAATCAAGGCACGGACGCTCATCTTGGCAAGATGAGAAGAGCAGTAGATCTGAAGCCTCACCAATCAGGGGTCATCACGGGGAGAGTAGAGGATATGCCCAGAGTAGTGCGAGGCGGCCACGTGATCTTCGAATTGAAAGATGATTCTGGTTCGACTGATTGTGCGGTCTATCGGCCCACTGGATCCCTAGCTATGGCAGCTAGGGATCTGTTGCCCGGTGACAGAGTCAGAGCATTTGGAGGGGTCAGGAGACGGCGAGCGGGAAGACCCACGGTAAACGTGGAAAAACTCGATGTGCTTCATTTGGTAGAGAATGTTGAGGATATGAATCCGATGTGTGGCAAGTGTGGAGGCCGATGCGAATCGATGGGACGGGGACAAGGGCTCAGATGCAAGAAATGTAGACAACGAATTGAAACGGCTTCAAAGATCCAAGTTCGACAAGAGAGGCAGCTCCAGCAAACTGTCTACATTCCTCCGCCGAGAGCTCGTCGGCATCTGACAATGCCGGATTCGAGGCCCAGAAACCTTTTCCAGCATATTTCGCGAGTAGAGGAATTTCAGCTACGCGCCGAAGATTACAATTAAAGACTTTAAAACCAGTCGAAGCTCGGTTCGTCTTGTGTAGCGGGGTGGGGTAGATTCTCCTCGGAGAAGCTTATCCAGGTTTAACCCGCAGGGCTCATAACCCTGAGATTGATCGAAGCTCTCGATCCTCAAGCGATGGTTCGAAGGGCCCGAGTGGGACCCGAAACTCCACCCCCCGCTACCAATACAGCCGAATTCTGGGCTTAGTAGGGAACCTAATCCGTAGTCTTCGAGCTTGCTGTTAGCTCGGGTGTGAGCCTGAAATCGCCGTTTCCTTGGCACACGACATGCGGCTGTACGATCTCCAAGGTAATCCTAGTTACTTTTCCGCTCGTCACCTGTGCACTTACTTGTGCATCAAGATGACCACTGGACACTGTCACCCTTACTAAATCTGCGCTCGTACCTCCTCTTGCTGTCGAGCCAACTGTCAATCTTACGAGATTTATGACGCCGTCAGTTACGCTTATCGAACCGAGCTGAGTGAGACTCTTGAGTTGGAGCAGGTCAACAGTTCTAGAGGTTGCGCTGACGTTAAGCCAGTCCCCAGTGAGATTCAACGCGCCTGTCCTATGGACTTGAACCGAGGAAATGTCCACTTCGAGACTTGTAAGATTTTGAACCTGACCTCGTTGGCTACCATGGCATGTAACACTCAGAGGATTGTTGGTCGACGGGTCTGTGGTTATTGAGACCTGTAGCGTCCCCATCGATGGGAGGAGACTCTGAGGCCTTAATTGCAAGCCTGCTATGAGGGCTATGGCAATTACTAGTCCAACAGCACCATAGCCGACTAGCCTTTTCGTAACCGGATTCGTCGTGGTTCTTCTCCTCCATAAGAAGGGTCTATCCGACTCATAGACCTACGATTTTGATCGGCTTGTTCAACCGTTGTACGCTCACGGCTGCTGTTTCCAAGCCTTCCAAGTCTCGAACCAGAAAATTGCCGAGCCCAGTCCGCCGAAAATTATGCCGAAGAAGGTGAAGAGATTCAAATCGGGAATAATGAGCACATAATAGACGAACAGTGCGGAAAAGAGGGCGGCGTACAGAGCAAATCTTGGTACGAAAACTGTCCCCAAACGTAGAAACTGTTTGAGAACGTCAACCTTTACCTCCTTGATGAGAGTATATTCCCCGGTATCCTTGGAGACGAGACCAAGATCTTTGAGCTTATCCAAATGGTAGAGGGCTAGAGTGGGACTAGAGAAATTGAGGGCTCTCTGAACCTCGCGAACACCTACGGTCTGTTTGTTCGCGTTCATTACATACCAGTATACTCTGAGCGTGTTTCCCTTGAGCTCGCTCGCAACTCTCTCTGATTCTGCCTGCTCTGGCGAGTTCAACGGAACGGTTCCTCTAGAATGACGGTCCTGAGCGAATCTGTTCTAAATAAGTGTAGGCCGCTCAAGTGGAGCTTAGTGTGGAGCTTAAACCAAACCTTACTCCTGAAACGTTTTGATCGCAATTGAAGGCTGTTCTGTTTCGCGAGTTCGGGGGTCCAGAAAAGCTACGCTATGAGGACGTCGCTGAGCCGAAGATTGGTGAGACAGAAGTTCTGATCCGCGTAAGAGCTTGTGCATTAAACCATCTTGACATCTGGGCGAGGCAAGGCACCCGATCAGAAAGGATTCCACTGCCCCACATTTCTGGAAGCGACATTTCTGGTGAAGTCGCGAGAGTTGGGAATCTGGTCAAGAATCACAAACCCGAGGACAAGGTTTTGATCGCGCCCGGCATAAGTGATGGAACTTGCGAATACTGCGCGACGGGCTGGGATAGTCTCTGCGAATCTTACAAGATCATAGGCTATGAAACCCAGGGGGGCTACGCGGAGTATGCTACTGTCCCATCGGAGAATCTCTTGCCGATTCCTGATCATCTGAGCTTTGAGGAAGCCGCCTCTGTCCCACTAGTCTTCATGACAGCCTGGCACATGCTCACGACTAGAGCACATCTCAGCGCCGGAGAAACGGTTCTAGTCTGGGCAGCAGGAAGCGGAGTGGGAAGCGCGGCGATCCAAGTCGCAAAGGTCCTAGGTGCGAAGGTCATCGCCACCGCAGGGAATGACGAGAAACTCGAAAAAGCTAAGAAACTTGGGGCCGACTGGGTCGTGAACCATCATACCCAAGATGTTCCTGCTGAAGTCAAACGAGTCACGAACGGCCGAAAGGCGAACGTAGTCTTCGACCACATCGGCCAAGCTACTTGGGAGAAGAGTATGCGTTCGATGGCTCCTGCGGGTCGGCTGGTAAATTGTGGAGTTACAAGTGGTGGGAAGGCTGAGATCGACATACGGTATATCTTTGTCCGACAGTTTTCGCTGATGGGGTCTTTCATGGGGGGTCGAGGGGAGTTGCTGAAGGTTTTGACGTTCTTCGAAGATGGCCGGCTCAAGCCTGTCGTCGATTCTGTCTTTGCCCTAGCTGATGCGGCGAAGGCCCAGTCTAGGATGGAGAAGAGCGAACACTTTGGCAAGATAGTTCTGAAGATCTAGCCCTGGACTCGGCTGGAACAAGCCCTGATCCGGAATCTGGGCAGGCGATTTGAGATCGCGACATCTTCACGCTGAGCTCTACGCTTAATCCGCGACCAGAGAAACGGTCGACGGTTCCATTCTGCGCCGTGAACAACAAGACTCGCCCATTCCGTTTTCAACTAGCGGGACCCCTCCCTGAAAAATCTCAAAAAGCAGTTGCTCCTCGCGACACAAACGGGCTCTTTGGAAACCCAACATGTACGAGAATTCTTTCAGAATAATCCCAGACGGTAAACTGTTCAAGACAGGTGGGTCGCGAGAGACCTAGGATGCTCGTGCTAGCTCGGGCCTTATTCTGGGACTGAGTCGGCGACTAGTTTTCCGTTAACAACCTTAACGAATAGGTATCGGTTGTCTCGGAAGATTATCGTAAGCTCGTTCTCTCCTTCTGTGACGGTCAAGACGTCTTGTCCGATTATTCCATCATATTTTGCCAATTCAGATCGCTTTCCGTGATTTTCTGGGCGCAGATTTCTTCCTTAAATCTTTGACTTAGCGGACGTCAACCTTGACTACGGGTGTCTTGGCGGTTGCTTCTCCTCTCTCCGTAAAAACATGCTTGCCCCATTTCGCGTGAACCTTGGCTTCAAGTGTATGGTGTCCTTTACCTAGTTTTGATGCGGGCAGTTCGAAGCTCCGGGTAACATCAAAGAGCATTGTCCGGGCTTCCTCCTCCGTTTTCGGGTAGAGGATAGTTTCGAATTCAGTAGCGACTGTCGCCCAGACTCTGTAGGGCAGTTCGGGGTTTCGAGTCCAGAAGAACACTCCCCGTCGGACGAACTTCTCACGTTTGAGCTCAGCCCCAGGCAAGACTTTCACCCTCTGCTTGGAGAGGTCGACTCTGTAGGCCATTCGGAGTCCGAGATCATGCTCATCGTAGGCCTTCTCCCAGAGGGGTCGAACGAAATTACGCCGAATGCCACCTTTCAGTTTGAAGCCCACAGTGAGCGCGAGGTTATCGTCTAGTTTCGCAAGTTGAGGCGACGCGGCTATTGTCAAGTCCTCAATGCTAGCCCACTGTTCGCCCTTCACTCTCTCTAAGGATGATTGCAAACCATTCAACGCTTCCCGGTCTAGCCCGTCCGGTACACATTAAGGATAGAAAAAGGTCTTTGGTTGAAAGGGGAGTTTAGGTGCCCGTTATGGGCTCGATGTGGACGCTACTGCATCCGCAACCGTCGGCGTGCTTTCCTCTTCGTAGCGACCCTCTGTAGAGCCGTGCTTCGAGCTTCTCGCCATTCTTCTTCTCCCACTCGTCCACGGTGATACCGTACTTCTTCTGTATCCTGTCTCGGTACCATTCAGGAATGACGTTGAACGAGCAGAAGGGAATGATCCTCATGTCAGGTGTCAAGTAGTGAATGTCGCAACGTTGTAGTCTCTCCTCGTCCTGGTTGTACTTGTCTTGGAAGTGCATCATTCCGAGGAACATGCTCTTGACATGGAACTGTCCGACCGCGCTGTAGTCGTGTTTGAGCAAGGCTCCGACCAGCAGCTTCGCTAAGTTGAGTCCTGCGGGTTGCTTGTCCTTCTCGATGAAGCTGTTGAGTTTGCTGATGAACTTGGCCGCAACCAGGTACTTGTTGGAGCCCGAGTTGAGTTCGTCGGTCTTCTCGTCGAGGTATTCGAAGAGGCCTTTGAGGTCGACGAAGCTGGTTATGGGTACGAGTGATTTGGTGTTCTTGTCTTCGAATACGTAGGTTCCTGCGCCGCATGCAAAGTGGATGGATAGCTCGTATTGTGGTCTCTTTGTAAAGGCTTCTACGAAGTGGGTTACTGGTGAGCAGCTTGGGACCGGGAACCATGCGTCTCTCGGGATCTCGCCGTTGGTTTGTTCCTCGATCCTCTCTATGCAGTCAGGTATGGTGATTCGGTACTTTTCACGCTCTTGTTTCTTCATTCTTCCCGTGAGCGAGACTGGTTGGTAGCTGATGGCTCTGACAATGTCGATGTTGCGCTGTGCGAATCGGAGAATTCCGCCGAGTTCGTGGTCGTTTATCGATTTGATGACTGTTGGGACGAGTACGACTCCGAGGTTGGCTTTGCGGCAGCTCTCGATGGTGTAGGGTGCTTCCCAGTGGTTCTTGGGATTGGTCCTGGGGCTGACTCCGTCGAAGCTCATGTAGAGGTTGCTTAGACCTGAGTCTCTGAGCTCCATTGCGAGGTTAGGGTTGAGTGCTAGATTGATGCCGTTGGTGTTGAGTTGGATGTGGTCAACTCCCTCTTCCTTGATGGCCTTGACAATCTCGGGGAGTTCGGGGCGTAGGGTGGGCTCTCCACCGGTAATCTGGAGACTGTTTCCGGGAACGGGTCTCTCGGCCTTTAGGGCGCGAACCATTTCGCGGACCTGGTCCATGCTGGGTTCGTATACGTAGGCTCCTTCCAGACCCTTCTTCACGTAGAAGAAGCAGTACCAGCAAGTAAGGTCACATCGGTTGGTAACTATGATGTTAGCCAGTCCAGTGTGACTAAGGTGATTTGAGCACAAGCCGCAGTTTGCTGGGCATGCGCAACTCTCGATTGGGACGTTCGGAGCATGGGTTCCCTTTCCGTCGCTCCAGTAGGTTGCGAACTTCTGATACATGTCGTAAGATCCAAAGTAGAGCTCCTCAGTTTCACCGTGTTCTGGGCAGGTTTTGGTCATGAAGACCTTGCCCTCTCTTGCGAAGACGGTGCTTGGTAGAATACGGTTGCATTCTGGACAGATGCTCTGGGTTCGGCGAATGAATTGTCCTATCTGTTTAGGCTGAGGCAGTAGTGCCTCTGGTAATTCAATTTCAAGCAGTGCCATTCATACCACTCTGAGTAGTGAATACGCAAGGTCGCATGGATAATAAGCCTTCTGGCACTAATCCGAAGGTGAAATAGGGTAACGGCAAAGGGGGTTGTACCATGCCTGTACCCGGATCCCTAAGGAGGGTGCCCATTGACGAGGGTCAAATCGCTGAACTCCTTTCACGCCAGTTCAACCTACCAACGGAAGAGACTCGAGCCTACCTTAAGCTCCTTGATACTTCGGACCTAACCCTCGAACAACTGGCAAAGGAACTCAACCTCACCCAAGAGGGAACAGGAGCGCTCGTGACCAGTATGATCGAGAGGGGGCTAATAATTGTAACAACAGGGACCCCTAAGAGGTTCGCTCCTCTGCATCCTCGGATGACTTTGACGAACATCTTCAAGATCTATGAGCAAGGACTAGTTCAGTCGCTCCGGGATCGTAGAGCTACGGTCGACCGAGTAGTCAATCTTCTGATCCCAGTCTATGAAGAACGGAAACTGAATGGCGGAAAGACGAAGGATTAGCTGGTCTGTTCCGGTGGTTGCTGCGGCAACGGGTTGGAGCTGTAACGTTTCTTGTCCTTGGGGGTATCCAGAATGTCGGCGAAGGGTTCACTATCTTCCTTCTCCTTCTCCTTCTCTGCTTCTGCCCATTGGGCGTCGACAGCTTCCATCGGGGCTTCCAACTTCGGCGGAGATTCCTCGACTGGGGACTGCGACTGCTCCGTCCCGCCGAGTTGGGCTTCAGGCATTGCTCCGTCATCGGCATGCGATGATAGAGGAGTCTCCATCGCCTCTTCGCTCTTAGGAGCCTCTGGTGGAGCTAGCTGCTCTTCAACACCTACCTCTTCGGTGGGCGCACTGAATGTCTCTCTCTCGCGTGGGATGATTGCACGAGCGTCCTTGACGCCGTAGAATCTGTCTGTGAAGTATGAATACACGTCTATCGCTTGAGCCGCAGGATGCGCTGGAAAGTCGTCCTTTAGATTGCATAGGGCACAGAGGACTGTGGCATGCCCCGTATCCTTAGCAATTGTTACCCTGACCGCTTCTTCTCCACATCGAGGGCAAACAAACACGGTGGGGAGTTTCTTCTTAACAATGCGGATTACTCGGCGTCTTCTTCTCCCCATTGGCTAAGACTCTACGGGCTAAAGGGTCAGGATTCGATATTTACCTTTGGTTCGAGGCTTCTTCACAAGGCTCTTGCGGTCCACACAACAGCATCGGATTCTGGCTTGTGACGGGCTAGAGCTGAAATAAGCAATCGGCACCCCGTTCCCATCCCTAATCGGCGTAACTCTATGGCTCAATTGAAACAGGTTCCACGCGAGATCCACAAGCACATCCGTGCTCGCAGCTACATCGGAGGCTCGGCCCTTGGAGTCTCAGATGGACTCGTGACTAATCTTGCCTTTCTCAGCGGCTTCGCAGCCATCGAATCCAGTATTAGTCTAGTGCGCCTCGCTGGAGCCGCATCCATGCTGGCGGGAGCGATCAGCATGTTCTTCAGTGGCATCCTTGCTGGACGCTCTGAGTACGAACTCTTCCAAGCAGACAAGAAGCGCGAGGAGGGCGAGATTGAGGCAGAGCCTGAGGAGGAGAAGGGAGAGCTGAGAGACTTCTACATCGCCAAAGGCCTGACTCCTGAAGAAGCGGGAAAGATCGTTGGACGAATCGCCTCAAACAAGGAAAAGTTCCTCGAAGACATTCTGATGCACGAACTTCGTATTCACCAGACGAAACTGTCGAATCCGATCAAGATGGGAGGAGTTATCGGACTATCCTTCTTCATCGGCGCACTAATTCCTCTAGTGCCGTTCCTCCTTATCCAAACAGCGACGGTCGCATTGGGGGTCTCTGCTCTAATATCGTCATCGTTCCTCTTCACCGTGGGTGCCTGGAAAGGGCGTGTCGTTGGACGGAAGCTGTGGAGGAGTGGGCTAGAGACCCTTCTCATAGGCGCGGCTGCCGCGGGAATTCTCTACCTAATTGGTGGAGCGATTGGATTTTTCTAGGTTGACAGCTAGTCCGGGAATTGCTTCCTGTCGATCCATATACTTCCTGAGGACCTCGGGTATCTGAATCGTCCCATCAGGTTTCTGGTAATTCTCAAGGATCGCAACTATCGCGCGTTCCGTCGCAACGAGAGTACTGTTTAGAGTGTGCAAGTAATTGGTTGGCTCGTTAGGCTTCTCCCTGTAACGAATTTTGGACCGTACCGCTTGGTAGCTTGTGCAATTGCTGCACGATGCCATTTCCCTGTACTTTCCCTGTCCGGGAAGCCATGCTTCCAGGTCGTATTTTTTCGCCGCCACCGTCCCCAAGTCGCCCGTACAAACATTCACAATTCGGTACGGCATCTTGAGACTCTGCCAGAACTCCTCTAGGTTCCGCAGCAATTCTTCATGCAGGCTCCAAGAGTCTTCGGGCCGAGAGTAGATGAACTGCTCGACCTTCTCGAACTGGTGGACTCGGAATATTCCTTTCGTGTCCCGTCCGTGGGCTCCTGCCTCCTTCCTAAAGCAAGGGCTCAGACCGGCATAGTGAAGTGGAAGCTTTGCTCCATCAATAATCTCCTCCATGTGAAACGCCAGTAATGCATGCTCTGCAGTCGCCAAAAGGTACAGATCTTCGCCTTCAACCTTGTAGATCACATCTTCAAAATCAGCCAGGGCAACCGCACCGGCGACGACGTTCTTGTGCAGAAGGTAAGGTGGCTGAAAGAGTTGGAATCGTTTGCCAGAGATGAAGTCTAGGCCGTAATGCATGAGTGCAATATTCAGCCGGACGAGGTCATCTCGTAGATAGTAGAATCGTGCGCCAGCCACTTGTCCCGCTTTCTCTATGTCGATCAGACCATGTTTCAGGCCGAGATCGATATGGTCGAGCGGTTTGAAATGGAAACTCGGAATCGTCCCCCATTTTTTCACTTCCACATTATCGTTTTCATCTTTGCCGATTGGGACTGACTCATGCACTAGGTTTGGAAGGTTGAGGAGAATCTGGTTGGCTTGCTGTTTGTAATCGTCAACTCTTGCTTCGATCGCTTTGATCCGATCGGGAATCGTTTCAGCCTCTTTCAAAAGGGCTGGGACATCTTGGCCTTTCTTCCTCGCAACTGCAATACTTTGCGTGATCTCGTTCCTTCTCTTCCTGAGCCTATCTGCTTCAGCCTGCTCTCTTCGCCAGTCCGCGTCTAGTTGTAGAAGCCTGTCCAGCTCGCCAATTTTTTCAGGCATGCCTCTGTGGCGGAGATTCTCTCTAACTTTCTCCGGGGATTCTCTCACCAGTCGAATGTCTAGCATGCTTATCGCTTCGGACCCTCTGAGTTTCCGGATGGGTAGAAAAAGAGATTTTCCCGGAAAGCAATGCTCGTTTTAAGCCAAGACTTTTCTACGTCAGAGCCGACAACGACCCTATCTTGCAGACCCACCAGCACGATGTCGTTTACTACGGCGTCGTCAACCTGATCGACAACAATTACGTCATGGGTGCTGTCGACGTCTGGCGCTGTCGTGACTGCGATCAGCTCTTCTGCGAAGACAAAAGGTATGGTATGACTGATCTCGCCCCCGAGGTGGGCTTACCGAAGATCGAGCCGAACACTCACTGGGCGGCTCTCATCTGTACTCGAGACAAGGGCTCCAACTGGACCCTGACCCAGGTGAAGCCTGGAATGACTATCGCACATTCTTGCACGCCTGACACGAAGGTCGAATTGACGGTGGGACCAGGTTACGACCTAGAGGCAGGGCCCGCGAGCGGAATAGGAAAGCACCGTATCATTGTGATAGAAAAATTCGTAAACCTGGCTGTCGACGTCCAGACCGGCCAGAAACATACTACCACGACCAACGCGTACCAAGCTCTGGGAAAACCGTTCAGCTTTACACCTCCTCTCTCGGCGACAACTATCGCGCCCTCGAAATACAACGTTCTCAATTTCACATCACTTCTGTTTCTCGCTACAGCCGTTTGGAGTGTAGTTCTGGCTGTGTCAGCTAACGGATTCCCTGCATCACTCGCAACGGGGTTGAGAATACTATTCGCGCTAGTTGCCGCCGGAGCCTTGGGCAGCACTTACATGTTATCCAAGAGAAGACTCTGGAGTCCACTATTGGGACTTGGAGTCGCAGCGGTGGGCCTAGTCATCTACGCGGACGCGAAGATCGGAGCCGGTTTCAACATCGCAGATTATACCCTCTCAATCCTTCTCCTAGCCGATATCGCCGCTGGATGGTTTGCGCGTGAGAGGATCAAGGGACTAATCGAGAAACAGTGGCACCCGCTAGACATGCCTGCCTACGGGTGATACGTTGAGCAAGACAACAAACCCGTTCCGACGGGAGGAAGATCCGACTCTAGAGTATGAGATGGATGTGTTCATCGATCAGATGGACGAGGCGAGCGGTGTTGGAGGCGGCGTCGCCAACTTCCTAACTGGATACATTATCTACAAGGGCGAGAAATATCCGTTCGAAGCTGTCGCCTACGGACGGATCGGCGGCCAGAACGTATTGCCAACATTAACTCCAGACGCGGTGCAGAGACTGGAGAGCCTCCATGTCGATATGGAACTCCTCACCGCGAGGCTTCAGCGCAAACTTGTCGAAGGCGAGTTAACGGTTAACATACCTGAGGGAGCCACTCCTCCCGAGTAAGCTGCGCCGCTTAGAGTCTGATTCTTAGGATCCTATCGGAACGAGCAGTTCGCCATCATAGTACGCTTTCAGATTGCAATACTCACACCATGCACCAACGCGGCTGTCAGCCTTGTCCGAGTAGTAGACGTTTAGCTGGGGCTGACCGCATCTGGGACATGGGTAGTTAGGAACCTTCTCCAGAGCGATCTCCCCTGACCGTGACATGGTGCGCGGCTGCTCATAACCAAGAGACTGCCCCAAAACTGAACTCTGTATTCGTCCCGACGAGATCCGACGGGAACATGGATAGACTTCTTAGAATGTCAAGAACCGGGAGTTGCACGTTGGTTTTTGCGTCGAGTTTTCCTGACCGTATTTAAGGCGGCTGTTACTCTGGTCTTTCGGGATGGGTAACAGGCAGCGGATAGATTCTCGAGGCCCATTTGGTTCTTGACGGTCAAGGCGAATGAGTGAGTGCATGGTTGTCTGTCTCTCCTGCGGGAGAGAGATTCTCAAAGTTGACAGCCTCCGACGAACCCCTCGTGGAAGAGTCATCTGCGACGAGTGCGCGCAACAAACCTACACGGATGTACCATTGAGCTAGGAGAGAAAGTAGTTTTGGAAATCACCATCTTGGAGTTCCTGGCTGGAGTAGTCGCTGGAACGATATCCGGTTTGTTGATTGTGAAACGGATGGGACAGAATACTCCCATGCCCAGGACCACGGTTTCTCACAAGATTGCCGGAACAAAGGCCAGAGCGGCGCTGAAACAGGCTAAGACCAGAGGTGCGAGGCCAAGATCCGTAAGGCGCCTACGTCCCTCAGTTCTGCCAACCGAGATCGTCAATGTCGAGCCAATAGTAGCAACGTTGGCCGTGAGTGTCTCGTCCTGTCCAACATGTGGTCTTCAGGCGCCTGACGCCCTGATGGCTGAGCATTTTCTGGGAAGTCCCTCGCACGAGAATGGCAGCCCCGAGCCCGATGTAATGATTGTTGAAGATGCGATATTCGACAGGTCCCGGTCCTCTGAGGAGGATGCGAAGAGTTCGGTTAGGAATCTCTTGCAGATGCTTGTTCCTCCGCGAGCGTTCGGTCGTCGTCATCAACATCGGACCGTCAATCCTCTCTCACATCTCGTCCAGACGGTTGCCGAGGCTCGGGGTTCAGTGGTCCGGCCGTTGGGTGGACCCAAGTAAAGACTGGTTCTCACCTAATCGACTCACAGATCGGACAGTTTACCGAGTAGTTCCTTGCTGCCGAATCCTAGAAATAGATTTTTGAAAAACGAGCGAAACGGGGTTACTCAAACGCCAGGTGAAATTTTCCTATCTCTGCGTTTAGGAAAGAGACCCGACGGCCGGAGGAGCTACTTTGCGGGAATCTCTAGCGGCATCAGCTTCGGCTCTGGCCTAGCAAACGCAGACGTGTGGCGAATATACGCGGAAGGATCCCTCAGCCTCTTCCGCTCGCACAATGTCTCCAGAAACCGGATTGCTTTCCCTGCAGGATCAAGCCTCTTCATCTCGAGATATCCCGCCTCGACCGCCCCATTGAGAATATCCTCGCCTCTGGGAGTACGAGTCAACACCGTACTCCATCCAGATGCGGATCCGATAGCCCCGACTGCAATGTCTGCTAGCTCCGCGGAATAATCAACACAGATATTGCACTCCTCCCTAGCGGCATGAGCCAGAACCTCAACCGGTTCATCAATCGCCAACCTATCACCGGTGTAGACCAGCAATCGGTTCTTCTTGATATTCACCTTGGTAACTGTACTCAGATCCACTCCTCTCGTACCCTGAACATAGTCTACCATCATCTTTTGGTAATCAAACACTTTCGAACAGAATAGTCCGATGGTGAATACCAGGTTTCGTCCCAGCTTGGGGGCCGCGATCCAGTGGGTATTCATGCGCCAGAAACCCTGCAATTCACAGGGCAAGCCCACCAAGGCCAACCTCTCCTCCTGAAAGTTTACCACGGACCGGTTCGGCACTGCAATCTCGGCCATCCCTCCGACCTGGCCGCCAGGCGTGTACTCTGAGCCAGCATTATCGAGCAACTCTTGTCTCGTGCGAGCTACTTTCGGAGCGGGCTTCCAGGGCTCGCGAGATGTGAAGCCTGATACTAGCGCATAGTCGATGATCTTCTTCTCTAGCGCATAGAGCATCAACGCGCTGACTGCCCCACCATCTTGTGCATGCGCAACAATATCCGGGTCCTTGGCTCGGACAGAATAAGATCCAATGTGAACTCCTAGAATAGCCTCATCAGCTGTACGTTCTCTTCCGAAGATCCGCTGCTCGATCTCCGCGACGGGTAGCTCGATCCTGGGACAGCTGTAGTAGCAGACTTGACAGGCAGCACAGGTCCCCCTCATGATCGGCTCCTCGTTGTCGCTGTGGAAGAGAATGTCGATGGGACAGGAGGCGATGCACGCACCGCAGTACATGCATATTCCCTTCTTCACAACCTCTGTGATCAGGTTTCCGAAGATCTTGAGTCTTATCGGACGAGCCTTCCAGCCTTCTCCCTCCGCACTGGGCTTCAACGTCTGAGATGGAGCCGCGACTTGAGCAGTCATTTCTTCCTAGTGCTCCTCCTGCGGGACTTGCGACGCTCCTCTCGGACCCGTGACGCTGAAGACATACTTGTCATCCTTCTTCAGAGGAGGCTTAGCCAACCTCTCGGGCGACCATACCAACCGGTCCCGAGTATACTCTGCAATATCATACTCGACCGTCTCCTCCAACGCAAACTCCGGACAATAATCGGTGCAAAAATGACAAAAACAGCAACGCCCGTAGAAGTACTCTGGAAACCATCGCTCTCCACGCTGGACGATAGTGATACATTTCTCGGGACATATCCAGGCGCATATCCCGCAACCTGTACACCTATCCAGATGAAGCAGGTGTCTTCCGCGGAACCCTTTCTCTACTGCGTATCGCTGTTGGGGAAACTTGAGCGTGTATGGCTTGTGGAAGAGGTGTCGCAAGCCGGTTGTGTAGGCTAGCAGGCTGTTGACGGCATCGCGAACCTTTCCTACGATTGGCGCCATGATCTTACCTGTCAGCCTCGACGGGCCAATAGTCTATGCTCCACCAAGCCGTTGGCATGTCTGCCAAACGGACTCCTTGTAGTACCTCAGAGATCGCGGCCATGTTGCGATAGGAGCCGGTGATATAGCGGGCGCGGTAAGGCTTGTCGCCTCCTTCGCCGATCATATAGAAGCTGCACTCTCCCCGAGCCGATTCCACTCGACCGTAGGCCTCACCGCGCGGGACAACAATCGGAGCCTTTCGCCTGACTGGACCCGAGGGCAGCTTCTTCAAGATCTGTCGGATTAGCTGGCTGCTCTCGCGCATCTCGTCGACGTGGACCATGACTCGAGAATAGGAGTCGCCGTCAGGCCGAGTATGAACCTTGAAGTCTAATTCTCCGTAGGCTGCGTATGGCTCGTCCTTGCGAAGATCAGCATCAACGCCCGACCCTCGAAGGGTTGGACCCGTTGTGCCGAGTTCGATCGCTCTCTGTCTGGAGAGTACGCCCACACCCTTCGCGCGAGACGTGAACAGTGGATTCTTGAAGAAAATGTTCTCGTACTCGTTGAGACGTTTCTCGAAATATTCGGTCCGTTTGATCGCTTCTTCGGCGAAACCCTGGGGCAGGTCTCTTCTAACGCCGCCTGGGACCAAGTAGGAATATGTGATTCTTGCACCAGTCAGACTCTCGGCGAGATCAATGAAGAGTTCGCGATCACCCAGTGGCCACATGAACATCGTCGTGTGACCCAAGAACACGCCGTAGATGGAGAGCCAGTAGAGATGGCTCATAATTCTGTTCATCTCATTTAGTAGACATCGGAGGTACTGTCCGCGTGCCGGAGGCTCGACGCCCTGCAGTTCTTCGATTGCTCTTACCCAGGCATGGTTCAGGTTAGACGCGTCGATTATTGAGGGCCGCTCGATCACGGGTATACTGCGGATGATGTTTCGTAGCTCGATTATCTTCTCGATTCCCCGGTGAACGTAGCCTGGGTCCGGCTGGGCGTTGATAATTATGTCTCCGTCAAGCTCTACGATTAGTCTCATGTGGCCTGAGCCTGAGTGTTGAGGGCCTACGCTGAGTGTCATCGTCTGAGCGCCTGGTTCATCTGGGCTGGGGGATGCCAGTGTGTTCTCTTGAGCCGGCTTCTCCGTGGTTGTCAAGGGTATTTTCAGTCTGTTGGGAATCTGATTTCCTTACGCATTGGTGGAGGTCCGTCCCAGTTGTCGTTCAGAAACAGCTTCTCGGGACGCGGGTGACCCTCGAATTGCAATCCGAACATTTCGATAGATTCGCGTTCAAAGTTCTCTACCCCCGGCCAGACCTTGACTAGGGATGTCGCCTTTGGAGTGTTTCGAGGTACAGATTCCTTTAGGTTGATCAGTATATCCCGCTGGCCAGGGTTAGTAATAGAGGATAGATGGTAGACTATTTCGAAACGCGATTCTCTGTTATAGTCTACTGCGGAAACTCCTGTGGGATGGTCGAAGCCCATCTTGTCTCGGAGGAAGATCGCTACTTCGACGATCCTCTCGGGAGTGACTGTGACGTTTATTCGTGAACGACGCACGGTCGTCGCGTCTTTGATGTCGGCGGGAAAGTTCTCTTTCAGGGTCTTGATGAGACGGTCTTCTCTCTCATGTGAGAGGCTCAACTCTGAGGATACACCTTGGAACTTCGAATTTTTTGCTGAAGCATGATTATTCCTTGCTCGAGCGCCTCCGGTCTTGGTGGGCATCCTGGGACGTAGACATCAACCGGTAAGAACTCGTGGGCCCCGTTGACGATGCTGTAGGAATCATGGAAGAGTCCGCCTGAGATGGCGCAGTCACCCATCGCAATCACGTAGCGGGGAATCGCCATCTGATCGTAGATCATGCGTAGCCTCTTCGCCATCTTCTTCGTGATTGTTCCTTCTATGACGATGAGGTCAGACTGTCGAAGAGATCCGTAGGGTAGAACACCGAAGCGTTCGAGGTCATGGCGTGCCCCACTGGCTGCACCGAACTCGGCGCTGCAGCAGGCGGTTGTGATATTGACGGGCCAGAGAGAGTACATCCGGGCCCAGTTGATCACGTTTCTTATGGGTTCGGTGTCTATGACTTTATGGACGATGTCGCTGAGCTTTCCGACCCAGACGTTCATGGAGTCTGCGAGCAGTTCTATTGGGTCGTCGGATTGCACAGGCTTCTGAGCCGACATTCGTGTTCATCTACTAGTAATTCTGGGTCTGTCCCTATTTATCCGCATCTTCGGACTGGGTGCTGATTGAATAGAATGGATCGTTTCCTGGCCCTAGTAATAAGGGCGCTGGCTAGATTGTTTGTGGCAGACTTCTACTGAACGCATCAGGACGAGGCTACTATAGCGATTCTTTCCACTAGGTTACTTCGACGATGCGACCTGTCTGCGCCTGGTACTGGTATCGGATGATCCTCTTGACACAGTCGCCGTTGAGGCATTGGTATACTCGATCCCCGTTGGAGAATAATTCTCGCATGACCATGGGTTTGTCGCAGCCGACGCACCTGAATGCGCCGCTCCTTCTCTCGTCGATCAGGAGTCGCAGATCAATCGCGCGAGTGTCAGCTTCTTTCTTCAGATATTGTCGATAAGCAAGGCTGAGGGTCTGCCAATAGTCCACATTCTCAGGGGTCGTTTCGTACTCGAAGCTTCGCCCTGCGACTACTGGAGGCTTGTACCCTTCCGCTACAAAGACGGGGTTCTTCGAGTATGGAACTTTGATCTTAGGCTGACCGGTATGAATATCCGAATGGCCCGTGTGAGAAGCAGTGCGAGCGGCCATGGCTCTTCTGAGAAGTCGATCTGAAATGGGCTACTTCTTTCTACTGGTACGCGGCTTCTCGGTCGACAGGACTGGCACGGGTAGCGGGATCTCAGTTACTCCCTTTGATGTGACCGAGAAGGTTACCCAGTAGGTTTCGTGGGGAGCACCCTTCATTTTTCGGACTCTGAACTGTTTGACGAGTAATCCTCTATCGGCGAATCCTGGGTTGAATCTGATGTCGAGAATTCCATCGACGACGTAGAAGAGAAGATCGTCCAAGTCCGCATAGGCGCGTAGCGGTGTGTGGTGAGAACAGAAGAAGGGCACAAGCTTCTCCTTGGGTCCCTTCGCTCTCCAAGATTTCACGCCGTCCAGCATGTTGAATATGAGTGGACGGTCCTCCTGGACCAGTGTGAACATTTCGGTTAGAGAATCTACAAAGACGGCGCCTCGACCGTCCATTTTCATCTGTTCCATCATGTTGAAGAGCGCAGTTGTTACTGAGTGGAGGTCTCGGGGATCTTTCACAGCATGAACATGGGGTGGGCCTTCCCTGGGTTCCATTCGGAAGGAGAAGCAGTCTAGAAATTTCAGTTGTCCTGATTCTAGGTAGGGTGTAAGGTCCCAGCCGAAGGCGTCCATGTCCTGTTCGACGGCTATGGGTGGTCCTTCGAAGTTTACGTAGATGCAGGGCTCTTTCCGTTTCTTCAAAATATTATAGAACAGCTCTCCCATCAAGACGGACTTGCCCGTGCCTAGTTCGCCGGCGAGGATCATCATGGTGTTCCTCGGAATCCCTTTAGGAAGAACTCTGTCGAGAGCTTCGATCCCAGTCTCTAATAATCCAGGCAAATCTAGGCTAGTCCCTGTGAGGCTGGACCTGACTCGATAGAAGATAAATGATGTTTAACCCAGTCCTGTGGCGCATAATGCTCCTACCAGAATACCAAGTTCTAGGTAGACTTCCACGACCCGGCTATGATAGCATCAGCAGAGGACAATCCGGGAATCTCAGAACCACCACTAGACTCCACACTTTCGCCCTCCTCCATCCAAAAATCGTAGGTGAAATTTCAAAATCGCGAAAAAAAACAAGCATTCTTTTTCAAAAAAAATGGAATTCCCTGTGCACGCGCGCCGCTCCCTTCAAAGAACCCGCACCCGCCCAGTTTTCGAATATACTGAGCGAGAATTAACCAAGAAGAGCTACTCTTCGGCCCTGCAACGAGCCGTATCCAACTCATACTATTCCAATAATTGAATCCCGCTACTGAATTCTTGCTGCTATAGTCCGGATGAATGACCGGTCCAGTGCACCAGCCTCGTATAGGTTCACCATGGTGTTCGTGCTCGCCTCGCCTGAGAGACGGCCCTGATCTCCACGAACATGCCTCCACTTCATCTCGGTATGACCGCTCTTGGAATTGTAGATTATCCCAAGGACAAAGTTGACTTTGACAAAGCTGATGTCGTTCACTTTACCAAGCGTGACCTTGTCTTCGGCCTCCACATACATCGTTCCAAGATCCTTCGACCTCTCCGGAAAAACCTGGACATCCAACTGGTAGTCGTTGGGAATGAACGATCTGCACGTACTTGTGATCATGAATCTTCGAAAAGCCTCAAGTGAACACGTGGTTTCCAGCTTGGGCAATATTCGCCACACCCGGGACGGGATGTTCTCCGAACTATGATAACCCAATCAATCTAATAACTTCATGCCCGGAAAAATTCGATTCTCCGCAAATCAGTCGAAAAGACCCCGGTTAGAGCAGGCTAATACAGTCCTCCTTCTAATCCCCCTCTCCGTCCAGAGGGTCCAGCCGCGTCATTCAAACTAACGAGGTGCTGCTAGGAGTGGCGATCCTTGTCAGGGTCCCTCCACAGATTCTAGAAGACCTCGTCGGAGCAGCCATCTCGAAACAAGGCAACATCTACAGGGGAGAACTTGCGAAGCTCATCGGGGCGTCCAAAGAATCTCTAGATGGAAAGACTTCCTTCTACCTCATCAGCCTTATGAAACTCTGCGGTCTCGCTGAGGCCGACATGGCAAAGGTCCTCAAGAAATCACGAATAGTAAACCAGCGCGGAGCAGTCACCCGAGACATTTCTGCGGGGGAGGAATTGAAAGGAGTAATCGACAACGCACTGGAAGGGTTCCAGATGCTCATAGCGGAAAGCTTCAAGCCTGTCGGTTCTGAAAGCCAAGGGGTTCCGAAACAGCAGCCAATCAAAAGAAGATCGGATGAGAATCCGAAAACTGGCGGCAGTTGATCCGATATTCGACCGCTAGAGCTGCCGAAACTAGCAGATCGGAGTAAGATATTGCGGGCGATTGTACATGCTGGTCGTCCTAGCGGCTGATAACCCGTGTAGGCTCTATCTTCAATATCACTCGCTGCTCACCAGGGCTTCGATTAGGATACTTGTCTATCCCTCTGTACTTCTTCGACATCTTATCGATGTGCTCCTCAGCCACATGTCCTGTTAGCTGATCGACCACCTTGCCTCGAATTACGACCAAGTCGTACGGATTATTCTGGTCCGTAATGGCAAGCGCGACGTTTGGATTCTTCTTCACGTTGCGATGTTTAACTCGGCCGATCGCTGTGTTTACGAGTATGAACTTACCGTCAGTGTCAACCCAGGTGGGAGTCACTTGCGGGGTCCCGTCGGGGTTCACGGTCGCGAGATATACGAAATTCTTACCCTCCAACATCTTTCGAGCACTCTCCGTCAGACTTGTCAAGTTTACAATCACTCTGCGCTTTCGTCCAGTCTGGGGTTCTTATCGATTTCCCTGGATCGATTTCGGGCGAATTTCGATCGCATGCTGCCCCAGGAGATGTTGAACGCTTCTGACCGTCATTTGTGTGGCTCTAGAATCGAACTGGATACCTTGAAGCTGACCTAGAAGTTACGCGACGCTTTAGTCCTGTTCCAGGCTGTCGTGCTTCACAGTTCTGTTCACGGAGAGGCACATAGTGCGATTCACCAAGGCGACTAGCTATGCTCTGGTCTTTGCTCTAGGCCTGCTCGTTCCAATTCTCTCGACTGGTATGGTTCCCCCGGTCCATGCGATATCATACACTCTAGGAAGCGTCCCGTTCCTTACACAGGAGGGATCTACGATCACGCTTATCTTTACAGTCTCGGGCGCAATCCCGAGCACGCCCTACCAGTTTAGATTCACTGTAAGGGACCCCGGATCCAAGTTACACCAATCGATTCTTTTCAACTACACGACTCTATCAAGTCAGACATCTTTCACTCTTCCCCCATTCTTCTACCCTAGCACTTCTTTTCAGGGACCGAACTGGCTGGCAGGTCAGTACATTGCATGGGCAGATCAAGTTAGACCCATCGCTGTGTCAACGGTGGCTTCTACTTCTTTCTGGTTGACTCTTACGGATAAGACACAGTATCAAAGAACTGAAACTGTCAATATTCATGCAACTCACTACAATGCCTCTGAGAGTGTCACGGTAATCATACAGACCCAGACACCTCCTTCGAGTACTGTCTTCTCTCAATCAACCAATGCTTCGTCAACCGGCGTGGTCTATGCTAGTTGGAAAATACCCGTGAACGCCGCTATAGACAGTAACGGATACGTTGTAACTGTCAGTGGGACAAGCACGGTGAAGAGCCCAGCGGATGTCTGGGGCTTCATCATCAACCCTGCGGTAATGTCTGTCTCGTCGCTCTCATCGGTCCAGAGTACGTATCAACGAACTGAGACAATGAAGTTTTCATTCAAAGCGACATATCCAGACGGTTCTTCCGCATCCACTGGAGCGTCTCTTCTGACTCTCGCGCGACCTGATGGCGTGAACATCACTCTTACGGCGACATATGACAATGTCGCTCAGTCCTTCGTTGGAATTTACAAGACCTCAATAACTAATCAAACGGGCACCTGGACCGCGACCCTAACCCCGAACTCCTACAACGATGGATATGGGAATACAGGCCCGGCAGTACGGGTTACGAATGCTCCCCAGCTAACTCCATCGGTTCTCACAGCGAATGTGAATGCCACATCGTATGTCCCTATTGGTCAAACAGTCAATTTCAACGCGACGTTCTCCTACCCTGATGGCACTACTCTTCAATCAGGAACTGGGATTGTTGTGGGAGCCTACCTGCTTTACAGTGGTCCTCCAATAGTGAATCGTACAATGACCGTTGTCTTCAACTCGGGGTTGAAACCTCACTGGTTCGGATCCTACACTCCGCAAGCTTCCGACCCGGGGGGATTATGGACGCTGGTCGTGACCGGATCTGATTCATCTTCGCCTTCCAACGGGGGCTCCGGCACCAAACCAGTAACATTACAGGACCGTCCACCGGTTGCCAGCTTCACATCGACACCTCCGTCGGCCCCAACCGGTACAGCTATCACCTTCGATGGGACAGCAAGCTACGACCTTGATGGTTCGGTCGTCTCTTATTCCTGGGACTTCGGGGATCAAACGACGGGTACCGGTTCCGTTGTAACCCATTCCTACAGTCTTGCCAAAACCTACGCTGTGACACTTACAGTCACCGATAACGGTGGAGTCACGGGATCAACTAGCTCTCAAGTTACGATCGGTGATAGGCCTCCTATCGTAAGCTTCACGCCTTCTCCCACGACAGCCAACACTGGCCAAACCGTCACACTCTCTATCTCAGCCTCCGACCCAGATGGAACCATCAGCACCATGAGAGTGGACTGGGGTGACACGATAACTCAACTCTACTCGGGAGCCATAACGAGCGCCACTCACAGTTACACCTCAACCGGTTCCTCAACGTCGCAGATATTCACAATAATTGTCACAGCGACCGACAACAACGCATCCTATACATCGACATCGTCACAGGTAACAATCAATGACAGAGCTCCAAGTCCAAGCTTCAATCCATCTTCAACATCACTAAGCACTGGCCAGAATGTTACTCTAACAATCTCTGCTACGGATCCTGACGGAACCGTAACTACACTAAAGGTTGACTGGGGTGACGGAACCATAGACACTCTGTCCGGGACCGCGACCAGCGACTTGCACAGTTACAGCTCAACCGGTACCTCGACGTCAAGAATCTTCACGATAACTGTCAACGCAACAGACAACAGCGGCTCGACAGGAAAATATACGTCCCAAGTTACGGTCTCTGACCGACCTCCCGTCATTACTTTCATAGAATCTCCTGCTTCAGTGTCGACAGGACAGACAGTTACAGTATCAATAACATCCTATGATCCAGACGGTACGATAAGCTCAACGAAGGTAGACTGGGGCGATGGAACGGTAGACACTCTTACTGGCGCACCGAACAAAGATACACACCAGTTCGCTTCCACAGGCTCGGCCAGCTCGAAAACTTTCGCCATAGCCATCACTGTAACCGACAACAGCGGATCCATCAGTGCCCCGAGCACATCCACTGTAAGTGTTCAGGCTAGTTCTCAATCGTCTTCAGGAACCTTATCCCTGCCACTCTACTATTTCGCGATCTTAGCAGCGCTGGTAGCAGCACTGTTAGTAGGAGGATTTCTCGCATTCAGGAGACACAAGATCACGCATGCGAATCTCAAGATTGACCTCGAAGCGGTCAGATCAGAAGCCGGACGGATTGAGAACCAGGAATTCTTCCAATCGGTAAAAGACCAGTTGAAGAAGGATAAAGATGACTAAAGTCATAGCCGTCCATTCATTCAAGGGTGGAACTGGGAAGACAACTCTAACGGCCAACATTGCAGCGACCCTCGCGCTTCACCACAGAGTTGGAGTGATGGACTTGGACCTCTCCGGACCGGGACTTCACGTATTGTTTGGTCTCAAGAAGGGCGAGGTCAAGGCCACAATGACTGATATCTTCCTCGGCGACGCGACTCCAAGTGACGTCATAATAGATCTAACCCCCAGGTTTCCGAAACTCAAAGGGGGACTGTACTTCTGCCCCGCCAGCAATAAGGTCGAGGACATGCTGCGACTTTTGAAGTCGGGACTTGAAGTCTCACTCTTCCAAGACACGTTACAAAAAGTGGGCGAACAATGCAACCTCGACTACATCATAGTTGACACTCATCCCGGAGTGGAGAATGATACCGTATTGGCTATGGGGTGTTGCGACGCTCTGGTTCTCGTCTCTAGAGTCGACCAACAGGATCTCTTCGGAACAGCAGTCATGGTCTTGCTCGCTGAGACATTCGAAAAACCCACATTCCTGACCCTGAACATGGTGCCACCCGGAGTAAGAATCAAAGACGCAATGAAGGTCGGCAAGGAGCTTGCGACCCTCTTTCATTCAAGGTTCCTACAGGCCTTCGAGTTCCAAATGGACGTGATAAACAACCTCAGCAGATCTGTCTTCGTGATCGACAACCCTGATTCAGCATTCGCTCACAAAGTAAACGAAGCTGCAGAGATGTTGACGAGAGAACTTGAGGAGATACCAAAAGCTGCAAACTAGTCCAAAAGGGAAACCGAACGCGTGGGACCTACGGCGGCTAGTAGGGTCCGTTAACCAGCTGCGGTTCAACGATACCAAGGGAGAACTCTCATTCTTCGGACAGAAGATGATCATCCTCCGCCGCGATGTAATCAGAATCATGAGAGACGGACTCGAACGCCTCGTCGCTGACCAAGCCGCGCCCTTCCTCTCCTATCTAGCCAGCGGGATAGGAATTCACGAAGGAAGCATCTTCCGCGACAGCATCACTTCCACGGGGGAGGACCGGAGAGCCGCGCTCGAGAGTCTCGTCCACTCCGCCTTCGAAGATACTAATCTCGGTCTGGGAAAGGTGAAGATTCGCAAAATAGACTTTGACAAGGCAAACGCCAATGTCGTGATCAGCAATTGCTTCGAGGCAATGGAAAACGGATCGTCCGAAGAGCCCAACTGCATGTTCACCAGCGGCTTCCTAGCAGGATTGTTTGCGGAGGTTCTTGACAAGACAGTCCAAGCCCGAGAAACCAGGTGCATCTCACAAGGGCAGCCTGAATGCGAATTCGAAATATCCACCACAGAGCCAATAGCAGAAGAGACTACTGAGGCTAAGGAACCGATCAGAGAACCAGTGAAGGAGACCACAAGTCAACCAGCCAAGGAGACGCCGAGTCCTCCGACGAAGGCTCCTGACGAAGCGAAGTCAATCAAGAGCGGGGTGCCCGTGAACGAGCCCAAAACTGTGCCGAAGGCCATGAGCCCCGTCAAGGATCAGCCGTCACAGCCCCCGTCCCCTGAAAAGAACCAGAACGAGGTCGACGCGGGCGTTGAACGAGCTTCGAGAATCGCAAAGAGAAAACAAGGATTCTGGGAAAAACACTTCAAGAAGAACGACTAGGAATACGCTCGGCCCAGTTCTCGGCTGGCCAAACCCTACTCTCGTGTCGCGAGGAGCAACTGCTTCTGAGATTTTTCGGCGAGGGGTCCCGCCCAGTTGAAAATGGAATAGGCGAGTCTTGTTGTTCAGGGCGCAGAATGGAACCGTCGACCGTTTCTCTAATCGCAGATTAAGCGTAGAGATCAGCGCGAAAAAGTCGCGATCTCAAATCGCTTGCCCCGATCCCGGATCAGGGTTCATTCTGCGCGAGTCTGCCAAAGAACTCAACTATTCTTGAAAACTGGGCCCCGGTTTCTTCTTGCCGGACCCGCTTGGGACCCTTTAGAAGCTGCGGTTCGAAGATTTTGGTGTTTTCATCCGAATGGTTATCTTTCTTTTTTCTGTTAACTATTCTTTTCTGTTATCTTTTTCTCGACCCCCCGGGGGTATGTCAAAACAAAAAAACTCCTTCACACTTTACGAGCCAGAACTGTATGGCGCCGGGAGTGGGATTCGAACCCACGAGGGCGTGACGCCCAACGGCTGTCATGTCGACGTCTACTCCTATCGGGATCTCGAGGCCGTCGCCTTAACCACTCAGCCATCCCGGCGCAACATCGGACAAAGACTGAACGAGTCTTAAACCATTCCAGAGCCTAACGAAATTGTCCGATCAACGCGCGCTGGAAGGTACCATACTCTGGACAAAAGGAAGCCGTCCCTCAAGGCTAGAATCCTCCCGCTGAATCCGCCTAGGAAGAATGTGATCCACAACAACCCTCTCCCGTAACAAAGACAGATGGTCCCTTAGCGAATCCTGATAGGTAAAATCGACCCTCATCGAATACTGCTGGTAAAGCTCCACCAGAGTCTTGTAGATGATCACGCGAGCAGAACCCCCAAACGACTCGTTGAGAGCCTTCACCACATCATCGAACTGGGCTGGAATCTCAGACTCTGGAATACCCTTACGCCGAAGATGGTCGTACACAACATCACGAACACTCGTCCCCATGGTCTCAAGTGTCGACTTGAAGCAATAGGACACGGTGTCATGGAAAGTAGAGACGAGCGCAGCTCTCAAAGCAGCATTCCTACAGAACGAGACCCCTTCTCGACGAATACAGATGGTGTTACACGCGAGGATACTCGACAGACCTAGTGAGACAAAGCAGTTGCTTAGTTTCGTCTGAAGCGATCTGGAAACCGGTAAAAGGAGGCCCGGAGCGAGCTTCGACTGTCGGCAAAATTTGGCAAGCTCCGAGTTCAGAATTGAGAGAGTCATCTCAAGAGAAGTCTTGGATTCCCGAGGAAATCCCACCGTTCAAGTTGATCTCTACACCAGGTCAGGGTTCGGCCGGTTCTCCGTTCCCTCAGGCGCCTCGAAAGGCCACCTCGAAGCACTGGAGCTCCGAGATGGAGACAGACAGCGCTACGCTGGCTTAGGAGTTCAGAAGGCCGTGGACAACGTAAACAAGATTCTCGGTCCAAAAATTGTGGGCATGGACGCACGGGAACAGGCGAAGATTGACCGTATCCTCATCGAGCTAGACGGTACTGAGAACAAAGGCAGACTTGGCGCAAACGCGATTCTAGGAGTCTCTATCGCCCTTGCGCGTGCCTCGGCGGACACAGCCAATTCCCCCATCTATCGAGCCCTCGCCGAGGGACGGAGGCCGAGTCTCCCGCTGCCTCTGATGAATATCATTAACGGTGGAAAACACGCGGGCAACGATCTCTCTTTCCAAGAGTTCATGGTCATCCCAGCAGGGTCCAGAACCTTCAAAGAAGCTCTTCGCTGCGCAGCCGAGATCTGTCATGCACTGCGATTGAGGCTGGAAGCGAAGTATGGAAAATCAGCCGTCAACGTGGGCGACGAAGGTGGATTCGCTCCACCAATCGACAGTGTCGAAGAGGCACTGGGCCAAATTAATGACGCTGTCGAGGAAGCAGGATACTCTCCCGGCCAGAACGTGATTCTAGGCCTGGATGCGGCAGCAGGCAGCTTCTACAGCCAAGCCTCTGGAAAATACACAGTCGACGGAAAATTCATCGATAGCGAGGAACTCCTCGAACTCTATGTTAGCCTCCAAGAGAAATTCCCGTTGAAGTCGATCGAAGATCCCTTCCACGATGAAGACTTTGACAACTTTTCCAGAATCACCAAGAAGCTTGGCGGCATGGTCCAGATTGTCGGAGACGACATATTTGTGACCAACATCAAACGTGTCGCCCAAGGAATCCAAACCAAAGCAGCAAACGCGCTGCTGGTGAAGATCAACCAGATCGGCACGCTAACAGAAACGATTGAGGCAGTGGAAATGGCGAGAAAGGCCAACTTCGGACTAGTGCTCAGTCACAGGTCCGGAGAGACTGAAGACAATTCAATTGCAGACATATCAGTTGCACTGGCGACAGGTCAGATCAAGGCCGGAGCCCCCGCCCGGGGAGAACGAACAACAAAGTACAACCGACTTCTCCTGATCGAGGAAGAGCTTGGTTCCTCGGCAAGATTCTACGGTCCTGAATTCCTGAAAAGCCACAACTAGGGATTACTCTGCAAACTTGATGAAATCGGTGCTGAGAGAGAGGACAGTGTACAATTGGTATTCAACGATTTTATATGCCCGACATCCCGCCGATAGTCAGAAGAGTCTGCCATGGGCGAAGTTCGAAAACTGATTGAAGACCCGTCCTTTCCGAACGGATGGCCGGTAAAGGAGACTCACCTCGACCACCAAGTAAAGTGGAAGGATGGAGCCAGCAAGGAGTATGGCGTTCACGGATCAGCCGTGGGTGTGGATTTTGACATCTGCATCGCCGACGGGATCTGCATCACCGTCTGCCCAGTCAACGTCTTCGACAGAATGGAACTGCCCGGAGAACAGGAAAAGATGGACAAGGGCATCACTAATGACAGTGGAAAGGCCCCGTTGGCTACGTGGAAGGCGGACCCGGCTAGGGAGAACGACTGCATCTTCTGCAGAGCGTGCGAGATCCAGTGCCCCGTGCAAGCCATCAAGATCACAGAGCCTTAGTCCCCTTTTTCCTCCGCCCTGTTGTCTTTGGCGGATTCTACAAGCCAGAAATACGGAAAGCTGAGCTAGTCAGCCTCATCTTTGCCTATTACGTTTGATGATATCGAACTCTCCGTAATCGCCGCCTTCATCGGCCTAGCTGTAACACTCCCCATCACGTATCTGATAGTCGACCGGATAATTGACAACAACGAAAAGAAGAAACGGGTACCCGTAGAGAAGCTAGCGAAAGAACGGCTGCGATCTAAGCTCGGCGTCGGATTCCTCACAACCTTCCTGATCACACTCGTTATAGACATTACGAGCGCGTCCCGAGAAAAGAGCCCGATTCCGAAAGACGTGCTGATGTTGCACATTGAGAAGCTCAAGACCGCACAGTCCGATCTTGAAACACTCCTAGGAGTCTATAGCAACGTGCTCGATGTCGAAATCGCACGTTTGACAAGTGATGTCGTACTTCAGATCGAACACTTACAGGAAGATTTCGAGTATCTGGCCGAGACGCAGCCTAGGCCGCCGACCGAATCGCATGCTTCGCATATGGAACAGGTTCTCCTCAAGGCAGTCCACTTGACAAAGGAGGAGCTCATCGCTCTGGGAACAGATAACGCCCAGATACGCGCACTTGAGGACTGGCTTACTCAGTATACGCGGGAGAGGAGGCCACTGTCGAAGAAGGAACAGCCGATCCCGGTGCGTGGAGGACATACGATCTGATGAGTCAAGAACGAGCCATGGGACCTGCTCAAGAAATCAAGGTCGCGGAACCTAATGAGATCGCGGACGGAGGCTCGAAAATCATACACGTCCAAGGCAGAAACATTGCTCTCTTCCGCGTCAAAGACCAATATTTCGCGATCTCAAACAACTGTCTACACCGAGGGGGACCCCTCGGGGAAGGCGAGGTCAGAAACTACGAGGTCACCTGCCCCTGGCACGGATGGAAATACAACCTTCTGGACGGCAGCTTCAGCTTGATACCTACGTTAAAGGTGAAGACTTATCCTGTGAAGGTGGGACCTGAAGGAGTCTTCGTAGAAGTCTGAGCTAGGAAGGTTAAGCTAGCCTTACCTGATATGGTTCTCGCAACCTACTTGATAGCAATTGACTACTTGATTTATAGCATAGACTCGTAGCGCCTACGAGCATGATGAACAATATTCACGAAACTCCAGACAAGAAACAAGCGGAGGATAGACGGTAGTGCTATTCGCCCAGTACGTAGACCTCTCATCCCTCATCCTAAGGCTCGCAATCGGATCCGCCTTCATGATTCACGGATATCCAAAGCTCACATCGAATGAGCAGGGAAAGGGCTGGATGAAGAGCATGGGAATGCCCACAGCCTTGATTCCATTTGCCGGAGTCGTCGAGTTCTTCGGTGGACTAGGCCTCATCCTCGGTATCCTTACTCCCGTCATCGCGTTTCTCTCTGCGCTCTGGATGCTATCCACAACATGGCTCTCAGTGACGAAGATCAAGAAGAAATACGCCGGAGGATTGGAGATTGACATAACGCTCCTCCTTGCATCACTCGCCCTTACATTCTTAGGGGGCGGAACCTTCTCGATCGACCACCTAATCGGACTGTGACAGAACCCTATGGCTGGCGCAAGAACCTCAACCTCTCAGAGACTCGGGAGCAGCCAAGATGTCGAGGAAGCAGTAAGCAAGGCTCGACAGACAGCCATCGAGATGATGAGGAAAGCTGGATATGATATCGGCACCAGAGTGAAAGTTGTCGTCGATCCGAACCTCCCATTTATGGGATACACGATGCCTCAAGGAGGGAACTTTACGATAGTTGTGTCTGGCGGGGCTGTTGGATCCGGACTACTAGAGGGGCTGCTGGTTCATGAAATGTCCCACGTCTATAGGATACAGACCAATCATCCCTCGCACAATGGTGCGATCCTTGAAGAAGCGGTTGACAATCTTGGTAAGAAGACGGTTTTGCGCGACTATCAACAGAAAATTGTCCACGACCTATTGAACGACATTCAGGACCTCTACGCTGACGACATCTCGTTCAAAGTCCTGCGCAATACTCCGATAATGAAGTCTGAACAGATGACCAGGTTCCTTCAGGACTGGGTGAAAGATGAACCAGCCAAATCACGGGATCCCGTCATGGATAGTTGGACCAACGCGTCGACCATGACACATAATGCGCGTGCAATCGCGCAAATGGCGAGACAT
>Ga0209076_1000005_pt1 | contig 30748 bp, 28 predicted proteins | sample Rivendell_Oct201_9_FD_188350 | JGI IMG/M metagenome (GOLD analysis project Ga0209076, IMG submission 188350) | Vadose zone soil and rhizosphere microbial communities from the Eel River Critical Zone Observatory, Northern California to study diel... | ecosystem: Environmental > Terrestrial > Soil...
TCTCGATAAAAACATCGTCGGGCGCTCTAATCCTCATCAACCGTTTCAAAAACCGCTCATTAGGATCCACATCGATGAGTCGTTTATGGATTCGCATTTCCCACTTGTCGAAAGTATGAGTGCCCTGGCCGCATGGTGATTTTCTGGTCGGGATCTGCAGCTTCTTTGTTGGTAGAGGTATGGGTCCTTTGAGTTTGACGCCGGTCTTGTCAGCTATGTCTCGTATCTCGGTGCATATTGTGTTGATGTCCTGGGGATTGGTGCTTGAAAGTCGTATTCTAGCCTTTGAGACCATACCGGGACACCTTGATCTTCAATTTTGTTCGGGAGAAGGGACGGCTGGGTTGTGGTCCTAAAAAGGGTTGGTCTAGGTCCCCTGTTCTCTCGGGAAATCCTTAGCCTCTCTCGACTATCTCTTTGACAACACCAACGGCGACGGTGCTGCCCATGTCCCGTATAGCGAACCGTCCAAGCTGTGGAATATCTTGGAAGCTTTCGATCACCATGGGTCGCAAAGGTCTCATCTTAACAAGGGCGCTGTCTCCCACCTTCAGAAAGCTCGGCTTCTCCTCGACCACTTGACCTGTTCGTGGGTCGATCTTTCGTATCAGTTCCTCAAAAGTGACTCCAACGGTTGCCGTGTGCGCATGGAGGACTGGTGTGTATCCGGCCGCGACGGCTGTTGGATGGTATATGATGATGATTTGGCCTATGAATGCCTTGGCTATGGTTGGTGGCTTGTCTGGGTGCCCCATAACTTCGCCGCGTCCAATGTCCTGCTTGGCGACGCCTTTGACGTTGAATCCAATATTGTCGCCGGGTTCAGCCTTGGGCATCCTGACATGGTGCGTCTCGATCGTCTTGACCTCACCGGTTTTGTTAGATGGCATGAAAACGACCTTGTCGTTCTCCTTCAAAACTCCCGTTTCGACGCGTCCAACCGGAACGACTCCAACGCCCGTGATTGCGTAAACATCCTGTATTGGAACGCGTAGTGGCTTGTCCAATGGTTTGGGTGGTGCGACAAACCCGTCTAGAGCCTCGAATAGGGTGGGCCCTGTGTACCATGGTGTATTCTTACTCTTGACTTTCAGATTGTCGCCAAGCCATCCGCTAGTAGGGATGAAGTTGATCTTGGTTATATTGTAACCGACAGTCTTCAATAGTCCTTCGAGTTCTCGTTTGCACTCCTCGTATCGTTCCTTGGTATACTTGACAGTCGCATCGTCCATTTTGTTGATTGCAACCACAAGCGCACTTACGCCGAGAGTGCGTGCTAGGTATGCGTGCTCACGTGCTTGTCCACCGGGGCCGACTGCAACTTCGAACTCGCCTTTCTTTGCAGAAACGACGAGTATGGCTGCGTCGGCTTGGCTTGCGCCTGTGATCATGTTCTTGATGAAGTCCCTGTGTCCAGGAGCATCTATTATCGTGAAGAAGTTCTTAGGAGTCTCGAACTTTTGGAAGGATAGGTCGATGGTAACGCCTCGTTCTCTCTCTTCTTTGATCGTGTCGAGGACCCATGCGAACTTGAAAGTTTCTCCTGCACCAGTCTTCTCAGACTCACGTGCATACGAATCGATCGTTTTCTGATCAATGTATCCGGCCTCAAACAGCAAGTGGCCTGTCAGCGTACTCTTTCCGTGGTCAACATGTCCCATGACTATCAGGTTTAGGTGGGGCTTGTTCGATGATGACATCTACTTACTACACGCTTCCGATTTAGAAAAAATCCTCTGTACTGCTTATAAAAAGCCTTGTCCGGTTCCTCACCATCCCAAGAAAAAAGATCTTTACTTATCGGGAAAAGGTCTAAATGGGAACATGGTCGGCTCGCTTGCAATTTCACAGACGGCGAATGAATTAGTGTTAGAAACCACATCAAAACACGAAGCCGCTCCAGGCGGCATGGGAATGCAAAAGACCCAATATGATATGGCCGTCGAACAGTTCCAACGCGCCGCCGACATAATGAGGCTGGATGCCAACACACAGGAAATACTGCGAAAACCCAGACGAATCCTAAGCGTCAACTTCCCAGTCAAAATGGACGATGGACGAATAGTACTCTATCAAGGATTCAGAAGCCAACACAACAACGCCCTCGGACCATACAAGGGCGGCATCCGATACCACCCCGGCGTCACGATAGACGAAGTAAAGGCATTGTCAATGTGGATGACCTGGAAATGCGCCGTCGCAGGAATACCGTTCGGAGGAGCAAAAGGAGGAGTCACAGTCGATCCCAAACATCTCTCGAAAGGTGAAAATGAGCGATTATCGCGTTCATTCTTCTCCATGATCATGGAGATCGTCGGTCCATACCGTGACATACCAGCACCCGATGTTTACACTGACTCTCAAACTATGGCATGGTTCATGGACGAATACAGCCGATTCGAAAAGAACAACTCCATCGCAGTCGTCACCGGGAAACCAATCATAATCGGCGGATCACTCGGAAGAGATGCCGCAACCGGCAGAGGAGTCTCAGTAACAGTCCGAGAAGCCGCGAAGCAGTTGAAGATGGACCTCAAAAGATCCACCTGTGCCATCCAAGGTTTCGGAAATGTAGGAACTTACACGCATCAATTCCTCGAAGAGATGGGCGTCAAAGTACTAGCCGTCTCCGACTCTAAAGGCGGGATACTCAAGAAGACCGGAATCCCATTCCGGGAAGTCATGGCGCACAAGAAGAAGACCGGATCAGTTATCGGATTCCCAGGTTCTGAGATGATAACGAACGAGGACGTTTTGGAAATGGACGTGGACATTCTCGTCCCAGCAGCATTGGAGGGCGTGATAACGGAAAGGAATGCGCGAAGCATCCGCGCGAAACTGATCGCGGAGGGAGCCAATGGGCCGACGTCCCCTGAGGCGGACGATATACTCTTCCACAATGGCCAGCACCTGATTCCGGACATTCTGGCAAACTCGGGCGGCGTGAGTACAAGCTATCTGGAATGGGTACAAAACCTCCAACACCTTTACTGGTCCCTGGAGGAAGTGGACAACAGACTAGAGTTGATCTTGGTACGTGCGTTTGCTGAGGTCTGGAAGACTAGCAGTAGCCACAATGTGGACATGAGAACGGGGGCTTACATCCACGCAATCGGCAAAGTCAGCGACGCGATGAAGATTCGCGGCTGGGTATAGTCCGAGCTAACAATAATAGCCCGACAGACCATTCTGGCTCGTCTTTCCACTATACGTATAAGATTGCCAGAAGAATCCTAGTAAGCATTCTTGGAACGGCGGCGCCGGCTTAGCTGGTACGAGAGAATCAAGACAGACCCGAGTCCAGAAGACGACGCACTCCTACAGCTGACAAGAGAACTATCAGTGCAATTCCAGATACCGTACTGGTACAAACAGATTTTCTGGGGAAGACTCGACCGCTATAACAGCACAGGCTGGATGATATCAAAACCAGTGATCTTCTCCAGAGAAGTTCTCACTGTTCCAGGGTCACTCCCCCAGGCCGAACTTATGCTACCGGAATACCTGAAAGGAAAACCGTCACTAGACGAATGGAAGATTCTCATCTCGATGCACCTAGTGAGAATCAAGGCCTACAATTCAGGAAGGATGAGCAAGCTGCTCGGAAAAATCGCTCTGATCCCCCGCGGCTTATTTTTCCTTCTGCTGTTCTACATCCCTGCTGCCGCAGCTGGAGGACTGTCGGGTACGGTTATTGTTCTCCCAAGCCCAATATTCCTACTCTCCGCGCTCTGGATCCGAAGATCCCTGAGAAAATCTCTGAAGAGACAGGAGTTTGAATTGGACAGGAACGTCGCCGCTCAGCTCGGAACCGAGCAGGTATCACGGGTTCTCGGAAGAATGCAGAATCTCGAGCCGATAGTAATACCCCGGTTTTTCTTTCTAGCATACTGGAACCCGAGCATCAAAGAACGAATTAGAGAGTTGAACATCCCGCGCTCTGTGGGTCTTCCAACACCGTCTAGAATTCCGAAAATAGGCCTCCGCGGACGTACAGTTATCGTTCTTGTAGGCTTCGCTATTTTCTGGAGCTCAGGGTTCATCGCGGGTAACATCTATGCTCGAGGCCAAACCACAGTAGCTTGCGCGGACAACACTTGCGCAGCCCTTGTTGTCATCGCAGCTGTCGGATTTTGGATGGCTATTATCGGAGGCATAAGCATCGTAGTATGGACGGTCCGGCGATTCCTCTAAAACTAGAAGGGAGAGTCTCGTGATATCGATTAGGTGCCTGATACGTCATTCTTCGGAATATCCACACTACAACCGAGGGGAGTGTAGGCGGTGCGATAAGCGTCAAGACGGGCACCACCGTGGAGAATTCTTCGATATGGTGTTGGGTCAATCATGACTGAACTGGTAGCTTTACAAGAAGTTCTCCTGAAGGTCGCGCTAAGCTAAAGTATCCAAGAATAGAACTGTCCCACTTTCCACAGTCCCTGCGGCAGATATCCCATCTTCCTTTGCTTGCGAAACTGGCCTGCTACCAACCTGACCGTCCAAGAGGGACCATGAAGGACCTTGGCGTTGCATGTTCGCTGATTATTGACGAGTTCATAAAGCTCCTTTGACCTATGACCTGACTTCACGATGGGTACTAGCCAGGTCGAAGAATCCAAGAGATCACCAAGTGCGGACTCTAAGAACGCAGTAGATCTGGCCAATGTCTCCAAGGAATACTCAGCAAACGGCAACATCATCAGAGCCCTCGACGCCGTAACCTTGACACTGGCACGAGCACAGACCGCGATCGTCCTTGGTCCTTCTGGAGCGGGAAAGACAACCCTCCTGAACTTAGTGGCGGGACTGGAGAAACCATCCTCTGGAACTGTGAAAGTTCTCGGCGTTAGTCTCGAAAACGCAAAGGAAGACTCTCGTGCCGCTTTCCGTAGCAAGAGTATAGGATTCATTTTCCAATCCTACAATCTTGTCTCGACGCTTACCGCGCGTGAAAATGTCGAATTAATGATGGAACTGGCCGGGTCGGACGATTACGAGAGGAATGAGAAGCTCACAGCACAACTGATCAATCGGGTCGGACTGTCCGAACGGGCAGACCACCTCCCCGCCCAATTAAGCGGTGGAGAACAACAGCGCGTCGCCATAGCGAGATCATTGGCAAATGATCCGCCACTCATCCTTGCCGATGAGCCCACTGGCAATCTAGACTCGACCACAGGCCTCGCAATAGTCAAGCTACTAACAGAACTAAGCCAAGCAGGCAAGACCATGATCATCACAACGCACGACGAAAGAATTCTCGAACTAGCAGACATCATCTATCATCTAGACAAAGGCAGATTAGAAAGCGTTGATAGGCCCATTAGGATTCGCGGTTAGAAACCTCAAACGCCGAGGCTTCCACACACTCCTCGCCTTTCTCGGCCTAACGATCACCATCGGCTCAACAACCTTCCTCATCCTACTCGCTCGAATACTCATCTCAAACATCGGCCTAGAGATCGGAACAAGATCAACACTCGGCATCTCCTGGCTACTCATCGGCTACCTACAACTTTCACTCGCATTCGTCCTCATAGTCGGACTACTATCATCCTCCCACCTCGTATCATCCATGATCAATCAACGCACACGAGACATCGGAGTCATCAAAGCCGCCGGATGCATCACACCCCGCCTCTTCGCCTATTCACTTACCGAAGCATTACTCGTCTTCATCGCAAGCTCACTAGTCGGAGCCCTAGCCGCACTCATCCTATTAGTCTCATGGACTGGAAAAATCCAGATCGACCAGACAAGCACCTTAACACTCATCGGCATCCCCCTCGCATCCTTCCTCATCTCCTACACGGTAGCCAGGATTCAAGTGGGAAGATTAGTCAACAAGACAGACACTCCGAACGTTATCTCTTCATACCTTTCCACGTTAAACCTGAAAAACCTCGGTAAACCCCTGCGCATCAAACGATTCGGATCAGCCTTCAACCTCGCAGCTCGCACTGTTCTTCGAAGCAAGCATTTCACCAAGACCTTCCTACGAATATGCATCTGCATCTTCCTCACAACAATAGTCCTGACCGGCGCACTAGTGTCTTGGGACACGTCCAAAAGTTATGTTGAAGGGGCCATGCCAGCCCACGTCCTAACGATAGGCACTCCAAACATGGTCGACGCCTACAGGCAACTAGGACTCTCCTTCTCATCTTCTTCAATCACACCGCCAAACACCAACTATCTCGCTCAAAGCAACATGATCAATGGATCCATCGTGGACATTCTGCGAGGAACGCCGGGCGTAGAAAAGGTGGACACACGCCTACTGAATTTGACCATTGCAGAAGGAATCGTAAAGACTCAGCTTGTTGAAGGACAAATCGTCTTTCCAACCTATCTAGGCTCCTCCCAGATTCTAGTAATCGGCATCGATCCAAATCAAACAATCGGCGACTGGCACACATCCGACGGCTTCCTCAGCACTAGTGATCCCCACAATGTGATGGTCGTCGGGGATTCATTGATAGGAGGAATCGTACAACAACCACTGAACGGTTCACAAATAGGCGCCTTCGGAACTAGATTCGATGTTAAAGGAGCACTGGTTGACCCGCTAAACAGGGGGCGCGTCGCATATGCCCCCGTCAAACTACTCCACGAATTGTTGAACCTGGATGGTTACAATCTCCTCCTCGTCAGAACGGACAATAATCCAGCGACACAACAAAGGATTCAAGGACTAGCCGGCGGCTATGGGCTCGCTGTCGGATCGCAGGATGAGATCCTCAACGCTAACACAACCTTCCTAGACAACATCTGGTCCCACATACTGATCCTCCCACTCCTAACACTATTCCTGACCTGCGCGATCTTGCTAAGCTATCTATCGACAAGCTTCTCCCTGAGGTTCAACGACTACACTGTTCTGAAGGTTCTAGGTGCGAGAGCACGTTATGATTTGAAGCTGCTATTGTGGGAAGGCTGGGGCGTCCTAGCATTTTGCATGCTACTAAGTCTCCCGCTAGCGCTCATTTTCTCTATCGTCTTGACGGTTCCAGATGCTAAGACTCAGACCCTGAATCTTGCACTGTCCACAGCCGCTCCCATCACAGGGCTCAGCCTCGTAGCTGTCGCTAGCGCAGCTATCTACTGGAGAAGACTGAATCAGATATCGGTGAAAGACCTCACCCTGTAGGCAACTTAAAGTCTAGAGCCAGCCATTCAAGCGGCCGAAGCTTCTGATACCTGCCTTGGTCCCACGATAAACCTCACCCAGATCCAGCCCGAGAGGATTCCCGTTAGGACCGCAGATGATAGGAGAATCAGGAGGTCACGTGAAAATTCGAGGAGAAATGAGGGACTGGTCTCCAATGGCTCGCCTAATACGAGGCTTATCAGGTACGCGATGCCAAAAACCGCTAAGAAGACAATTCCGACACCTAAGGCCTCGTTAAGGAAGCCGCCTCGACGCCTTCTCAATCTCCAAGGTCCGCCCAGCTTCCACCGGTAGAGAACGGCAAGGATCACGCCCAGTAGACTTGCTTGAAGCCCGACAAATTGGACCACGAATGGGACAACTAGAATGAAAAGGCCCAGAAAGGCAAGAGGCTCCCTAATTCCTACCTTCCTGAAATCATCGATTATCTCTCGCCGATACCTAGACAATAGAGAGAGCATTGCGGTGACAGCCGTTATGACAACGACCGCTGTATAGGTCAATCCTGAAGCATAGTTTCCAAGCGTCCCATTAACGGGAGTCAGAAGCAGTCCTATCTCATCCGCAACCAAGCCTGCTCCCAGGCCATACATGACAGCCGCGATCCTATTCCAACCCTCAGGACCAGCAATACCAAGCCAGCCAGCAATTGCCAAGGCACCGAGACCGTACCAAAAGTGATGAAAGTGTATTCCGAAGATTAGGATGACCGTGTTAGGCCGGAGAAATGTGAAGAGTCGGGCCGTCGCGAACGACGGGATGAACGATAACAATGCAGTCGCAGAGAGCCACGGCTTCCCAATCGGCTTCTCAGTCTGGCCCCTCGTATGAGTCACCCTACACTATCTTCCAACCAGTATAATCCTGCCAGCTAAAGTTTTCAGACCCGACAACACCTTTTCAACACGCCCATTCCAATCCTGCCTTGCCCCATGGATTTCGCGAATGCCGTCCTCAAACGACGGATGATACGCAAGTTCAAGCCGACACCAGTCCCTGAAGAATCCCAAAACAGGATCCTGGACCTCATGCAGCACTACCCCAGCGCAGGGTTCAGCCAAGGAGTAGCCTTCATAGTCGTCACCGATCCAATAGTCCAGAAACGGCTAAAGAATTCTTCTCGGGCATACGAAGCTCCATTGATGATAGTTCCATGTGTAAGCGAGAAACTCTATCATGACAGATACCGGGAGTCAGACAAGCTCCGTCCGGATGGAACTGAGATCGACTGGCCAACACCATACTGGCACTTCGATGTGGGCTGCGCATGCATGATCATCTTCCTCACCGCGGTCAATGAGGGACTCGCATCCGCCCTAGCAGGCGCCTTCCGGCCGGATCTCCTAAGGAAAGAGCTAGGTATACCACCAGATTTCCATCCGGTCGGAATCATATCAATAGGCTATCCAGATCTCGAAAGAGACACCCCATCTCCCTCGCTCAAGCGAGGCCACAGACCGAAAAGAGAAGTTATCCACTACAACAATTGGTAGCGATATCTAGAGGTTCTTTACGTCGTAGTAAAGCCGGCGATTGTTCTTGCCCTTATTCTCCAGCTTCAGCAACTCGATCCTTCCGATCTCCTTCAGATTGGCCACATGTAATCCACCGTCTGCCTGACGATCAATCCCTTCTATCTCTACAATCCGCAACTGATCTTCGCTCGGCGGCGCCGCCTGAGCCAACTTAACCAGACCGGGCATCTTCAAGGCCTCATCACGATCCACGAAGTACATTTTGACAGGAGCGTCTTTAGCGATAATCCGGTTCGCCTCATTAACAAAGCCCTCTATCCTCCCCCTGTCAAACTGTTCGAGATTGAAGTCAAACCGCGACCTATCCGGATCAATCTGGTTCCCAGTGATCAAACAATTCTCCCGATAGAAAATGGAACTAAGCAGATGCCCGGCTGTGTGCATCCTCATCAACCGATGCCTTCTCTCCCAATCCAGAGATCCCCGCACACCATCTCCTGGCTTGAATCCAACAATCGAACCTAGACTGTGCCAGATCTGATCATCCTGCTTCGTAACCTCCACAACCTTGGCACTACCCAAGAGTCCAGTATCAGAGGCGACTCCTCCACCTCTCGGGTAGAACAGAGTCTGGTCAAGAACGACACGTTGACCATCAACCGAGACTACTTTCCCTTGAAACTCACGATCGTAGGGTCGGTCCCAGAAGAGTTTCTTGGTCACAGTCTTCGCCGTTTTACAAGTTTCACTTCAAGCATTTATTGGTGTAAATCGGCTTCAGTTAGCAGGCACCGTCGGTTTGGCAAGTAGCTTGGGCCCAGTTTTCAAGTATTCATCATACGCCTGCTTAGCTTCTCTGACTGTAGCTCTTTCATGAACGATTTCTCTAACTGCTTGGATCATTGCAACCGGATGCTCCGACTGCCAAATATTCCGGCCCATATCCACACCAACAGCTCCTTCAGCAACCGCGTCATATGCCAACTGGAAGGCATCCAGTTCAGTCTCAAGCTTCGGACCACCCGCCACAACAAGAGGTACTGGGCATCCTTGGACGACACGAGAGAATTCTTCGCAATAGTAAGTCTTGACAAGGCGGGCTCCAAGCTCTGCAGCGATTCGACATGACAATGCAAGATATCTAGCGTCTCTCTTCTCAAGCTCTTTCCCAACCGCAGTCACCGCCAGAACAGGGATTCCATAGTCTTCGCCCTCATCCACAAGTCTAGACAAATTTGTCAAAGTTTGATGCTCGTGCTCGCTACCCACGAAGATCGACAACGCTAACGCGGAAACATTCAGCCTGATCGCGTCCCGGACACTTGTCGTGATCGCCTCGTTCGAAAGCGTCTTTGACACTATGCTCGCGCCACCCGAGACCCTGAGGATTATGGGAACATCCCTTTTCGGGTCTACTGAAGTACGGAGGACACCACGGGTAAGCATCAACGCATCCGCATACGGAACCAAAGGCTCGATCGTCTTTCTAGGCTGCTCAAGTTTGTGCGTTGGACCCATGAAATAGCCATGGTCAACTGCAAGCATCACACTCTTTCCACTGCTCGGCTTAATGATTCGCGATAAACGATTGCTCATTCCCCAGTCCATCTTGGCTCAGCCCTCTGATTAGAGCGCTAGGAATCCTTGGGAATATTACTGCCTTTCTATACGGCCCGCAGTGCCGGCCATATGAATGACCTCAATAGTTAGGAGCAACCGTCCAATCAAGAAAGCTCAAGGGTTTGAACTGAGAATCGTGAGATAGCCGGTTCAAGGTTACAACAGTCCTATATTTTTCGCGACCTGCCCACGCTTCCGGCGGTCAGGCGAGTCCCGATAGTGGGACAAATGGCGGTTAACATTTGACAGTTGACATGATCAGGAGGGGCTGGCCTTACTTTGAAGGATATCCATTCCCTGAAAGATTCGTCTACCTAGACGGATTAAAGATCCACTATGTAGACGAGGGATACGGCGGCCGGCCAGTGTTGATGGTTCACGGGAATCCGGCATGGTCCTACATCTGGCGACGACTGGTGCCGCCAATCAGTCTTGGACATAGAGCGCTTGCATTGGACTTGATGGGATTTGGCAAGTCTGACAAGCCGAACCCGAACCTGCATGACTTTCCTCATCATGCCAGGATAGTCTCGGGGTTCATTGAATCTCTTGGTCTTCGCAACATCGTCCTCATCGTCCATGATTGGGGTGGCCCCTTCGCCATGCATTACTTGGCAAGGCACCCAGAGAACGTGGCTGGATTGATCCTGATGAACACGTTCCTAACTACCGACTATAGAATACCGCCAAGCGTTGCTTCCAAGATCACGCCCGCGATAATCAAGGAAGCATCTATCCATCCAGAGAAGATAACGGATGCAGAGATGGAAGCGTATTGGGCACCGTTTGAGGATGATGAGTCAAAGAAAGTCTATCAAATGTTTCCCATGATGTTTCCTAATTCTCCGACTCATCCCAGCTTTAAACCAATGAGAGAGGTGGAGCAGAGTCTTCCCCACCTAAAAATTCCGACAATGCTAATCTGGGGCACCGCAAGAGGCGGCGCCGTCTATCCGGAGAAGATATCGAAAATGATTCCTGGATCGAAGCTTTGCCAAGTCAACGCCGGACACTTCGTGCAAGAAGACGCGCCCGAAGAGGTCGAAAAGCTGGTCCTAAACTTCCTAGACCAAAACAACATCTAAACAAAATCTAAGCACCCTTTGAGAGCACCTGTAGCCAGAGTATTCTATCGAGAACAACTACGCCACAATAACTCGTCAAGGATCCGAAAACTCGCTGTTCCTTGAGCTAGCCTTCATGAACAGCTGCCTCGACCGTAGGAGGTTCAGTAAACTCCCTTGTTTGAGTTACCTCTCTTGGGCCTCTGAGGGCAGAGATCCCAGCCCCGATGAGATTTACGGCTGCAAATGCAACCAGTGCTACTTTCAATCCGTTGAGCAGGAGGATCTTGTCAGATATGGCAGCGAGGGATCCGTTACTGGTAATGCTGATGAGACGACTGTAAGGAATGACAATCGTCATCATTGCTGTGGCGAATGGGATGCTGCCCACAATGCTCGTGTTGATTACCAGTACCCTGATGCCGGATGAGATTCCACGCCTCGAAGGAGGGACAGCACCCATTACACTACTAGCGTTCGGGCTCCGAAAGAGACCGATGCCAAAGCCGACCAGCGAAAGCCAAATCGCTACTTGCGTATAGGGAGTATCGATACCCAATCCAGACATTAGGATGAAACCTATCGAGGCAATAGAAAGCCCAAGTGTGCTAAGCCCCCTAGCGCCGTACTTGTCGGAGAGCGAGCCGCTAGTGGGACCGACGAGAAGAAGAGTCGCCTCCAACGGTATCAGTGCCAGACCTGCAGTGTATGCTGAGTATCCCCTGACGAGTTGGAAGTATAACGTCAAAACAAAGGCGAGTGAAGAAAACGCCAGTCCACTAAAGAGGTTGGACAAGTTACCTGTGGTAAAGATACGGTTCTTGAACAAGGACAGATCAAGGATGGGAGACTTGGTGCGTCGTTCTATTGATAGAAAGACAATTGTCAGAACAAGACTAGTCAAGAGAAACAAGATTGTAGATGGCGAGTCGAGCCCACCGGTAGTCAATCCAAGGAGGAGACTCGTAATGGCGCCCGAGAATGTAACCGCTCCAGGAATGTCGAAATGCTCTTTGGTCGCAGGGGCGGATATTTCGCGGAGTCTCTTTCGTGCCCAGTACGTTCCAAATATTCCCACCGGAACGTTGACAAGAAAGATGGATCTCCAGCCGATTATTGGTGTAACGATCAGGATTCCGCTGAGAGTATAGCCTGTTATCGTGCCCGCGTTAATCGCTACCTGATTAAGCCCGATTCCCTTGCCCAGCTGACCCGTCCCGGCAAAGGCGTCTGTAACAATAGCGACGCCGTTCACGAACAGCAATGCAGCACCGGTCCCCTGGATCAGACGAAATGCAAGCAAGAACTCAGCAGTAGGCGATAAGCCAGACAATAGAGAGCCCACAGTGAAGACCGCGAAGCCCCAAGTGTAAAGACGGACTCTTCCGAAGAGGTCCGCTACCCGGCCAATAGTTACTAAAAGTACGGTGATTGCGAGCCTGTAGATTGTGATGATCCAGATGCCGACGACGATGTTTGTGTTGAGGTCACTGATAACCGTGGGAAGCCCGACTATCAGGATGCTCGCGTCGAGGGTCGCCATGAAAATTCCGACGGTTGTAACAGTGAGCACGACCCACTTGTAATCCATGTAGGAGCTCCTCGTTATCCCGGAGAATCCCATTCGAATTCAACGCCTAATTTAAGGAAAGCAACGAGTGGCCGAGAACCAAATCTGAAGATTCACACATTCTTGGACGGGAATACGTTCGAAGGAGTGCGGTCGACTCGGTTAGAAGTGTTGACTGTTCAGCCTGTCATCGACCGCATCAGCAAGAGAATGTTTCTCTTCCTTTCTCTAAGCCTCCTCTTGCTGTAGTTGTACCATTCTGGACCATATGGAATGTATTCTCCCACCTTGTATCCCTCATCTACGAGTTTGTCTTTCAGATCATCCCTGATACCCTTGAGGAATTCGAATTCGAAATCAACAGAGCGTTCCTTATTCAGAACTTTAGCTTGTGCGATCAACTTGTCATCATGTGTTCCTACGACGAATCTGCTTCCATTCTCGAAGAGGATTCTCAAGAGACCAAGATAGTTCTGGTCAACCTCGCTCTTCTTCTTGAAAGCCACGTCAGCACTCTCAGGATAAGCTCCCTTAACGAGACGTATCATGCTTCCAATACCAAGGAGGTTTTCTAGGTCGGACCTTGTCCTTCTCAAGTTCGCCTGCAGGCAAAGCCCAAGATCTTGGTAACTGTTGAAGTGTTCGCGATAGACTTGAATTGTATTTTCGGTATATGGCGAGTTCTCCATGTCGACCCAGACGGAACGCTTCGTCTCCCTTGCCTTGTCAAGAATTCGACCGAGATTTTCACTAAACAGGGACTTGTCAGCGGTCAACCCGAGTTGGGACGGTTTGACGGATATCGCTCCGATGACGTTTGCCTCGTGCATACTGTCCATCAATTTCAAGTATTCTTCGACGTACTCTTCTATCAGCTTCCTGTCGGGTGTGTGTTCTCCCAGCCGATTTACGATCGCTGCCATCTTTTTCTCGTTCGTGTGTTGTGCGTCAAGGATTGCGTCTTCGAGGTTGTAGCCAGCTATCCAACGTTTAGCTACGCGGTAGAGTAATCGTTCAGTGATGCCGGGCATTCATCCACAAACTCTCAGCTCGTTCTGGTGCGAGTAAAAAGAGTTGCCAATCAGACACCTAGTACATTCGCTCCAATAGGCGGAGAACTTCGCCAGCGTCTTGTCTTGAAGCAACTTCTTCGGCTATCTTTGGTAGATCCTCCCTAGGAATATTGTAGCTACTTAGTTTTCTTGTCAGAGATAGCTCACTCAATAATTCCGTGACTCTATCAGCGGCCGTCAAACTGGCTTGCTCGACAGTCATCTTGTCCACCTGAACTCCTTCAGCTAGTGCAACAGGGATGAGACGTTCTGGTGTCTTGCTGGCAGTCATTCTCATAACTTCTGCAAGAGTGATGCATGAAGTGATGCCGTGTGGAATGTCGTATCTTGCTCCTATAACTCGCCCAATGGCATGACTCAATCCTGTCCCTACACTGATCGGTCCTGCGTAGGACATCCAAGCAGCCATCTGACAGGAAAGTCTAGAGGTAAGATCGGCCGGATCTTCACTCGATTTTGGCAGGTATCGGAAGATGAGTCTAATTGCCTCTAGGGCAAGCGTGTCAACATATGGTTGGTGTTTCGGAGAAATGATTGATTCGACTGCATGGTCGAGACTCCTTATTCCCGTGGATGACCACAACCATTTCGGTGTGGGAATTGTGAGTTGAGGGTCGAGGAAGACGAGTCTCGGCACCATGCGAGGGTCTCTCACACCCATCTTTCGCTTCTGATTTTCATCTGTCATTCCGGCGGTATGAGAGAATTCCGCAGCTGAGAGTGTCGTAGGGATCGCTATGTGCGGTAACGCTGGTTTTGAGAAGTCTCCAGACAATTCTTTTACGAGGATTTTTGTCGAGTCAATGGGGCTTCCGCCTCCGAGGCTGATCAATGCGTCAGCTCCTGCCTCTCGCACCTCCTGAGACGCTTTCTTTATCGGTCCGAGTGGAGCATGTTGTAGTATTTCATGGAATATTCCGACAAGTTTCCTTCCGGAGTACTCTATGACTTGCGGTACAAGCTTCGTTTTACCAAAGATTGTTCTGCCTGTTATGAGAAAGGGCTTCTTGCATCCGAGTCTGTCAAGTTCTTCGCTCAGGTGCCTTGATGACTCTGGTCCGAAACGGACCCTCTCTATGGGTAAGTAGGTGTACTCTCCTGAGGGAATATCCTCTGAGGATTGCTCCATCTCATTCTGCGGGAGTCGGGCTGGATAATTAGGACTTGGCACAAACATGTCCTCTCAGCACGTTATTCAGACTGATGAGTCCTTGTGAGATGGATTCCAAGCGTTAGAAACAGCTAAAACCTGCCACGCTAGTCGGTCAAAACGGGGACGTCTGAAAAGGATGCAACAAATCGAACAGTTGCCGATTGAAGGGATTGATTATGTCGAACTATACGTTGGAAACGCCAAACAAGCATCATACTACTATCAGAACGCGTTTGGATTCCAACCAGTAGCCTACAGCGGTCCGGAGACTGGAGTCAAGGACAAGGTCTCCTATCTGCTTCAGCAATCAGATATTCGACTTCTACTTACGACCGGCCTCGTTCCTGATCATCCAGCATCAAGATTCGTTCTCACCCATGGCGATGGGGTCGCAGATATTGCCTTGCGAGTCAAGGATGTCGATTGGTTGTACAAAGAGGCGATCAAACGAGGAGCGAAGGGCATCATGCAACCCAAGGTGTTGAAGGATGAACATGGAGCGTTGAAGGGCGCCGCGATCTCCGCCTACGGAGACACCGTTCACACATTCATCGAGAGATCACAGTACAAGGGCGCGTTCGCCCCTAATTTCAAGACGATAGAATCAAAGATGAAGGTGGAACCTGTCGGGCTTCGCCGCGTCGACCATGTCGTTGCCAATGTAGAAGAGGGAAAGATGGACTATTGGGTCGAGTGGTATGGTCGAGTTTTTGGATTCACTCAGCTTGTTAGCTTCGACGATAAAGACATCAGCACAGAGTACTCAGCACTCAGATCCAAAGTGATGCGCAACGTATCGGGTAGCGTCAAGTTCCCGATTAACGAACCTGCTCGCGGAAAGAAGAAGAGCCAGATCCAAGAGTACCTAGAATTCTTCAAGGGAGCCGGCGTCCAGCACCTCGCAATCTCCACCGACGACTTGGTCTCAACAGTCACGAAACTACAATCGCGAGGGGTGGAGTTTCTGCTCACTCCAGACTCCTACTATGATGAGTTGCCCAAGAGGATGAAGGATCTCCCGGAGAAATTGGAAACGTTGCGACAACTCAGAATTCTTGTTGACAAGGACGATAAGGGGTCGATGCTTCAGATATTCACGAAGCCCCTCCAAGATCGTCCGACTCTCTTCTTCGAATTGATCCAGAGGAAAGGGAGTGAGTCCTTTGGGAAAGGCAACTTCAAGGCCCTGTTCCAGGCAATAGAGCTGGAGCAAGAGAAAAGAGGAAACCTCTAGGCGTCAGCAAACGCCACTTTGAAACTGGTCACTTACACCGATAAGAAGGACGAGTCTGGCAACACCAGTGCCGGCCTAGTCTGGGGAGACTGGATACTAGACATTAGACATCTTCCAAGCATTGCAAAACGATTAGGCATTAAGACACTCCGAGCACCGTCGAGATTTTCCAAAGGAAACAAAACCGTCCTAGATGTCATCGCCCGAGGACCTGAGACTCTTGCAGAATTGCAGATACTGTCGTGGCGTGTCTTCAATCGTATGAAACCGGGCACTGAAGATGAAGGGCTCAAGGGATTGGAAAAATCGCGACTGTTAGCGCCTATTCCAAAACCTCCCACTCTAAGGGATTTCTACGCGTTTGAGGAACACGTGAAAGCTGCCCGTGCAAAGAGAGGGCTTGAGATGGTCCCTGAATGGTATGAGATTCCCGTCTTTTACTATTCTAATCCTAACGTGATTTACGGTCCAGACGATGAGATCCCGATCCCGTCCTATACCAAAGCACTGGATTTCGAGCTCGAAGTTGCATGCGTGATCGGGAAAAAGGGCCGCGACATCCCTCTAGAGCAGGCGGAGTCTTGCATCGCCGGCTACACGATCATGAACGACTGGAGCGCAAGAGACATCCAAGCAAAGGAGATGAAAGTTGGACTTGGCCCTGCCAAAGCTAAGGATTTTGCGACTTCGATAGGACCATGGCTTGTAACACCTGACGAACTGGAGGATACGAAGACGGGACGAGGAACCTACAAGCTGGAGATGACAGCCCGGGTGAATGGCAAGCAAGTATCCAAGGGAAACATGGAATCCATGCACTGGACGTTCCCACAAATGATCGTGCATGCCTCCCAGAGTGTTGAGTTACGGGTTGGAGACGTGTTTGGATCTGGAACTGTCGGAACCGGTTCCTTAGTCGAGCAGCAGTCCAAGAGGACGAAATGGTTGAAGCCTAGAGATAATGTGGAACTTGCGATAGAGCGACTTGGAACTCTTCGGAATAGAGTTATAGAGGCAAAGGCCAAGAAGACGAAAGAAGGTAACTAGTTGCCCAGCTACTACCACTTGGGGAAAATTCCGCCGAAGAGGCACACTCAGTTCAAGAAGCCTGATGGCTCATTCTATCCTGAAGAAATCTTCGGCACGGAGGCATTCTCCGGGGTATACTCCACCCTATACCACAACAACCTTCCAACCCGAGTCTCGCATATCAAGAAGCTCAAGGATCTTTCTGTTGCTGAATGGGAGACTGATGTGCATCGGCACCATCACTTACGGACAAAGGGAGTCGAAGCAGGCGGCGACGCTATCGCTTCGCGGCAGCCACTGTTCTTTAATGAGGACGCGTTCATCTCTGTGTCGCGTCCCACGCATGATATGGACTATTTCTTCCGCAATGCACAGGGCGACGAGCTCTACTTTGTCCATGAAGGTGCCGGGACATTGGAGTCGGTCTTCGGAATCCTACCTTTTCACCAAGGCGACTACATCACGGTCCCGAGAGGCACGACGTACAATATCACTCTACAAGGGAAAGAGAATCGGATGCTGGTCGTTGAATCAGCCGGCTCTATAGAGGTCCCGAAAAGATATCGAAATGATTATGGTCAACTGACCGAGCTTGCACCTTTCTCCGACCGAGACTTTCGACTACCCAGCAAACTCGTGACCCGCGATGAGAAGGGAGAGTTTGAGGTCCAGGTTAAGATAGACAACGCGTTGATGTCGTACGTTTTCGATTATCATCCCTTCGACGTGGTCGGATGGGACGGTTACCTATATCCATGGATCTTCAATGTGAACGACTTCGAACCCTTGACCGGCAGAGTCCATCAGCCTCCACCAGTTCATCAAACATTCGAAGCTCCAGGATTCGACGTACTCTCATTTGTTCCGCGCAAGCTGGATTATCATCCCGAGGCCGTCCCGGTCCCCTACAATCACAGCAACATCGACAGTGACGAGATTCTCTACTATGTGAGCGGAGACTTTTCTAGCCGAAGAGGCATAGACATAGGATCGTTCACGCTCCATCGTCGAGGGATCCATCATGGACCCCAGCCGGGAGCAGTAGAAGCAAGCATTGGGAAGGAGGCGACTAACGAGCTTGCGATCATGGTCGAGACCCACAAGCCCCTGAAACTAACGGCTGCCGGCGCAAAATACGACGACGCAGGCTATCCCTTCAGCTGGTTAGGCACCTCAGCCAAGAAGTAAGATACCTCGTTTAACAAAATTACATGCCCTAGAGAGAGGATCGCTGGAATTCGCTCATTTTGAGCCCTGATTCGCAGAATACGCACACTTTTTCTGGCCCCCGATGTGCTCCTCGTAAATTTCCGCTATGTTTAAAAGAATAAACCCGTTTCCGCAAAATGCTATTCCTAGCATTTTGAACGATTTGACGCAGTTCTCCATCAAAATGAGGCGTAGTAGAAAGTTAAGTTGTAAAAATAAGGGTGGGTAGCACCTCAAAACTCAAGACATGAAAGAGACTTTCGGAATACTTTCGGACTGACCATCTATCCTCCTCCTGAACTGTTCAAGATAACCGTCAAAAGGAGCCGAAATACCGAAAAAATCTGCAAAAAAAAGTTTTTACAGGCATTTTCCAAAAGTGCCTGCGAATTTTATTTGGCCCCCACCCCCCATTATTTTTCTCCAGCCACACAGGCGAGCGGGAATAGACAACTACTACGCCGTAAGCAAAGGCGCCACCGGTTGCATGGCCTCCTCCTGCTCCAACCGCTTCTTGATCCTCTTCAAACGAAAGAAATCCTCACGCTCCCTCTCCTGCAACGACATCTCGATATACCGAATCGTGTTCTCAATCCGCGGAATAACAATGTACTCCAAACTATTCACTCGCCTCTTCGTGGCAGCTATCGCCTCAGCCAATCGCCGAATCGCAGCTTCCGCCGCAGAAAGCTCAACCATATTCTTAACAGCCTCAGACATCAAACCCACAGCCTCATCCAGCTTCGACGAGGTCCCCAGCATGCTGTAAGGATAACCTTCCAACGGTCGAACTTTCACCGAAGCATGAGGAATAGACACACCAATCACATTTCTCGTCGACGCTTCCACATCAAACCTATCCTGAACAGTCAAGCTCGCCTCAGTCAAACGCTCGAAACCCATCAGCATCTCAGCCTCTGCAAACCTACGATAGGTCTGCGCAAGAATATCCTGAGTTCGCTGCCTCAAAGCGCTGATCTCACGAGCGAACTGGAAGAACTCGATCATCAAAGCATCCAACTTCTCCCTCAACAGATCGCCTCCCCTCTCAGCAATCCTATGCCTCTTCCTAAGAGCAATCAGCTGCATCCTAGTCGGCGCAGCACCACTAATGATCTCGCCAGGCATCTACAGGCCTCCCTACTAGCTAGCCACGACAGGCGTCATCGGTTTATCACGATATTTTGGATGCCACTTCTTGATAGTCTCCGGATCAATCCTCTTCAACTCGGTCTCCGGAAGCGCACTCAGAAGACCCCATCCAAGATCGAGTGTAGCATCTATGTCCCGATTCTCATAGACTCCTTGGCTGATGAACCTCCGCTCGAAGTTCTCAGCAAAGGTGAGGTACAGCTTATCCCTCGCAGACAGTGCTTCCTCGCCGACAACCGCAACAAGATCTCGGAAGCTCCTACCTTCGGCGTAAGCATAATACAACTGATCCGAAACCTCTCGATGATCCTCTCTCGTCCGGCCCTTACCAATACCCTCCTTCATCAGACGCGACAGCGATGGCGCAGGATCAATCGGTGGATAGATCCCTTTTCGGTGCAGACCTCGATCGATGAAAATCTGCCCCTCGGTAATGTAACCGGTAAGATCCGGAATCGGATGCGTCATGTCATCATGTGGCATAGTCAAGATAGGCATCTGTGTAATCGTGCCTTTGGACCCGTGAAGGCGACCCGCTCGTTCGTATATCGAGGCCAGATCCGTGTACATGTATCCAGGATACCCTCTCCGACCAGGGACCTCTTCCCGGGCCGCCGCTATCTCCCTCAACGCCTCAGCATAATTTGTCATATCCGTCAATATGACAAGGACATGCATACCTAGTCTCACCGCAAAATATTCCGCAGTAGTCAACGCAAGCCGCGGAGTGAGGATGCGCTCGATCGCCGGATCGTCGGCAAGATTGACGAACATCGTCACATGATCGAAAGCTCCCTGCTTCTCAAAGTCCTCCCGGAAGAAGCGAGCCTCATCAGCAGTAATGCCCATAGCGGCAAAGACAGTGGTGAAGGATTCCTCAGTTCCCTTGACCCGAGCCTGACGGGCGATCTGCGCCGCGATCATATTATGCGGCAGCCCAGCGCCCGAGAATAGCGGTAGTTTCTGCCCCCTAACAAGAGTATTCATGCCGTCAATCGCAGAGACTCCAGTCTGAATGAACTCGCGTGGATATTCCCTAGCGAACGGGTTGATCGGTGAACCGTGAACGTCCAGATAATCCTCAGGAATAATCCGTGGTCCCCCGTCGATGGGTCGACCGCTTCCGTCGAAGATTCTTCCCAGCATGTCAGAGGACACGGGCAGCTTGATCGTTTCGCCGGTGAAACTGACTGTTGTCTTGGAAACGTCGAGTCCTGAAGTTCCTTCGAAGACTTGAACGATCGCCATGCCTTCTCCTACTTCTAGGACCTGGCCTCTCCTTTCTTCACCGGTTGGAGTTTTGATGCGTGCGAGCTCTCCGTAGCCAACTCCTCTCACTGATTCTACTATCAGTATTGGCCCTGAAATTTCCCGTATCGTCCTATATTCTAGTCCAGCTAGCGACAGTCTGTTTTACCTCCTCACTACCAGAACTAGATTGTCAAACTCGTGATCTATTCTAGCAGAAAGCTCAGTAGCATACTGTAGGAATTTCTCGGACGGTTGAAGCCTCATTCTTGAAATCTCAGTCTTGACGGGGAGATCAAGCACTTTTTGGAGCGGAACGTTTTCGTCTACCGCCTTCTGCATCCGCTTGTAGAATTTTATGATCATCTTGATCATCTGATATGCTTTCTCCGGAGCACAGTAACTATCGACCGGATGGTATGCATATTGAATCAGAAAGTCCTCCTTGATCATCTTCGCCGCCTCCAAGATGACCCTCTGACCTTCCGAAAGCGCATCGGGACCTACGAGCATAACGATCTCCCTCAGCTCCTCATCCCTTTGCAAGAGATACATCCCTTCCTTTCGAAGCTCGACCCAGTCCTTTCCTATTCTATTGTACCATTCGTCCAGATTATCCAAGTATAGTGAGTAGCTTGTCAACCAGTTAATCGCTGGAAAATGCCTTCTGCTTGCAAGGTCCTTGTCAAGCGCCCAGAAGACTTTGACTATTCGCAATGTGTTCTGTGTAACAGGCTCGCTGAAGTCCGCCCCGGGTGGTGAGACCGCTCCTATGACAGAGATAGAGCCAATTCTCTTCGGCGACCCCTGAACGTCCAATCGTCCAGCCCGCTCATAGAACTCTGCCAGTCTCGACGCGAGATAAGCAGGGTATCCCTCCTCACCAGGCATCTCCTCAAGTCGACCAGAAATTTCCCTCAACGCTTCCGCCCACCTACTGGTTGAATCAGCCATCAAAGCAACATCATAGCCCATATCACGGAAGTATTCGGCGATCGTGATGCCCGTGTAGACACTTGCTTCCCGTGCCGCTATTGGCATGTTGGACGTGTTTGCTACCAGAATTGTCCGGTTCATCAAAGGCTCTCCCGATCTAGGGTCCGTGAGCTTTGGAAAAGTCTCAAGGACCTCGGCCATCTCGTTGCCCCTCTCTCCGCATCCAACGTAAACTATGACCTTAGCATCAGCCCATTTCGAAAGTTGCTGCTGACTAACAGTCTTTCCAGTTCCGAACCCACCAGGAATCGCAGCAGTACCTCCCTTGACTATTGGAAAGAAGAAGTCCATGACACGCTGGCCCGTTATCAGGGGCGTGTCAGAGGGCAGCTTCCTCGCAAATGGTCGCGCGATTCGCACTGGCCAAGTGTGCATCATAAACAAAGGCACTGGCCCGTTAGATGTTTCCAGCTCCGCAACTGGCTCTGTCAAGCCATAGTCTCCTTCCGATTCGACGGATGAGATTCGACCTGAGAGGTTGGGCGGAACCATGATCCTCTGGGTTATCAGAGATGTCTCCTTGACCTCGCCAATCACGTCCCCACCACCGGTGACCTTCGAGCCTGACTCAGCTTCAGGAACAAAGTGCCATTTCCTTCCCCTATCCAAAGGAGACGGTGCTACCCCTCTCCTTACGAAGGGACCTGTTTTCTCAAAAAGAACCGTCAGCGGTCTCTGAATCCCATCATAAATCTGACCGGTGATCCCTGGTCCTAGCTCAACGGACAAGGGTTTGCTTGTTCGCTCTACAACCTCCCCGGGACGAATCCCTGCGGTCTCCTCGTAAACTTGGACTGTCGCTTTGTCTTCTTCTATCCTGATAATCTCGCCAATCAGCCCTTGCTCTCCAACTCTGACAACCTCGTACATTTGGCTGCCGAGCATGTCCCTTGCAACTATGACCGGGCCAGCCACTCGCGAGACCTTTCCTTTCCTCAAATCGGACAATGGTAATAATCGCCTGAGGCTGGAATCGAATGCGGGCTGTCTGGGTCCAGATTAAAACCTTCTCCATATCATGAACGGTAACATCAGCAATTTAGACGGCACGCATTCTCTGTCTGTTGCCGCAACCCCCGTTCTTCAAGTGAATATGCCATGTTTAGAGGAGTATCGAGAACCCCGCCAACAGGTTTCAAGAAACTAACCCAGATCCTAGTGATAGGTTCTGACGGAGACCATTGTCAGCCCCAAATGTACGAAGCCGCAAAATTGGTTGGAGATCAAATAGCTGCCCGCGGTGCAGTGCTAGTAACCGGAGGACTGGGAGGCGTCATGGAAGCTGCATCCAAAGGCGCGAAAGAACGCGGGGGACTCGTCGTGGGAATAATACCACACGAAGAGATGAGCTATGCCAATCCCTTCTGCGACATCATAGTACCAACAGGATTGGGTTTCGCCAGAAACTACGTCACTGCCTACTCGGCAGATTCAGTCATCGTTGTGGGAGGCGGAGCCGGAACCCTAGTCGAGGCATGCGTAGCCTACCAGAAAGGAAAGTCTATCGTTGCCTTGACTGGTTCGGGTGGCACTGCAGACAAGATCGCCGGCACATACCTCGACGACAGGAAAGTTGTCAAAGTCATGTCCGCATCGACGCCCCGGGAAGTAGTGGACCTCGCATATGATAATGCTCTAAACGGCAAGAAAGGGGTCAAGTACTTCCAGAGCGTTGCGAGAATGATTTAGTAGCCAATCCATTCCACGACGAAAGCCCACTCTGGAAAAAATTTCTAATTATTAGAGGGAACCTCTGTTTCGTATCCGTCTTGGAGTAACTCATATAGCCCGTGATTCTCTCCACCAAAACTGACTTGGTCTGCCCCGGTGGCTCAGCCTGGTAGATGCCCTCATTCAGAGGGGCACTGGTGAGCGTCGCCTTGGTAAGGCGAAGGCCGCGGGTTCAAAAGCCTCGCAAGATGGGCTGAAAACCCCGCCCGGGGCTCCTCGTCACTAGTTCGTTAGGCTAAGAGAGGGACGGGAGAATTGGGAAGCGAATCGATACGGTTCTCAACGAGCCAGCTCAGTCGCTTAAAGACCCCTCTCGGCCACTTGATACCGGGTCAGCCCTCGCAGACAATGCCTAGGCTGAAAGAACTGGTCGAACGAACACACCCGCCAAAAATAATCACCGTAGGCGACGTAGTATCCACAGAGTCACAAGTAGCGGGCATCCCTGTAAGCTTAGCGATCATTGACGGAAAAACGATGAGACATGGCTACGCTCCCCCAATTTCAAAGACGCGAGTGACATTCCACGTCGTCAATCCTGCAGGTACAATAAGCCAAGAGTCATGGCAGGCGATCAAGAACGCGCTGAAGCAAGAGGCTGCGACGGTCATTGTCGAGGGAGAAGAGGATCTTCTTGCCATCCCGGCCATACTTGAGGCACAGTTGAACGCGTTGATAGTTTACGGTCAGCCATCGCAGGGAATCGTGATCGTAGAAGCCACAAGCCAAAGAAAAGCAAAGCTAGCGAAACTTTTGGACGAGATTCGACGACAGAGTCCTCAAGCTGGCTAGGGCGATGATGTAGGAGCCTGAGCCTGTGTCGGGCAAGACTATGGGACGGCAGGCGGATGGCTTGCAGTTGTCTCTTCCCTCTTCATGCCCGGAATCTTGAACACATCACCCATCTTGAGTCCGAGGAGACCGACCCCGGCGGTCCCAAGGAGAGCCACTAGTATCAAGTTAGAGGCATGCGTGACAAAGATGATCGCTAGAAGTGACGGCGAAGCCGGCAGCGTGGTCAACCCGATAGCGGTGAAGGAGAAGAGGAAGAGCGTTTCGAAGGTTCCAACGTTCCCGGGAGTGCTCGGCAGTATGAAGGTGAGTTGGAACAGCATTATTCCCAAGAGTATTGCCATTGCCGTTGCGTCAAATCCGACACCGGTTAGCATAAAGTAGAATCCGAGGAAACTAACGAACCATATAGCCAAACTCAAGAGGATAGACACAGCGAGCAACTTGTAGTCTCGTCCTATTGCTGTAGCTCCTAGGAGCGAGGATTCGATCACACGCAGTGTCTTCTTGCGCCATGTCTCGCGGAGTGGCGCGTGATAGACGAGCCAACGGAATCCACGCATTACCAGCGGAAGATTTCTGCTGCCGACAAGAACTACGGCGAACATGGCCGTCGATGCGACCGCCGTTATTACGAGTATCAGCATTACGGAGAACTGTAAGAGAACAACTGAGTAAGTGAACGCACCGAGAAGAGCGAGCCCAGCTATCGAGAGGAGGTCGAGAATTCTTTCGACGGCAACCGTTGAGAGGCTAGGAAAGAAGCCAACATGTTTCTTCGCGTCTATTATGTAGGCTCTCGTAACTTCACCTCCAAATCGGACAGGAATAAACTGGTTGACCGCGTAACCGATCATGTTCGTCCAGAACACCATTCCAAACTCTGTCTCTCCCATGATCGCTCTGAGCAAGAGTCTCCACCGGATCGATCTGAGAAAGTGAAATCCAAGAATGCTAGCCACAAACAATACCATAGAGATGAAGGGGATCCTAGCAGCTTGCGATGCGACGGTCGCAGGATCGGTAAAGTAAAGCAGGATTGCGACTGCAGCAACACCGATCCCCAAAGATATGAACGGTCTTGCTCTCAATCTACGGGAGATCCCAACCCTGCCCTTGTTTCAACCATCGGTGCAGAGCAAGTGCGTATTAAATGGATACTCGAAAATCATCGTTTTTTCCTTCGAATTGTAGGCGAAAGACGATTTCACACCTCTCTAGCATATCCAAAAAATATGCCGCGCCGAGCTGCAGTCATGGTGAAACGTGTTCGCAATACCTCCAGCGTTATTTCTTGACATGCTCCTCCATGAAGCCAGGGAACCTCGGTCCAAGTCCCTTCGTCCATGTCGCGGAGTGATTTTTGGCTATTGTATAGATGCTCAGGAAAGCTTTTTCCAATCGGTTCAGGGAGACAATCCCGTCGATCATCATATGAGCAGAACCGGCCCTTCACTCGTGGACCAGCTTTTCGCATTGGATAATAGGATTCGCTATGTCGCAATTCTCGACAGAAACCAGAGGCTTAAAGAGTCAAGGATGAGGTCGAACGTTCCCAGCCTAACTCCTGAGGCCTATGATAGGAAGTTCATGAGCAGTGTTCCGCCTCTCGTACTCGATGCTCTCCAGCAATTGGAGGCTCAGTGTGGACAGCTCGAGCAAATCTCGATACAATACCAGAGAGTGGACATGGTCTTCTTCTCATTTGACAATCAGATCGTCGTTCTGAGCCTCGAACCCGGTCCAATGGAGCCAATCTGGAGAAAACTGCGCGACAACCTCGGGTTGCCTGTACGCGGATAGCTCTAAGAAAAACGTCAGCTCATGCCAACACAACGCTTCAGCACCAGGAAGAGAGAGGCGTCTACGAAGCATGTTGAGGAGCCAACAAGCAGCCACCTCGCCGAACTGGCCTCAGCTCACCAGCCTTCAAGGAGGGAACAGACGCCGAGGATTGAGGATTATGTCGAGATCATTTATGAGCTGATCCGGGAAAGAGGATATGCAAAACCAGTCGACATCTCCAGTCACTTGCACGTGAAACCTCCGACGGTCACTAACATGCTTGAACGATTGGATCGGGACCAGTTGATCGTCCACCAGAAGTATGGAGGGATAATATTGACTGAGAGAGGCAGAGAGATGGCTGAGACACTTGGGCAAAGACATGCGCTCTTGGTGCAATTCTTACGATTGTTCGATGTGAAAGAGTTGAACGCTCAACGAGTGACAGAGGTCCTAGAGCATTATGTTGACTCGGAGACGTTGGAGGCTTTGGGAAGGTTCGTCAAGTTTGCAGGGAGAAACATGGACTGGTGGAGCCAGTTTAGGAAGCAGTAAAGACTCGAAAGGTTTCGGAAAAAGAGTTACCTAGCGACCGCCACTTCTGCAACTGTGCCCCGGCTCTTTTCCTCTCAAACCATCCATCAACTTGATCGTTGATTAGACAGTTCGTATCTCCGGCTTCGAAAACCCAAGCCATCCAAATCTTAAACTAGGCTTCCAATCGCGAGAATCCACGACTCTTCATGACAACTCTGACTCTCGAGCCGAAGAAGATGCATGATCGAGTATTCGAATTACTAATGGCCCATCACAAATGGTTCGAAGCAAGCCTACCCCTAATCGCCAGCGAGAACATTCCAAGCATCGCCGTCCGGGAAGCCATCATTTCCGACTTTGGTAATCGATACGCAGAGGGATGGACTGGCGAGAGGGTTTACGCAGGCTGTAGATACATTGACCAAGTAGAACAAGTCTGCATCGACCTAGCAAAGGCGCTATTCAGAGTCGACTTCGCAGACGTACGACCCATCTCAGGAGTCTGCGCAAATCTCGTCGCATACACTACATTCACGAATCCAGGCGATACAATGATGGCTCTAGCAATCCCCGCGGGCGGGCACATCAGCATGGGACGGAAGGATTTCGGCGGAACAGCTGGATCGGTTCGTGGATTGGACGTGGAGTATTTCCCGTTCGATGTGGACGAGATGAACATTGACGTCGACGCTACCGCGAAGAAAGTGAAGAAGCTGGTGTCCGATGGGAAGAAGATGTCATTGGGTATGTTCGGAGGCAGCGTCCTCCCGTTCCCGCAACCGGTAAAGGACCTCTCCGAGGTGTTCCATGATAACAACGCAAGTGTTTGCTATGATGCGGCTCACGTTGCCGGACTGGTCGCTGGTGGACAATTCCAAGACCCGATGCATGAAGGCGCGGACGCAATGACGGCGAGCACGCACAAGACACTTCCAGGTCCACAGGGTGGTTTGATCATCTCAAAGTCGGAACATGGCGAGAGTATCAAGCGAGCCACCTTTCCAGGCAATACGAGTAACCATCATCTTCATCATCTCGCGGGGAAGGCGATCATGTTTGCGGAGATGATGGTATACGGTAGAGAGTATACTTCGCAAATCGTGAAGAACAGCCGTGCCCTAGCAGAGAGACTGAACGAAGACGGTTTGAAAGTTCTCGGGGAAAAGAAGGGATTCACAAAATCTCACGTGATCATAGCTGACATCACAGCCTACGGGGACGGTAAAACTCTTGAGAAAAAACTCGAGGACTCGAATATTATTCTCAACCGAAACCTATTACCATATGATGTGAAGATGGGTCGACACTTTGAGGCCCCTGGTGGGATAAGATGCGGAGTCTCGGAGGTTACAAGGTTGGGGATGAAGGAGCCACAGATGAGAGAGATCGCAGATCTCATAGCTAGGGTCGTAGTTAAGGGCGAACAGGGAGAGAGAATCCGTGCGGACGTTGCATCTTTGAAGAAGAGTTTCAACATGATACATTATGCGTTCGGCTCAAGCAGAGAAGCCTACGAGTACATCAAGCTACGGTAGCTGTCGGGACATTCTGAACCGTTATACGTCTAGTGAGATTGATTTTCTTCTGAAGTGTTTCTGAGTCTACCTGAACGAGATCGGATCAAAGGGATTAGGACCCACCAGATCAGTATGCCCGCAGTGGCCGCTGAGCCTGCAACCTGGGTAGTGCTAACTGTGCCTAGCCAGAAATAGATCAGTCCGGCTAGTGTAAGTAAGAGTCCGACAAACCTTGCGGCGTTTTGTTTTTCTTCTTCACGGGACAAGGTTAGGCTGAATACTATTGTTCTACTCTAAAGCCTACCGTTTCTGAACGAGGCTGAGAATTCGAGTGAGCCAATCTGTAAGGGTCGAGCTCGGAAGACGTCAAAAGCGACGATTTTAAGGTGACAAGGACCTGCGTTAACCCGACGTTAGGTTTTATAGCTCGGTAAACACTCCCGAAGAAGCAATCAATAAACTGGGTGTCATGAAGATTGAGCACGAAACGTGAAAAGAGAAGACGGGATGAAGCGCCGATGCCCGCTGCCAGCGCAGGATTGCTCCGTTTCTTCGAAGAAGACACTCCAGGTGTCAAGATCAGTCCTTACTTAGTTGTCATCTCAGGCATGAGTCTAGTCGCAGTAGTCCTCCTGCTTAGAGCTCTCTCTTTCGCAGGTATCATCAAGGTCTGAGGGTGCGACCCTGCAGTCCTCCTGACCGGGTTACATGACGTTTTAGCTCATCGAACATGTTGAGCGTGGCTTGAATCCCTAACGCCCAACCGTCTGCAAAAAGTAAAGGGAAACTGTCGTGAATTAACTATGGAAAGAACGGCCAAGAGCATAGCAGTTCATTCATTCAAAGGCGGGACAGGAAAAAGCACCATCACCGCAAACACATCGGTTGCGTTGGCCCTCGACGGCAAACGCGTCTGTGTCATGGACATGGACCTCGAAGGACCAGGACTGCACGTGATTTTCAACATCGACCCAAGCGAGGTCAAGTATACTCTGAACGATGTGCTCCGTGGCTCCGCTAGCCCAGAAATGGCGGCGATCTCGATGAACAATAGACTTGGCTTGTCGAAGGGTGAAGTCTACTTTTGCCCTGCAAGTTCCAGGGTGGATGACATGCTGAAGACTTTGAGGACTGGTTTCGAGGTGGACAGTTTCTCAAAAGCTATCGCGAGATTGAAGGATCACTTTAAGCTCGACTTTCTGATGATCGACACTCACCCAGGGATAGAGAATGATACATTACTCGCTATGGGAGTTTGCGATCATCTCCTGATCGTGTCGAGACTCGATCAGCAGGATATCTTCGGAACCGGCGTGATCATTGAGCTCGCACGGGTACTGGAGAAGCCCGCACATCTCGCGTTAAACATGGTTCCGAAAGGGATCAGGGATTCCCAGATTACACTTCTCGCGAAAAAGATAGCAGCGAACCTGAACACTGAACTGCTAGCTTGGCTTCCATTCTCGGACGATATTCTCGGTTCATTGAGCAAATCGGTTTTCGTTCTTTCGATGCCGAAGAATCCTATGTCTGATCGGTTCACAAAGGTCGCGAAAGCCTTCGAAGGGTTCGATCAAAAAAGGTGAAAGACGGATTGAGTGATTTTCTAAGTCGATACTCTTCCAATGCCCTGCGACGATTGATTAGCTCGCTGAACTCGATTAGGTTCAGGGATGAAGTGGGTGAGGTGGAATATTTCGGACAGAAGGTCGTGCTATTAAGGCGAGACGCGTTCTCTCTGATTCGGAAGGAGCTTTCACGTGTAGCCGGGACCGCATCAGGCGTGATCCTGGAAGTTGCTGGGAGGAGAGTCGGGACCGAAGAAGGAATCGTATTATCCTCAAAGGCAGAAGGTCTGGGACTCAATCGCCCTGAGGGTCTGCCCGATTTCATCCGGACAGCGGTCGAGGAGTCGAATATGGGGTTTGGGAAGATGCAGGTCAAGGAGCTGGAAATCTCTGTTGGCAAAGCGGTCGTGATTGTTCAGAATAGCTTTGAAGCTGAAGATGCTGGCGTATCCTTGAAACCCATTTGCAGATTCACCTCGGGCTATCTAGAGGGAATTTTCTGTCAACTTGTCGGGAAGAACATGCGATCCCAGGAGATCGAGTGCAAAGCGAAGGGGGACAATGATTGCAAGTTCATTCTCTCACTGGCAGCATCCTGAGATACCATCTCTGAAAAAGATTCGACTAGTACTGTTCAGTGATTGTTCTTTGTAGAAACGAAGGTATCAACTTCGTTTCCTTTCCTAGCGCTGCACTCAAGGCTCTCCTTATGCCGTCCACAAACCCGGTGAAGACGTAGACATGTTTTGGCTTGCAGTCCTTGATGTATGAGACTAATTGATCAAAGTCCGCGTGACTGCTTAGTGGAAAGCCCGCATCTCCCC
>Ga0209076_1000006_pt1 | contig 30350 bp, 32 predicted proteins | sample Rivendell_Oct201_9_FD_188350 | JGI IMG/M metagenome (GOLD analysis project Ga0209076, IMG submission 188350) | Vadose zone soil and rhizosphere microbial communities from the Eel River Critical Zone Observatory, Northern California to study diel... | ecosystem: Environmental > Terrestrial > Soil...
ACAAAGCGGCTTTTCTGGCGTCGTCAGGAAATTTCGATCTGGTCATAGCCTGGTGTACCAGAGATAGCAGAGAGCTCCCAGCAACGCGAAGGCCAGTGACGGTCCAATGAGGACTGATATCGGATACAACGTCGATCCTTGGCTCTGAAGCGCTCTGAACGCTTCCATTGCCCAAGTCATCGGGTTTGTCTGAACAATCGGTTGCACTATTGCCGGGAAGAGGCTGACATCGTAGAATATTGTACTCAGGAATGAGAGATAGAGCTGTACCGCGCTTCTCACGGTCGCGAACACCTCGATGGTCGAGGCGAAGGCCGAGACGGCAATCGATAGGCCGACTATGCCTAAAGAAAACACTGCGACGATCACAAAGGCTTCGATGAGGCGAGGGCTGAACAGTATTCCGTAGAGGTAGGATATGACGAGTGTGCCGGGGAACGTTGCGACGACGCTGCGTGCGACGCCACCAGTAATCCTAGAAAAGGCGAAGACTCTGCGAGAGATAGGAAGGGTTAGGAGATACGAGGCGAGGTCTTTGATGTACTTCTCGCGCCAAATGTCCCGACCTGATTGGAACGCAGCGACCATGGCGGTTATGAGGTTGGAGCCGGGAGCGATTCTGAGAAAGTAGCTGGCGCCGATAAGATTTCCAAACGTGGCGGCGGTGACGAACAGGTCGATGCAGAAATTGGCGAACATTATTCCAATCAGAAACGTGTCAGAGAAAAGGATCCTGATGTCCCTCTCGATCACGCGCGGAATGAGTTGGATCGAGCTCAAGCGTAGACTCCTCCCTCTAACCGGCGGAAATAGAAAGTAGCTCCAAGGCCAAGAAAAATAGCAACAAACGCCAGGAGGCCCACTAGTCCCGTAAGGTCCAGACTCAATCCGTACAAAGCGGCCCTTGTACTGTCCGCTGCAAACGTAACGGGAGAAAACGGCGCAATGGCGGCCACATAGCTTGGCATGAAGGCCAACGGATAGAGAGCAGTACTTGCTCTGGACACTGCAAGTTCCAACAGTGCTAGCACGACATCGAATCTGTTTGCGCTCCTTACACTAACCGCTACAGTTATGGAGAGTCCTGTAACGCCGAACGCGAGAAGAAACAGATCAAGAACGGCCGCTATGAGCGAGAGCGGATTCGAAAAGTTCTCCAGAACAGCGACTAGTGCAAACATTGGAATCGTGTAGATCATTGCACGGATCGCCCCCCCAAGAGCGCGACCTATGATGAACTCGCGTCTAGGGATTGGTAGTGTCAATAGGTAGTCGAGTAGTCCCTCTTCGGCTTCCTCGAAAATGTCGTATCCGATGATGAATGAGATCGACGCGACAACTGAAACAACGCTTCCTACAGCATAGTAGGGGAAGAATCCGGGGAACTTTACGACGAGGCCGCTGATCAGGTAGGCGAAGACGAAGAGTTGGATGATGAAGGCGAGCGCTCTCGAGATTATGATCCATGGAGTTCGAAAGAGGGTTGCTATGTCCCTCCGGGCCATCTGTAGGACGAGCCGCGATGTAGGTTGACCAGACAAGTCACTCGAGTCTGTGACCTGTATAGTTGAGGAAGACATCCTCCAAAGTAACCTCCTTCAGATGAACGCTGTCGATCTTGACCCCCCGGTTTGTGAGGGTCTCGACAATCTTCGGTAGTAGAAGCCTACCCCCACTCAAGTAGACCGTAACTTTGTTGTTCTCCTGACTCACATCCTGCACTTCGCTAAACTGTGTAAGCAGATCGGCTGGACATTCCTGTCCGTCGCCCAAGGTGAGTTCTAGGACTTCCCCCCCCTTGGTCTTACTTTTCAGCTGTTCAGGCGTATCGATGGCGACCAGTTTGCCAAGGTTTACGATTGCTACTCTATCAGAGAGTCTCTCGGCCTCATCCATCATGTTCGTCGCAACGATTACCGTGGACCCTTCATCTCTAAGCTCTCGAATCATCTTCCACATCAGCAGTCTACTCGGAACGTCGAGGAAAGCGGTCGGCTCGTCGAACACAGCAATCTTCGGACGTTGCGCTAGGACTTTACAATCCTCGACCTTCTTCCGCATTCCACCGCTCATCAGCCAGGTTCTCTTGTTCCTCGCATCCCAGAGATCGACAGCCCGCAAAACCTTCTCTACGCGATCCTCGCGCTCCACCTTGTCGAGGTTTGTCGTCATCTTCAGGTGCCAATTGAGGACATCAAATGCTCCCAGTATTCCGTCGACGCGAGGATCTTGGAAGGCGATTCCAATTATCTTTCTTACGTCGTTCGGATGATGAACGACGTCCAATCCATTCACGGAGATCTTGCCGCTGGTTGGGCGATAGACGGTGCCCATCATCAGCATCAGGGTCGTCTTGCCTGCTCCGTTCGGGCCCAAGAGGCCAAGAATCTCCTCGTCGCGAATCGTCATCGAGAAATCTTTTACGGCGTCCAGTGTGCCGAATCTCTTGCCCGCATTATCGAAGCCGATCAAAACAATTTTTCACCGTGGAAGGATGGGGTTTGCTTCACAGTTTGAGGGAACGTCTGAAATCTCGATATTTCAACAATTGCCAAGAAGAGTCGGACAAAAACGCGATTCTCGAGCCTTAGGACTCGGGGATCTCAAAAGAGAGATTTCGTGCGCCAAATTAGCAGAAAAACAATCTGGCTGAGGGTATCACGTGTTCACGACGTCATAGTACAGTCGGCGGTTCGTCTTTCCCTTGTTTTCCAGCTTCAGAAGCTCAATCCGTCCTATCTCGTTCAGGTGCGCCACGTGTAGCCCGCCATCAGCCTGCCGGTCTATCCCCGCGATTTCAACGATGCGGAGCTGAGCTTCCACAGGCGGAGCCGCCTCTGCCAGTTTCACCATATCCGGAATCTTCAGTGCCTCGCTTCGATCCAGGAAGTAAGATTTCACAGGCGCGTCATTAGTAATGAGCTTGTTCGCTTCTTTCACAAAGCCTTCAATCTGGGTCCGGTCGAATACTTCAAGGCTAAAGTCCATCCGAGATCTATCAACGTCAATCTGGTTACCAGTAATGAGACACTTGGCGCCAGAATAGAAGAGAGCACTCAACAAGTGGCCCGCGGTGTGCATACGCATCAGCCGGTGCCTTCTCTCCCAGTCAATACGACCGGTGAGAGCTTGTCCGATGGCAAAGCCAGCTGGAGATTCTAGAGTGTGCAAAATCCTGTCTCCATCCTTCGACGTTTCCACGACTTTCGTACCACCTAAGACTCCGGTATCGCAAGATACTCCTCCTCCTCTCGGATAGAACAAGGTCTGGTCAAGCTCAACTCGGGTTCCGTCGGACCCGAGAATCCTCGCGGTGAACTCTTGCGAATACGGTTGCTCCCAGTAGAGCTTCTTCGTCAACGTAGTGTCACCTGTAAGTTAGAAGATCGAAAGCGTGCGACTGTCAATCATGCCCTGAGAGGACCTACCTGACCGGTGTCTTTGCTAAGACCGGGGTTTTGGTTTTCTTGACTTCCTCGAACGCATGTGTCGCCTCCCTCACATTCGCCCCGTTGTGAACTATCTCGCGAATGGCTGTGATCATTGCAACCGGATGTTCTGACTGCCAAATATTCCGTCCCATGTCCACGCCGATAGCCCCCTCAGCTATCGCGTCGTGGGCCAATTCGAAGGCGTCCAACTCTGTTTCGAGTTTCGGTCCGCCGGCGACCACGAGTGGGACAGGACAGCCTTTGACGACTCTTCCAAAATCTTCACAGAAGTAGGTTTTTACGAAATGAGCGCCCAGCTCGGCAGCAATCCGACAAGCGAGCCCCAGGTACCTCGCGTCCCTCTTTTCCAGTTCCTTTCCGACGGCCGTAACTGCGAGCACTGGAATCCCGTAGTCCTCTCCGAGGTTTACTAGATGACCTAGATTCCTTAAGGTCTGATGTTCATGCTGTGTCCCGACGAAGATGGATAAGGCGACTGCGGATACGTTGAGCCGGATCGCGTCTTTGAACGAGGTGGTAGTTGCTTCGTTCGTTAACGTCTCTCCAATGACACTTGCGCCTCCAGACACTCTCAACACGATTGGGACGTTAGTCTTTGGGTCAACCGATGTGCGGAGGACTCCTCGAGTGCACATGATGGCATCTGCGTAGGGGAGAAGGGGCTCGATCGTCTTGCGTGGTTCTTCCAGTTTGTGTGTCGGTCCCATGAAGTAGCCGTGGTCTACTGCTAACATCACGGCGTGACCGGTAGATGGCTTGATGATTCGTGATAGGCGATTTTTCATTCCCCAATCCACGGTGGAAACCTAATCGCCAAGCATAGCGCGTTGAAATATTATGGTTTCTTTTGGGGTTACAACACTCCTATATCGCTTGAGACCCGGGGACCCCGATGCACTCGCCGTTAGTGTCGGAGGACGCCTGAATAGATGATCAGACAGGGGTGGCCGTACTTTGAAGGGTGGCCTTTTCAGGAGCGTTGGCTCCAAATAGATGGTCTAGGAATCCACTATGTAGACGAAGGCTACGGAAGCCGTCCGGTCCTAATGATACACGGCAATCCGGCCTGGTCCTACATGTGGAGGAATCTCATCCCCGCAGTATCATCAGGTCACCGAGCTATCGCGATGGACCTGATGGGATTCGGTAAATCTGACAAGCCAAACCCTCTGCTCCACGACTTCCCGCATCATTCCCGAATAGTCTCCGGGCTAATCCAGTCCTTGGGACTCAGGAACATAGTTCTGGTCGTTCATGATTGGGGCGCTCCCTTTGCATTACAATACGCCGTGCGCAACCCGCAAAATATTGCTGGGCTGGTTATTCTCAACACATTTCTCACAACAGACTTTCGCTTGCCACCCGCCGTCGCTTCGAAGATTACTCCATCTATAATCAAAGATTCCGCGATGCACCCCGAGAAAATATCCGAGGAGACCATGAAGGCCTACTGGGCGCCTTTCCCTGACGACGAGTCAAAGCAGGCATACCAAGCCTTTGCAACAATGTTCCCCGATTCAAATTACCATCCCAGCTTCAAGCCTCTAAAGGAGGTCGAACAAGGCCTCACCCATCTAAAGGTTCCAACGACAATAATCTGGGGCACAGGAAGGTCAGGCACGGCATACGCTGAACGAATCTCGAAGATGATTCCCGAATCGAAGCTCGAGACAGTGAACGCTGGACACTTCGTTCCCGAGGATTCACCTCAAGAAGTCGAGAAGCTCGTTCAAAACTTTCTTGAAAGTCATAGTCTGTAGTCATTACGCAATTCACAAGCTACTTCCTCGTTACATTCTGAGGGAATGAATTAATAGCCAGTAGCCCGAACCTGAGAATTCGCTGAACAGATATGAAATCTGAGGTTCTTCCAATCGAAGGGATCGACTATGTGGAAATGTACGTTGGAAACGCCAAGCAGGCGAGCTATTTCTATCAGAACGGTTTCGGGTTCACACCCATCGCATTCGCGGGCCCTGAAACAGGGGTCAAGGACAAGACCTCTTACCTTATGCAGCAGGGGGACATTCGATTACTCCTCACCACGGGCCTCAACCCTGACCATCCAATCTCAAGGTTCGTTCTCACACACGGCGACGGGGTCGCCGATATCGCACTCCGTGTAAAAGACACTGATTGGACCTACAAGGAGGCACTCAAGCGAGGAGCTAAGGGCATCAGAGCCCCCACCGAGCTAAAGGACGACCAGGGTATTCTCAAGGGCTCGGCAATCGCCGCCTACGGCGATACCGTTCACACTTTCATCGAAAGGGACCAGTACAAAGGCGTCTTTGCTCCAGGATTCATCCCGATCAAAGGTAGTGCTGAACCAGTTGGACTTCAACGAGTCGACCATGTCGTGGCAAATGTGGAAGAGGGGAAGATGGACTATTGGGTGGAATTCTACGGCAAGGTCTTCGGCTTCTCACAACTAATCAGCTTCGACGATAAGGACATCAGCACGGAATACTCTGCGCTTCGCTCCAAGGTAATGCGGAACCCCTCTGGAACGGTCAAATTTCCGATAAACGAGCCCGCGAAGGGAAAGAGAAAGTCGCAGATTCAGGAATATCTCGACTATTTCAAGGGCGCCGGCGTCCAACACCTCGCCATATCAACTGACAACCTGATCGCGACCGTGTCCCGCTTGCAGCAGAGAGGCATCGAATTTCTGAATACTCCCGACTCGTACTATGCGGAACTGCCGAAGCGTATCGGAGGAATCTCAGAGCGTATAGACGATATCAAGAAACTCCGCATCCTCGTCGATAAGGATGAAAAAGGATACATGCTTCAGATCTTCACCAAACCCCTCCAAGACAGACCCACACTCTTTTTCGAGCTGATACAGCGGAGAGGTAGCGAGTCTTTTGGAAAGGGCAATTTCAAAGCCCTCTTCGAGTCGATAGAGCAGGAACAGGCAAAGCGCGGCAATCTGTAAGAACGCATGAAGCTGGTCACCTACAGCGACCTCAAGACCCCGCTGAGAACTCGGCCAGCGCTCCTCTGGGGAGAATGGATTCTAGACATTCACGACCTACCGGGAGTATCAACTCCCCTCGGCATTCGAACCCCGCGTCCAATCTCGACTCTCTCCGAGAACGCTTCTTCGACTCTCGACGTACTTGCGAGAGGTCCCAGAGTCCTTGACGATATTCAGAAATTGTCTTGGCGAATCTTCAACCGCATCGATCCTGAAAAAATCCCCCAAATGATGAAGAAGTTGAGAGATGTGAGAATTCGACCCCCCATCCCTCGCCCGCCAACTATTCGGGACTTCTATGCATTCGAGGATCACGTGAGAGCCGCAAGGTCGAGAAGAGGTCTTCAGATGCCAGAGGAATGGTATGAGTTCCCAGCCTTCTACTATTCCAATCCCACCATGCTTTACGGTCAGGAAGACGGAGTCCCGTATCCATCGTACACCAGAGCGCTCGACTATGAGCTGGAAGTCGCTTGCATCATCGGAAAAGGTGGAACAAACATTCGAGAAGAGGAGGCCGAAACCCACATCGCGGGATACACGATAATGAATGATTGGAGCGCACGGGACATCCAACAACCAGAAATGAAGATTGGGCTGGGCCCCGCAAAAGCGAAAGACTTCGCGACATCACTCGGACCATGGATCGTCACCGCGGACGAGCTACAAGACAGAAAGAGTGGGCCCGCAAGATTCGACCTACGCATGAAGGCCGCGGTCAACGGAAAACAATTGTCCGATGGGAACATGAAGCGGATGCACTGGACGTTCTCGCAAATGATCGCTCGAGCCTCACAGTCGGTTCAACTGAAAGTGGGCGAGGTGTTCGGCTCAGGCACAGTAGGGTCCGGATCACTTCTAGAGCTCGGACAAGAGGCTCACGCCTGGCTAGAGCCCGGAGACCGCGTCGAGCTGGAAGTCGAACGGTTAGGAGTCTTGAGGAACAGAATTATAGAGACCGCAAGCTCCTAGAGCCAGTCGAACTTGCCAAGTTATCAGCGACTGGGAAAACTTCCTCCGAAGCGCCACACGCAATTCAGGAAGCCCGACGGGTCATTATACCACGAGGAAATCTTCGGGACAGAAGCCTTCTCCGGAGTCTACTCAACCCTCTATCACGAGTCCGCTCCAACTAGGGTCTCACACATCAAAAAACTTAGAGATCTCAATATCTCTGAATGGCAACCAAACGAACACCGACATCACCACATTCGTACCAAGAATCTTGAAACCACGAAAGACGCCGTTGAAGGCCGCCAGCCGCTCTTCTACAACAATGACGTCTTCATCTCCTCCGCTCGTCCGACAGAATCAATGAAATCCTTCTTCCGAAATGCCCAGGGCGACGAACTCTACTTCATCCACGAAGGCAAAGGAACCCTAGAGTCCGTGTTCGGGCTTCTTCCATTTCACGAAGGTGACTTCATCGTAGTCCCAAGAGGGACCACTTATCGAATACTGCTGGACTCGAAAGAGAGCCGGTTCCTGGTTACCGAGTCAGCGGGGCCGATCGAGATACCGCGACGATATCGGAACGATTACGGGCAGTTGGCAGAGCTGGCCCCATATTCAGACCGAGACTTTCGAGAACCCGAGGAACTGGCTATCCACAATGAGAAGGGAGAATTCGAGGTCCGAATGAAAGTTGACAACGCCTTGATGTCGTACACCTTCGACTTTCATCCTCTCGACGTAGTTGGCTGGGACGGCTATCTGTACCCGTGGATCTTCAACGTCAACGATTTCGAGCCGCTCACCGGCAGAGTCCATCAGCCCCCACCAATACATCAAACGTTTGAAGCTCCTGGCTTCGATGTCTTATCGTTCGTCCCGCGAAAACTGGACTACCACCCCTTAGCCATTCCCGTCCCGTACAATCACAGCAACATCGACAGCGACGAGATCCTCTACTACGTCAGCGGCGACTTCGGGAGCCGCCGAGGAATCGAAATAGGCTCGTATACACTGCACCGGCGAGGAATCCACCACGGACCCCAGCCTGGGGCGATAGAGGCGAGCCTAGGAAAAGATTCTACCAATGAACTGGCAATAATGATTGAGACAAAGAAGCCTCTCAAGGTCACTAGTAACGCAGAGAGACTGGACGATCCGAACTATCCGTTCAGCTGGACCGGGCCGCTCAAGATAGGCGCTATACCGTAACGGAACTCTTGTCTGCCAACGACTCTCTCAGGCCGGGCGAGTACAACTACCTCCCCATCGAGCGAGTACACTTCGGATCAGGATCCATCAGTAAGATTCGAGACGAACTCGACAGAATAGGCTCGCGAAGGCCTTTCCTGGTAACAGGACAGAGTGTTGCAAAAGAGACGGATCTAGTCGCACGAGTTGAACGCGCTTCCGGAAGGAAGCTAGCCGGGACCTTCACCGAAATCAAGCAACACGCTCCTATGACTGGAATCACGCGCGCAACCAGTGCCGCGAAGGAAGCAAAGGCGGACTGTCTCATCAGTCTCGGCGGAGGCAGCCCAATCGACTCGACCAAGATCATCGTAAAAGACTTGTCCAAGGATTTTGAGCTTCCAGTGATACCACACGTTGCTATTCCTACAACTCTCTCGGCGGCCGAGTTCTCCCACATTGCCGGTATCACAGATGAAAGACTGAACCGCAAGACTGGGTTCAGAGACCTCCGGATGGTTCCCCGACTGATATTCTTGGACCCTGAACTAACCACTCCCACGCCCGGATGGCTGTGGGCTTCCACCGGAATCAGAAGCCTAGATCACGCGGTAGAGGCCGTATACCTCCCAAACCACCAGCCTTATGTCGACACACTCGCGCTCGAAGCCATCCGCCTTCTATTCGAAAACCTGAAGGCCTCATCCGAGGATCCGATGAATCTCAAATCTAGACTGAACTGCCAGATGGCTGCATGGATGTCGTTCGCAGGAGTCGTCAGTGTTGGAATGGGTTTGAGCCACTCGATTGGACGTGTGATCGGGGCGACATGGAATATTCCTCATGGTATCACATCATGCCTTACATTGGCTGAGGTTATGCGGATGGAGGCAAAGCGAAACCCGGACAGGCTGGCACTCATAGCAAAGGCTGAAGGCAAGAGCACAGAAAGTATTCCCGTGGAAAAGGCCGCGGTCGAAGCTGCCGATGGAGTTTCCGAGCTAGTTCGAGGACTTGGCCTCTCGAAGCTACTCAGAGACTACGGAATCAAAAAGGATGACTTACCAGGAATTGCCCGAGATGCTGGTGGACATGAATCAGCAGATGCGCTCCGTGTACTTGAGAGAATCTGGTGAGTAGATGACCCGAATCACTGAACGGCTCTTCTATCGAATCGCCAAGCGTTGGATTGCCGGCTACACTCTACAGGACGCAATCAAAGCAGCGCGCGACGCAAACGAGAGAAAGATGCAAGCTCTCCTCAACCGTCTCGGAGAACATACTCCCGACCGGAACGTCATACAGCAGTACGTAGAGGAGTACCTGAAGCTCCTAGAAGCAATACAGAGCCAGAAGCTTCAGGCGACGATATCGATCAAGCCTTCGCAGCTAGGGCTTACGGCTGGCGCTACTTTGTACCAAGATAACCTCCTCAAGATCCTAGCAAAGGCGGAGGAGGAAGGACGCTTCGTGTGGATAGATATGGAAAATTCCCCTTACACGGAATCGACTGTCGACATCTACCGCGAACTGCTTGACACTCACAAGGACCTTGGCCTCTGTCTTCAAGCAAACATGAAACGGTCGGAGAATGACCTGAGAGATCTGTTACCGCGGGGCGGAAAAATACGATTGGTCAAAGGGGCCTACCCGGAGAATGGAGAGGTCGCGTTCAAACGTCGAAGCGAACTCAACGCAAACTATCTCCGACTAATGCGTCTCCTGTTCGAACAGGGCGGGTTCTTTGCGATTGGCACGCACGATCAGAAGATGATCAATGAAGCCGAGAAACTCAGCCACGATCACAACGCGAATTTCGAATTCCAACTCTTGAAAGGGATTAGGGACGATCTAAAATTGAGGCTACTCGGGGACGGATTCAAAGTAAGTGAGTACATTCCGTACGGTCCTGAGTGGTACAACTACAGCAAAAGGAGGATGAGAGAAAGGAAGAGGAACATTATTCTCCTCATCAGATCTATAACCGGATAATTCGGAACGCTAGAGGAATCTCAGATAGGACTTATCTACAAATTGGACTATGCCTTCCACGAGAATCCAGGAAATGAGTAGCGCCGAGAAATCTGGTTCAAAGATTCGGTCCAAACTGGACCAGCCTGACAAAAGACTGCTGAGTGATATTCTCGCAGTTCTGGTGATCCTGCTCTTTACCATAGCCGCCTTCTGGCGTTATCCGGTCCCAGGGGTTCTCTTGGCGGGGAGTTTAGCTATCACTGTTTTTGTTGCCGCCGACGTTGTACTGTTTCGCCGAGGGTAGACTTCCCCTCGCAATTTTGGATTGGGCACGCCTTCTGCGGAGTCGCCTCTCCCTTCTCTTTCTTTTCTCTTGTCGGAGAATTCTGCTCCGGATTCCAGTCATGAGTTTTCTGACTTCGCCGGCATAGCTTCCCTTGGGGCCTTTGATGTGGCGACCTGCAAAGACGGCAAAGAGGAGACCGGTCCACGCCACGACGACCAGGTAGATTGGACCCGAGCTACTGGACCCCAACGAGGGTATAGCCAAGAGTAGGTCAGCGAAGCCGAAGGTGGTTCCGATCCCGACGAATTCCTTGCCGGATCTGAGGTGTTTCTTGTAGCACAGCAACCCTCCGATGAATATCGAGACTCCTCCGAACTGGACTAGGAACGATATGATTCCAGCCAGCAAGGCGAATAGTGTCAGTCCTCCACTCGACAAATTCGCGAAAAGATTCGCCCATCCATTGGTAGCTTGGGAAGGGTAGAACTGGGGAATTGCTAGTCTTGTGGCCGTGATCATGACCCCAGAAATCATGGCCAGCGTCGTTGAATACCGATTATCGATATTGACGATGGCCAAATCTCAGGGTCCCTCGGAATTTTTCGTGATTACAGCTAAAAGGATAGGGATACCGGAGCTGCCTGTTGATAGAAAAATAGTATCCTCAGATACGACTCATTCGTAGCTTGAACAGACGAATCTTTTCGGAGTCCAAGATCTCTTCGATATTACTTTCAACTCTCTCTAAGTCTATCTTATCGTAAGTCTTTGCTGATCCAATCTTGGTTTTTGCTCGTTTAAGAATGGATAAGCAGATTTCATCTTCACCCTTCTGATAGTGAACGAATGCAGCAGCAGTCAAGATTATGCTCTGGATTGCATCTCGTTCTACACCCTTCGATACATGCCATGATTGTTCGAGATCTTCATGGCATTCCCAGAACCTTTCCTCGTTGAAGAGGCGTACCCCTTCCGCCAACGCTTCCTCTTTGTCGACAATCTTCGGAGTAGTGTCTAGGAGTTTCAGATTGATTATTTTGAACAAGCTCTGCGTAAGGAGTCTCTTACGATCGTCTAGCTCTTTCTCATCCCCTGCGAACATATTGAATTCCAGTGCGTCGGTGCTTATTCGGAAGTGACTCGCGCTCTCCCTCGAGCCTAGTATGTTCCTGATACTGATAGCGACCCGCTCTACGTCTCTCGGAGAGTATCCATCCTTGTTGGCCACTCTGAGAAGGTACCTCGCCAACCCTATCCAGCCTGAGTTTATGCGAACCCTTGTTCTCTCAGAATTTTGATTCTCAGAAGCTCCTCGCCTGTAAGGGGAGGAAGTTCTGATGCTCTAATGTTCTCTTCTGCCTGTTGTGGGGTCTTTACGCCGGGTATGACGGTTGACACGTCCTTATGATCGAGTGCGAATCTTATGGACGCTTGCGCTAGCGTCCTCGTCCTAGATTCAAGAAGCTTCAACTGTTGGGCCGCTCTGATCAGTCCCGACAGATAGTTGTGGGGAAAATTACTGCGAATGTCCCCTGATGGGAAGGTTGAGTCGAGATTGAATTTGCCCGCTAGGAATCCGTTCGAAAGTGGTTCTCGAACGATGATCGCTACGTTTCTCTCCCGGGCTGCTTGAAAAAGCTGGTTCTTAGCCTCTTGGCGGAGCAAGTTGAAAACAACTTGGATGGCGGCCGGTTGTCCGTACCTCATTGATAGGAGTCCCTCCTGTGGGTCGTGGATGGAGATTCCGTAGTGTCGGATTCTTCCGGAATCCTTCAACTTCTCTAGACCTTCGAAGATCTTTCCATTCTTGAGTAATTGGGCGGGGGGATTGTGTAGCTGGTAGAGGTCGATGTAGTCCGTCTGGAGTCTTTCGCAGCTTTTTGCCGAGGCAAACTCTAGATAGTCCGGGTTGAAGTTCATGCGCGGAGGATCATCGTAAAAGTCGCCACCCACCTTGGTGGCGAGAATAACATCCTTCCTGTGATCTCTTAGCGCCTGCCCTAAGAGCTTCTCGCTGTGTCCGTGTCCGTAAACGTCCGCTGTATCGTAGAAGTTGCATCCGAGTTCGAATGCTCTCTCGACCGCCGCAAGAGAGACTTTGTCATCTGTGGGTCCGTAGCTGTTGCCGTGGTCGTTTCCTCCGATTCCCCAGGCCCCAAATCCTACCTCACTTACTTTGAGACCTGTCTTTCCTAAGGTTCGATATTTCATGAAGGGACTCACTCTAGGCATTGTCGGTTTCAAATAACGGTTTACAGAAAACGAGTCATTATTTGACTAGTCTTCAGTGCAGAAGTAGGAAAAGGGAATCTAGAACACTCCGATCCATAACGCAAAGATGATCCCCGTAATGTTTAGGGACATTACGGCGAGGCTGACTAGGGCTGTACGCTTCACTGGAAGGCCTTTCGATACTGAGATTGCACCGGACAGCAGGGAGACAACCCAGACCTGTACGGCTACTTGGAGTAGAATTGTCACGAGTATGGCGGAGCGTATTAAGGCGGAAAATGGTTGAACTAGTAGAATTAGGCCTGGAACTAGCAGGAGGGGTAGCATCGCGAAGGCGGAGCCGTTGACTAAGCTGAGTTCTCCTCCCTTTCTATGGTAAATCAAGTTGCACATGATATCTGCTAGTCCGAATGTGATGAACCATCCCAGGGGGAACAATAGCAGGAACCAGGTTTTCGCGGTTCCCTGCGTCGGATTGAGATAGAACAAGAGAATCGGTTCAAGGTTTGTCATGAAAGATACCGCCCCGCCGAGAGCTAAGATGATGGCTGCTATTGGAAGCCTCCTCAACGGTTCCTGGCTCAGATAGTTGAACACGGTTCTCCCGAACAGAAGCTCTCTCGAAATGAAGCCGAAGCGCGATTCTCTAGGAGGCGTCTGTAGGGCGTTGGCGATTCTTCTCTCCTCCTCAGTGCTGAACGCATTGATTGCGGCTCTACCATCATTAGTTAGAACGTATTTTCTGTCGGCTCCTTGAGCCACGAACGCTTCCAGACTATCCAGGTGATGGTAGAGAGCGCCCACGCTTATCTTCAGAGTATCGTGGAGCTCTTTGAAACCTGCCTTTCCTCTCTCCTTCAGAATCTGCACAATCTGGCGCCGGATCGGATTGGCGAGAGCATTGTAGACTCTCGTGAGACTCTCGTCAGACTTGTCCAGCATCGATGAATCATTCTCTTGGAACGGCAGGGTCCACAGTTCGGAAGGGTCGAGCTCGTATATTCATACTGAAACTCGCGTGGAGAAGGCAAAGTTGCCGGACGTGCAGTAGAAGAATGTGAGTCATGGTTGCTTAGTAAGCGGCAAATTCGGTCATCTTGGATGGGGTCACGAAGAGGTCGGCTGGTCCGAGATGGCCTAGGACATACACTTTACTGGTCGCGGGGTATAGCCGGCCGCCCTTGAGCCCCGAGCCAGAGTTTGGTAAGTCGTGTGATGGCGGAAGTCATGTTTTGCTTGCCCTATGCTACGGCACAGTATCGATGGTTCATGTTCTTCAGCTGTCAGGGTTACAGTGCGTTGATAGTTCCGATGGGGGGCGTAGTTGTAAGGATGAACGTTGGCAGTAAACGTTGAGAAAAAGCCAACAGCAGCCTTCGCGCTGTCAATACTCGCAGGGATATTCACCCTCGTCGGCGCATTCGTAGCTAGTGCCATCACATCGCTACTCGTCCCAGGCTTTCCCAGCAGTATGCTCCTGATCTGGGGAAGTATCGCGGGCGTTCTCGTGCTCGTCGGAGGCTGGCTGCTATACAACAACGCGGCCCAGAGAAAACTAGGCAGCACTTTGGTGCTTGTCTTCTCAATACTATCCATGAACTTCATCGGACTCATCCTAGGCCTCATCGGAGGATTCCTAGGATACACCTACAAGACCGGCGCAACCACGACCAACACTTCCAGCTCTAGCCGCGGGTATACCCCGCCCTGATAACCAGGGCGGACCCCTTTTTTCCTCCCTCTTAGTTCTATTTCTTGAAATCAGTTAACGCTTAAATCGCCATTTCGACGACCCCTTCCTATCCTTCCCTTGACGACCACGATTAGCCTCTCAGTCCTTGATGAATTCGGAGGCAGCAAGCTTCTCACCCAGGACAAGATACGATATGTCCAAGCCACACCGCTGCCAAGCAAGCCAGCAGACCTGGCCTTCAGGGAGGCCCTCGCGTCTCCAATAGGAGCTCGGCCGTTCGAGAGAGAGAAAGGCTGGAGTCCCGCAATAATCCTCACTGATTCTACTCGCAGGCAATCACCATTCATCAAGCAGCTCATCGGTCTGATCGAGCCGAAGACTGACGACATCAAGTTCATTTTCGCATCCGGCACACACGTCCCCGCCGATCAATCATTCATCCGGAAAGTCCTAGGGGACGACATCTACAAGCGCTACGAGAAGAGCATCAAAGTAAGCTCAACCCAGAACCCCGGAAGCAAATACGAGTGGATAGGCATAACAGGTAGAGGAACACCGGTTGAGCTGAACAAGGAACTTTTCGATCGGGATCTCCTGGTTTCAACCCTGAACGTTCAGCCCCACTACTTCGCCGGCTATGAAGGTGGAGCCAAGGCGCTTCTCCCGGGATGCTCTGGACTCAAGACAATTACGACAAATCATGGCTATGTGATAGGAAACCCGAGCTGCCACGAGCTTGTGGTGAAAGGCAACCCGATGCGGGAAGACATGAACGAGGTCCCGGACATTCTCAAAGAGTACATGAAGATCGAGCATCGAATACTAGACTTTGTCCTGAACCAAGATGGAAGTCTAGTCAAAGCAGCCTATGGTGATCCGAACCTGGCTCACCAACAACTAGCTGAGAATTTCTCAAGGCGAGCCCACACCATCCAGTCTCGCCCTTCGCCCCTAGTCGTGACGAGAGCGGATGGTCCGATGGGACAAAACCTCTACCAGGCATTGAAGGCGTCTACCTTCGCCACTGGTCTTGTCCCGTCTGGTCATTCACCTAGGCCGGTCGTTGTGCTCCTTGCTTCACTTGAGAATGGTATCGGCAGTGATGCGTTCAAGGCTGAGATGGAGAATTACGGTAAGATGGAACCTGCGAAGGTTCTGGAGGATCTGAAGAAAAGGGCAAAAGCCGGAAAAGTTACAGAAGCTTCACAGAAGCCCAACCGGTTCGCTCTCGACGACGGGAAAACCGACTATGCGGTCGTTTCGCCAAAGGCACCCGCGGTAGTTGAGGACTTCTTGAGCAAGACCCGGATAAGATTCTACAGGACAATTGATGATGCTTTGAGGTCAGTGGACTCGAAATTGTACGAACGGGATGTCGCCGTGATCCCGTACGGATCGTCTACGGTCCCTGTTGTTGCCTGAGCGTGAACGGGATTTCCAGAAAGATTTCTTGCATGCTTCCAGTATGGGGGTTGTAGAACGCGCGATACAAGAAACTGGGTTCGGGCTTCGTACTCCGCCTAGAACAGGGCGATGATATTCTCAAGAGATTGCGAGAATTCGCGGACGCACAGCGACTACGCGCCTCTTTCTTTGAGGGAATAGGTTCGTTGTACAAGGCCGTTCTAGGACATTACGACTTCAAGGACACCAAGACCTACAAGTACGAAACATTCGACGAGGACTTGGAGATACTCACCTTATCCGGAAACGTTTCGACGATGAATCAGAAAGCGTTGCCTCATGCTCACGTCACCTTGGGACGCCGAGATTTCTCCGTCATAGGAGGACACCTGGAAGAAGGCTCTCTTGCCAACATGGTTGAGGTCAATCTCACTAAGCTTCCGGGGAAGCTGTTGAAGGAGAAGGACGAGAATGTCGGGCTGAACCTCCTCCAGTTGCCCCGCAAATTCTAGGGCTCATCAAAGGGTAGCTCGGGAAAGACCCACAGCCCGTTCCCGTTCCAAACTCCTCATTGGACCATCTAGCCTATTACAAGAAGGAGCCGCCATGCCCAAGTTGTCCCCTCGGATGCTGCCATGGCCAAGAAGATCGGTGCTCGGATGATTCTTTACCTCTACATGGCAGTATTCCTTACACGCATAGGATTCGGCTCCGTCACCATACTATTCCCCCTGTATCTGCCCGCGGGCGCATTTCAAGTTGGACTGATCCTCGCGCTCTATCCAATCGCTGAGGCTTGTTCGGCCATGCCCGTCGGTCGACTAGCAGATCGGATCAGCAGGAAGAAGCTTCACTTAACTGGTATGATACTCATCACGATTCTGACCGCAGCAATAGGTTTCACAAGGAATCTGCTGAATGTCTCCGTACTCCACGCTCTGATGGGTATCTCCGCGGCAATGGCTGCGGTGACATCTCTCACCCTATTGGGTGATGCCACCAAGCAGACTAATCGAGGGAAGAAGATGGGGGGCTTCGATTTGGCGAACCTAGGTGGTTATGGGCTGGGTTTCGGTGTTGGTTCAGTTCTTGTCACAGAGTTTGCGTCTCGACTGTCCTACGCTTTTTGGGTAACCTCAGGAATTTTCTTGTTTACAGCTATTCTTGCTACAAAGTTCCTGGTTGAACCTGTGAGGAGTGATGAGCTGAATCAACCTGGGATGCGTCGGCGTCGGATTGGATCGAAGATTCGTCCTGTTCTGCCCGTATGGCTTGGTCAGACAATTATTCTAGGAATGTATTTCCTCTTGCCAAAGGCGTTCAAGGACGCGAGCATTACTCTCACTGGGCAGATGCTGATCTTTCTTGGAGTCATAGGAGGATTGTTTGCTCTCGGTGCCATAGTTTTTGGCCACATATCCGACAAGGTCGGTCGGACTAAGATAATGGTGCTAGGCGCGGTGGGCGAGTTTGGCTTTCTGATCCTGTTCGGTTGGTCCTTTCCCAACTTTTTGACATACCCGATCCCCTTTATTCTTGCCCCGCTCTTCTTCTTGGCATCTGCAATTGCACCGGCGATTCTCAGCTACGTCAGTGATATTTCCGGAAAGGCGAGGCGTGGCTCAGCCAACGGCCTGTATAGCGTGGTGCTCAGCATCGGGATGGCCATTGGCAACATTCTTGGCGGCTTTGTGTCGGAGTTTGGGGTGCAGTGGATTTTTTTTGCAGGCGCGGGGATTCTTTTTCCATCGATAATAGTCTCGTCCTCACTGTTGAGGAAAAAGTAGAACTTGATCTGTCCTCCGGTTTCGAGAAGACATACCCTATTGGTTTGATTCTGGAACTACGGGGCTAGAGACTGTTTCAGGGCCTCGCAGACCCGGACCACTTCATCTTCCGTTAATGTCGGGAAGATTGGCAGGCTCAAGACTTCATTTGAGAGCGACTCGCTTAGTGGGAATGCTCCCTCCGTGTATCCATACGTTTGCCGATAGGGCGCTTGTAGATGTATAGGTCTGGGATAGTGTATGCCCGCTTCTATTCCGTTGTCGGATAGACGCTTTTTCACATGATCCCGCAGCTTTGTTCTGATTACGAACAAGTGGTAAACGGCTTTTTCCGCACTCTTCTCTAAGGGCGGGAGGACGACATCTCGCACGTTTTCAAGCTCTTTTCTGTATCTTTCTGATAACCGTCTTCTTGCCTGGTTCCAGGCGTCCAGCCTCTTCAGTTGGACTCGTCCAATGGCCGCGTTAATCGTGTTGAGCCTTGAGGTGAAACCGATTCGACCATGATAGTACTTGCTGTTCTTATCTCGGCCACAATCCCTTATGCTCCGTGCGGCGTCGGCCAATTCCTCGTTGTTTGTGGTTATCATACCACCATCGCCGCCGACGGTCATGTTCTTTGCAGGATAGAAGGAGAAGCATCCGGCATCACCGATGGAACCGACCTTCTTTCCTCTGAATTCGGCTCCGTGTGCCTGGCACGCATCTTCGATAAGACTCAGGCCCGCTTCAGCCGCGATCTCACGGAATTCATCTATTCGAGATGGGAGTCCGTAAAGGTGCACTGGCATGATTGCTCGAGTCTTGGAGCTAATCTTTCCCCGGGTCTTACTAGGACTCAAGTTTATTCCTGAGTCTTCCACATCAGCGAAAACGGGATCTGCACCGGTGTGGACGATTGAGTTTGCTGTTGCGATAAACGAGAATGGGGTGGTGATGACTTCGTTGCCATGTCCGATGTTTAGGGCCTGCATTGTAATCGAGAGGGCTGCGGTCCCGGATGCGGTAGAGACCGCATATTTTGTCCCGCAGTATTGAGCGAATTCTTCTTCAAATTTTATGACGCTTTCGCCCATTACCATCATTTCGTTTTCGAGGGCGGAGAGGGCTGCTGCCTTCATCTCAGCGTCGATGATTGGGGATGCTAAGAATATCCTCTTTGGTGTCCCACTGCGGGTTCGACTTTCGGACTCGATTGATATGGGTGTTTGCAATGAAGCGTTCTCTGTCACTATGCTGCTCAGCGTCCTTATTGGAAAGGTTTTCGAAGGTCCGACTGATTAATCCTTTCCCGCCGAAGCGGCATTCCTAGATCTTCTGCAAGACAATGATATCTGGAGATTGACGATGGTTATTCCGATTCAGTCTCCCAAACAGTGCCTTCAAGCCAGCCCTTGGGTTTACCCATAGCTTAATCCCGGTTCACGTTTTGAAGAACGGATTAGTACAATTATGACACTCGTGTACGCGTGCATTGCCCCCCATGGCGGAGAGGTTATCCCTGAACTGGCGTCGAAATCCATGCTGCACAGGTTCAAGGAAACTCGCGAAGCGATGCAGGTTCTTGCCAAGAATCTCTCGGAAACCCATCCTCAGACCATCGTGATTGCCAGCCCTCACAATCTCAGGCTGGTATCGAGAATCGCCGTTGTGGTCTCCGAAAATTCCTCGGGAACCTTGAAGGGCTCTGCAAATCGGTCGGTTTTTCTTCGCGCTCGTTGCGACAGCGATTTTGGAAAAATCGTAGTGAGGGAATCTGAGAAAGCGAGGCTACCAGTAGTCGGAGCTAACTACGGGACGGCAGACGGATCTTCCTCTGATATGCAGATGGATTGGGGGACCCTTGTCCCGTTATGGTTTGTCTTGAAAGAGCAGAACTTGAAGTCTAGGATTCTGATAGTTGCTCCGTCTCGTGAGATCCCTCTTCTAATAAATTTCGTCTTTGGGCGGCTTCTCGGTCGACTCATGAAGAGGGACAGGAAAAGGAGGTTTGCTTTCATTGCCAGCGCCGATCAAGCACACGCTCATTCTCGTTCAGGACCCTATGGCTTCAACGCGGCCGCCGCTAAGTATGATGATTTTGTGCTAAACGCGATACGAGATAACGACCTGAAGCGAATCCTGAAATTGACGCCGAGATTCGTTGAAGAGGCAAAGCCAGACAGCCTATGGCAGATGGTCATGCTGGCGGGGATAAACGAGGTCGTTCCATTGAGATCTCAACTATTATCGTACCAAGTCCCTAGCTACTACGGGATGGCCTGCGCGGGATTCGAACCATCATAGTCTCTTCGTACCGCTCAACAAACGGTGCCTGAATGTCACTCGTGAGCGTGAAACGGCCACTATAATCTTCGGGATTGTATTACATGATCGATTAGCTGGAATGCTTCTGGATCTAAATCACCATTCACCAAGGAACTACGAAACGCTTTGGTCTTCAATAGTTTCTCAATGGCGAGACCAGTTACAAACTTTCCATGAAACCATTGTTGTAAAGAGGGCGAATACTTTGAGACAAGGGCATCCGCAATCTCTCGAACCTTTGACAAGGATCTAACTGCCTTGGCTTCAATTTCAATCTCGGAGAGTCTTACACTGATGTCGCCGAAATCATAAGCCACATGATCAATCGCGAGCTCTGCCAAGACTGAAACTGGAGCCTTGTCCCTGATGACAATCCATCTTGGCTCTCTATACGTTCGTCTCTCTTGGATGACTTCCAAGCCCATCGTCATGAGTACTCTCGAGACTGGGAGGTTCTGGAACTTCGAACTCGACATTATTGGGATGTACAGCTTGAGACTTCTTGCCAGCGCGCGAATTGACGCGTAGGACCACGGTCGTTCCATCTCTCTCCTTTGAATGATCTCCCCTGCTATTCTTCTGATGTCTGATTTTGTCGAGAGCAACAGCGTGTCATCGATTCTCCTGATGCGAAGAGTGATTCTCTTTTCTCTCAGAAATCTTTCTTTTGTATCGTAGTAGGTGTCCTGAATGATTTGAGACGGTTTTGGCTTGAGGTCATATTCTGACACATGCTGGGTTCGAGAGAGTTCGTCCCTGATTTGGTCCGAATTGTTCTTGATTATTAGTGCAATTTCGGACTCGAACGCTCTCGACGAGGTGCTCCCTTTGGTGGGCAATGTCTAGTTCACTCTGACCAGTGATCGTCAGATTTCAGCTCTCTTGAGTACCTTTCAAAGAATTCGTATGGGCGTTTCATTTCTAACGTTCACCAAACGCTTCCTCATCATCCCCTATCGGCGATTAGTCACAAAAATACTCCTCCGGCGGGCCGAATTGTTAAATGACAGGCTGGGCTCGGCTTGCTTGGAATTAGCGAGTTTCCCCGTTTATGAGCTTCCGAGACGCAAAGCCAACCGTCGAAGTTGAAGATCTACACAGAGAGTTCAAGGGCAAAGAAGGCACAGTGCTCGCCCTTGACGGTGTCGATCTAAAGGTCAGAGAAGGCGAGGTTTTCGGCGTTCTCGGCCCGAACGGGGCCGGCAAGACTACCATGATCAGAATTCTCTCAACCCTACTCCTGCCTTCTTCTGGGTCTGCTCGGGTGATGGGCTGGGATGTTGCCAAACAACCAGAGAAAGTGAGACCGCTGATCAGCACAGCCAGCGGCGCCGAAAGGGCGGGATACGATTACATCACAGCTCGTGGAAATCTCTGGTTCTTCTCTCAACTTTACGGGCTCCCCTCAAAGCTCGCTCACGAAAGGATCAATCAGTTCTCGGAGATGCTAGGCCTCACAGATTATCTTGACAAAAAATTCTACACCCTTTCAACCGGCTACCGACAGAGGGTCACGGTCGTGAGAGCTTTCATCAACGATCCAAAGGTGGTGTTCCTTGACGAGCCTACGATCGGGTTGGACGTGATGACTGCGTTGAAGATTCGGGAATTTCTATTGAAGCAAGCGAAAGAGTCCGGACGCACAATTCTACTGGCGACACACAATATGGCCGAAGTCGACGCCATCTGCAACAGAGTCGGAATAATTGACAAGGGGAAAATCCTTGCCTGTGACACTCCAATGGCTCTGAAAAGATCCCTCGGCGCTCCCGCCCTCGTAATGGAAATGACGCCCCCTCCTGATTCGGCGAGTCTAGAACCTATGGGCAAAGTCGACGGCGTGAAAGGCTTCACATCATCGATCGATGAAGAGCGAGGAGTCGGCAGAGTCCAAGTCGTCGTGGATAGCGATGAGTCTGCGCAAGGCGCAATAGATTTTGCGAGGAAATCAGGAATGAATCTGATATCAAACTGGAGACAGCAGACCACACTGGAAGAAGTCTTTGTCGCGCTAGTTGGACGAGGATTTAGGGAGAGAGAACATGAATCCCCGAGCTAGCATATGGCTAAAGACAGTATACGCCCGCACCTGGGTTAGAACCAAGAGTATCTACGGAGAACCCCTATGGGTCGCCGTCAACGTCGGCTTCCCCTTCTTCACTTCTCTAGCCCTATCCCTCCTCTACAGTAGTGCTGGTCTCAAGTCAGGCATAGGCTTTGCATTTCTAGGCGGAGTAATGGTGTCCTTCTGGGGAAATGTTCTCTGGTCAATGGCGTCCCAGTTTAACTGGGACAAACAGCAGGGCCTCTTCGAACTCTACATCACATCTCCCGCGCCAATCTCAGCCATCCTCATCGGAATGTCGCTTGGCGGTATCTTAGGAACAGCGCCCTCAGCTATCACGCTCGCAATTATTGGCTGGATCCTTTTCGCGCCCCCGGCCAACCCCCTCTGGCCCCTGGTCGCTGTCACATTCGCTCTGACTCTTGCATCCCTGTACGCCATGGGAATGGCACTATCCTCGCTCTATCTAGTGTATGGACGCGAAGCAGATTCCGTAAACGAAGCCTTGCACGAACCCGTTTCCTTCCTTTCAGGAGTGTATTTCCCTGCGAGTCTGGCATTTCCCGCTGCTCTACAGGCAATCGCTTTGGTGATTCCTCTGGCGGTGGGAATGGATGCGCTTCAACGTACACTCTTCAGCTTGAACTCAACTGGAATGGCAGATCTTACTCTAGTCTATCGCGACATCTTACTACTAGCGATAATGGGAATCACTTTATTGTTCGCGGCTTCTAAGGCCTTGAAGATTTTGGAGGAGAAGGGGCGCAGAGCGGGGACAATTGCGGTGAGGCTAAGATGAGCTACGTCCGGTCGCTCATTGCGTCGATACGAGTCGGATGGGCTCGAGACTTTGGATGGACAAACCCGATTCTGGGCTTCTCCCTCAAGACTATTGCTCCAATCGCGAGCACCATGACTGCGCTCACTATTCTGTACATAGGTTTCAGGAATGGTGCCTCTATTACACCTGACAACTTTCCATCCAAGCTTGGATTCATCGTCATAGGGGCTACTCTCTATGCTCATATTTCGTCCTATTCGTGGGTGCCAACGCTGGCTATCGCGGAGGGAAAGTGGACATTTGTCTTCCCTCAGGTCTACGTTTCAACAAAATCCTCGCCACCATACCTTGCTGGAAGATGCCTTGCATCTTTTGCCTCGTCAACAGTCACGTCTATGGCATCTCTGGCCGTCGCCGTTGGAATCTCCTTGTATCTATTCGGAGTCGCGATTCCTCTCGTTGTCACACCTCTTTCGATTGTCTTGTTCGGACTGGCCCTTGTCGTCAACATATTCGCTTCTATGGGGCTAGGGTTCTTGCTGGGGGCATACGCGATTCTTGCGTCAAAATTCGAGTGGGCGCTCCCAACGTACGTCTCGGGGATTCTGATGGTTTTCTCGGGAGCACTCTTCCCCGTTACCAGCCTTCCACGGCCATTTTCAGATATCGGGGATGTACTTCCGTTCACTGAGTTTATTCGGGCGTCTCGCGCGGTCCTTCTTTATGATACCGTTGGCCCCTACTTCTACTATCTCGGTCTGAGCTTTTTGGGCGGGGTAGTCCTTCTCGCCATTGGGCTTCTCGCCTTCAAGTATTCCGAAGAGAGAGCTAGAAGACTGGGAGTCCTAGATAGGAAAGTAGTGTAGTGCGGCGTTTCTGAACTGTCGGTCGTAATGTGGTTCAAGCTATTCAATCGTCACTTGCTTGTATTCGAAGCTCGTGAAGTTCACCGTCTGACTTCATTACCGTGACGACAACGAGTTTGCGCTCGACGTCCACCTTCAAAATTCTCCCACACTGTAAGATGTGCCTTGCAGCTCTAGGAATTTTTGTCTCCTGCTTCTGCTTCGGACTTGATTGTTTGTCGAGTATCTTCCTGATGCCATCGTAAAGGCTGATGACCGCTTCGTTATCGGTGTCCAGTTCCTTTGGCTCTTCCCAGGCCGTCACCTTAGCCCCTCCTCGTCCAGATGGATTGCCCACGAATAGCTTAGAAAAAACGCCTGCGAAATTGGCACTTCCTCCGTGGACCCGATGGTACTAGAGACGGGTAGGCAAATTACAGGTCGTTACCAGCGACCCTATCATGAAGTGACTTATGTTCCGGCTACGCGAAGCTTCGACGAGAAGCTGCTCCTCCTGTCCGAATATCGCTCGATGTCTTTACCTCAAGGGTATGGACCATGGTTACATAATGACGGTAGCGGACGTCTGTCGAAACGTTCTTGCCCTTGATGGTTGATGCCGTGTTCTGGAGATGGGGTCCAACTGCTTTGCAACGCGGTTCAAGACAGTGGAGGCGTGTTCCGTGACTTTGGTTGACCTTCTGATCTCTCTCGGAAGCGCAGGTCTAGCTTTTTTCAGCCTGCCGACTGTGCTCAACAAAGCTTCACAGGTTCCAAGGAGAACATCGAGTATTCCGACGGCCGCTACTCTGACCTATTTCATTCCCCTGTTCGCGATCAGTGGGCTTGTACTAACCTCCATAACAATTGCAGGTCAAGCTATCGTGTGGTGGCTAATAGTCGCGTTCAGACCTGTTAAGAAGACGAAGTGAATACTCATGTGAACGCTGAATTGGGTGATTGACTCGCTAGCTTTGGGATTTCTGATCTAGGGCGAGCCGCTACGGATCCGGTTTTGGTCTTGGGTTGATGAAGGCTTGGCTTGTTTTGACTTGCTCTGAGGTGCTTTGAGTATCATGAAAGCTACCGCCCCGATCGCCGCAGCTATTCCCGCCGCTACCAGTATGTACGTTAATGTGCTGACTGATGTCAGTGAGGTTGGAGCGGACACGTCGTAGGCGAAATAGCTTCCGTTGTTGTTGTTCAATTTACTGTTGCCTGTATTGTCAAATGCGACGATGTAATACTCAACATGAGCGCTTGAAGCAAGGGCGGGTATCTTGCCGGTCGCAGTTGTCGTGGTTGAGTTGTAAGTTGAGACTATTGTTGTGTTTGTGGATTTCCAGTTGTCGGTGGTGTATGTTATGGTTACATTCTTGACGGTGGAGCGTGCGCTTGTGACGTTGACGGAGACGGTGACAACATTGCCAGATGTGGGAGCTGTAGGACTAATGATAGGTGTACCTATCACCGGCGGTTGTGAAGGAGGAGGAGCGTGAGCTAGGGCGACAGAACCGATGACCAAAACCAAGGTCAAAACAAGGATTGGTAGACTTAGCTTGGTCCTCATGTTCATCACAATAAACGACGAGAGAGCGCTTGATTTTGATGCTGTTACTACCAAACCTTGGAACGCGTAAATCATCAGTCAGGGAGAGATTGAGTCGTCTTGAAGAGGCTCAATCCTTCCTCCAGAAAAAGAGCGATTCAAGGACGGGCGTGGTCATGATTGGAGCCTCGGGCGGGCTTTGAACCCGCGACCTTGCGGGGCAGAATTCTGCCATTCCGCTTACGAGGCGGATGCTCTCTGTTGCGAGACGCATCTACCAGGCTGAGCCACCGAGGCACCGGCCGAGCCCCGTTCACAGCCTTGACTTAAAGCTCTACGATTCCATGTCTGAATGGAACACGAATGGCCAAGACTGGTCTCACAGAACGTGAAATCATTAGCGTTCTCACGCGACGTTTCGATTCGAAGCCAAAACTCCCTCTGGGGTTCGATGATGATGTAGCTGCATTTCCAATGTCCCGGCGTGGACTGGTCGTGTTGAAAACGGACATGCTTGTAGGCCATACCGATGTCCCACCAGGTATGACACTGGGACAAGCAGCGAGAAAGGCTGTAGTCGCAACGGTCAGCGACTTCGCAGCGAAGGGCGTCCAGCCAAAAGGACTTCTCATATCTCTTGGCCTAGTCCCACCCGTAAGACTCTCGACGGTTAACGAAATAGTGTCTGGTATCCAAGAAGGCGCGAGGGAATACGATTGTAGAATAATAGGTGGAGACACAAGCGAGACCGATGATCTTGTAATCGACTGTATCGGGTTTGGGTTCAGTCCGACGGGAAGAATCCTCCGTAGAGATGGTGCAAAGCCGGGCGACGTCGTCGCGGTGACTGGTGATTTCGGAAGAACAACCGCGGGCCTTCAAATATTGCTCGGAAAAAAGAGGCGGCGGCCACACAGATTCTCGAAACTAACATCTTCTGTTCTGCATCCATCGGCAAAGCTGGAGGTCGGGCTCAAGCTAGCTGAATCTGGAGTCGTTAACGGCTCGATTGATTCAAGCGACGGTCTAGCCTGGAGTCTTCACGAAATTGCTCGTCTAAGCAAGGTGAATATCGTCTTGGGGACTATTCCGGTCGCGCCGGATGTCAAAATGTTCGCCAGAGAACAAGGTCTGGTCCCGGAAGAACTCGCTCTATTTGGAGGCGAAGAATATGAGCTCGTCCTAGCAATCAAGAAAGATGGATTCGCAAATCTGAGACGGAGGATTCCTTCCCTGCAAAAAATCGGAAATGTGACAATTGGCTCTGGAAATGTGATCGGGCCTTTCGGTAGCAGGTTTAGGAAAATTGAACCTCGAGGGTATGAACACTTCTCTTAGGAGAGTGTTTTAGGTTAGACTTTGTACGCTCTTCGAGCAGCAAGACCTAGGTTAGCCTCAGAATACGTCTCAGGCGATTCCGAACGAAGCACAAGTCACAAGAAGTCGCTATGTGGACGGCCTCGTAATCCTCTTTGACAAAGACTGCCGAGGTCTACAACGTCCCACGAGGAACAGCCTATCTTACTAGCCAGCAAGTCTTACTCTACATCACCTATCTCGTGTTCTACGTTCTTCTTGCTCGGATTCTCAACAGGACAGAGGTCGGAGAAGTTGCGGTGCTTGCACTTGTTCAGGCGTTGCTCACGGGACTAATTTCCGGATCATTGCCCCTGGCCGCGACCCGCTTCATTTCCAGAAGCATCGTTGCCGGCGACACTCAAGCGGCTGCCGGAGTGGCCAGAGTGACTCTGAGACTGTCGGCCGCACTGGCTGTGCCTGTGGTCGCGCTTGCTATTCTTTTTTCGCCATATCTCAGCGGCTTCCTTCAGAGTGCCGCGGATCCCACAAACCTACTGCTCACGACTTTCATTGCCTCCTTCTTTCTCGATCTGATGCTTCTCTACACGGCATTCTTCATAGGCGTTGGGCGTTACGCACAGACTCTCTACCAAAACGCCCTGTTCGTTCCTCTCAGCCGAGGACTCGGACTCGTGCTGGCATATTATGGAATCGGAGTCTTGGGCATCGCCCCATTAAGAGTCCTTGGCATTGCGACAGGCTGGGCAGTCGGAGGGATCGCGACCCTAATTCTATCCGTCTACCTCTGGCATGGCCAGCTTCCGAGAGGAGGCAGCTATCCAATCCGGCCGATCTTGGCCTTCAGTCTTCCAGTATTCGCCTCTGCCCTGATTACCTTGGGACAGCAGTGGGGTGACCTGGGCATCATCTACGTGCTGCTGGGCGCAACCATTCTGGGGCCTTACTACATTGTAGTTTCGAGTGTAAATTTCCTATCCGTGCTGTGGATGCCCGTGAATCAGGCAATCTATCCTGCGCTTTCCGCTGCTCACTCGACAGGCGATCCCCGAGAAGTCTCGGACAGATTAGCCACTGCCTTCAGACTGATCAATCTAACAGTTCTTCCGCTTGGCGCTGCTCTGGCTGCAATAACTCCGACTGCTCTCGACATCGTATATGGCGCGTCTTACGTAGGCGAGGCGTTGACATTGTCGATCCTCTCGCTGTCTTCTATTTTCGTAGCCCAAGGTGTATTGTTGGTCACGACTTTACAGGCTGTTGGTCACACCAGACGATACTTGGCAGTCACTCTCGTATCTACAATCGCGTTCATGGGATTCGTGGGGTTCGCTGCTCTCCCGATAGGAACCCTCTCCGGTGCCATCGGTCGGGCCCTACTCTCAATACTGATTGTGGCACTTGCGAGATTCTCGCTCCGCAGGGAAGTATCAACGCATATCGATTCCGCACTGTCAAAGGCCATTCCAATGGCCGCAGGAGTGGGATTGCCTCTGCTTGCCCTTGACCAGTTCTTCCTCATATATCATCCCGTTAGACCCATCTTTCAACTAGTCATCCTCTTCGGGCTGTTCGTAATACTATACGGTGGGATCAGCCGTCAGCTCAAAGTCTTTCATCATGGAGATTTCGCGATGCTTCACGACGCTCTTCCGAGCATATTGCGGCCTTACCTGAAGATGGTTCAGCGTATCATAGTCAGCGCCACAAGCTGACTAGTCTCGGTACGAGAAGCGGGCCCGGAGGGATTTGAACCCTCGACCTTCGGCTATCCTCTTTCGATAGAGGGCCGACGCTACTGTCCGTGCTGAGCTACGGGCCCGACGTCGACCAGCGGTCCGACCGTACAAATAACTTTACGAAAAGAGGGGATTCTCGGCGTCCGCAGGTAGAGTGAACCTACTTCTTTGCCTGTTTGCGGAGACCCAAGTAGATCAATGTCAAGAGGACGACTGCGACACCCAGAATAACGGCGGAGATTATTGGCAGAACGTAGGTTGTCAACCCGACGGGGTACGTTGCGGACGCGATGGAAATTGGAGCAGTCTTTTGCAGGGGTCCGCCAGCAATGTTGATGCCAACAATGACTTCGACGCCAACGCCGACAACATCCGGCAACATATTAACTCGCCCGTCTGTCGGAACCGTGAACGAATACTGTTTGTTGAAGGCTTGCCCCTGGCCCAGAGCCTGGTTTATAGCTGTATCAGTTAAGTTTCCGTCCCAGTGATTCACGAGGTACGCTTTCCATGGAAATGCGATTGATACATTCTTGACGCTGAAATCTACAGTTCCGGTGTTCAAGACGCTCAGGTAGAGCGTACCTGAGTCTCCTGGAAGATAGGTAGCCTTGTCAGTCCAGGCATACACCGCGGAGCTAAATGACGCGTGTGCCGGACTCAGAATGATTGCTGAGAAGAATGTTATCGACAGTAATGTTAACATTATCTTTCTCGTTTTCATTAGAAAGTTCTTCTTCTTGGATTCCTCGTAAAAGGCTTGAGGTTACCTTCGATGTGACGACATCATAGTATTCGGAATTCGATTGTGAGAAAAGTTCCATTCTTAAAAAGGAAAAGAGAAGTGGGGGGGGAGCTTCACGCTTTCTTGGCCGTTCGACGGCTACTAGTCCACAGCAGACCTAGTAGAACAGTGGCGATTGCGAGGACAGCGAGAGTGGCTATTGGTATGGCTTCAGATACAAGCGAGATTGGTGTGTAGGTCGGTATCGCCATTGAGATTGCCATCCCTGCGGCTGAGAAAGACGTACCGTCGTATGGATTGCCCGCGGTCCCCACGATGATGCAACTCGAGGCTTGGACTTTTGTTGTTCTTGGACCACCGGGGCACCCGTAAGGCGAGGATTGTGCATAGCCCCACCAGGAGGGTATTGTGAACTGAAAGGTGGTTGTGAACGTCGATGAAGATGTTCCGCCAGGTGCTGCCAAGAACTGGCCCGAATATGTTGAAGTCTGGTTACCCTGCCATTTTCCATCCGATCCAAATCCGGCCCAAGGCCAGAACACTGTGATATTGTTCAACTGGAGGGGTTGACTACCCGTGTTAACGATCGTAATTGTCATTGTACCTGAATCTCCCGTGACGTAGGATGCTCGATCTTGCTTCGCATAGATGTTGAAACCCTGCGCGTGAACTGGCTGTCCGGTGCCGACGAGCATCGCAATCACTATCGCTGTTGCAATTGCCGCTTTTCCGATTTTTCGATGCATGAACGAGCCTCGTGTGAGGATTTGGTTTAAGCTTAGTCGTTACTTTCGATAGTTATCCAGAGTACCCTCGCGAACCGGAAAAGCTTGATACAGGGTTCCAATCGCAGATTCTTCGGGGCTCGTCGTCTAAGACGCTTCTCAGCGTCGGCGAAGCCTGGTTAGGACGTCGCCCTGACACGGCGAAGGTCGCAGGTTCAAATCCTGCCGAGCCCACCAGTTCAACCACGAATTATTTTCTAAGTCTATGTCGTTAACTGGGTCCTTACGCTCCGGCGGATCAACCAGAGGGACACAAGCGCCGTT
>Ga0209076_1000007_pt1 | contig 30141 bp, 27 predicted proteins | sample Rivendell_Oct201_9_FD_188350 | JGI IMG/M metagenome (GOLD analysis project Ga0209076, IMG submission 188350) | Vadose zone soil and rhizosphere microbial communities from the Eel River Critical Zone Observatory, Northern California to study diel... | ecosystem: Environmental > Terrestrial > Soil...
GAGATATCTTGAGCCAGCCAAAGACTCAGATCAGATAAATCATCTCGGGTTTGACGCAAAGAAGGCCCCAGTAGCCTATGTTTGCGCAGGGAAAACCTGCGGCCCTCCGATCACCGATCCATCAAACATACAGACCACTCTTTCTTCCTTACTCGACAAATAGTCGTCCACAGTTGCAATTCAGTTCTTTCAGCTCGGGAACGACCAACCGGATGCATTCCTTGTGAGAACTCGAGGAAAAAGAGATGGTCGCGACAAATCTTCGCTTAATCCCGACCTAATCCTACACAACGGCAAGATCTATCCAGACGCTGGGTCTCGAACGCACTTCGAGGCACTGGCAGTTCGGAGAGGAAGAGTGACCCACATCGGATCAAACAGTCGCATAGTCGGACTGAAGTCGCCGCCGACACGGAAAATCAATCTTCATGGCCGGACAATATTGCCTGGTTTTCACGACTCGCACATACATCTCTTGAATTATGGTATGCTTCTTCGAACCCTCGACCTCTCCCGCTCGCGATCCATTGAGCAGATCAGGAAGCGGGTAGCAAAGCGGACATCCACCGAGTCAAAGGATACTTGGGTACTAGGCAGAGGATGGGATCATGAGAAACTTCGAGAGCGCCGTTATCCCACAAGAGAGGACCTGGATGGACCATCTTCAAAGCCGGTCTTCCTCAAACGAATCTGTGGTCACGTGGCGGTTGCAAACTCGGCTGCTCTATCAATCGCTGGGATCGACAATCGCACATCGAACCCTGCTGGAGGAGAAATTGTTAAAGATTCAGAAGGGAATCCTAACGGGGTCCTAAAGGAAACAGCCATAGAACTAGTTGAGAATAAGGTCCCCGAGCCGATGGACCTGACAAGGAAGGCTTTGGTCTCCGCATCCAGAAAGCTCGCCAGGCTCGGCCTAACTTCCTTGCACTGTATCGTTAGCAGTCTAACTGAGCTGAATGCACTGCGAGATTTGAAACGGGAAAAGAAGATTCCGCAATCTATCTACCCGATCACACCACCAAAGCTCGTCGATGGTCTCGAAGCGTCATACCTATCAGAGGAAAAGACCGAGAATACTTTTCAAATCAGAGGAATAAAACTGTACCTTGACGGGTCCCTGGGAGCTCGCACCGCCGCCCTAAACGAACCCTACAATGATAACCCGACCTCAAGCGGCATGCTCACCCTGAGCAAACAAGAACTGAAGAGGGTGGTTTCGAAGGCAAGAGATTCAAACTTCCAGCTCTGCATCCATGCTATCGGAGACAGAGCAGTGGACCTTGCGCTTCAGGTTCTTGACGAGACCTTTGGAGCTGAGGGTTGCAGACGACTCCGACACCGGATTGAACACTCGTCGATTGTCAATCAAGAGTCGATGAAAGAAATGCGGAGATTAGGCATAATCGCATCCGTACAGCCGAGATTCGTCTATTCAGACAACTGGGCTAGCGAGAGGCTAGGGGCTGGACGACTCTCCCAACTCTATCCTTTCGCCTCGATGAACAAGGCAGGAGTCATGCTGACTGCGGGGTCTGATTGCCCGGTAGAAGATCCTAATCCATTCGAGGGGATCTGGTCGGCGGTTGCAAGGCCCGGTCTAGATGAGAAGGAGAGACTGACGGTGGACGAATCGCTTGTAGCTTATACAAAGAACCCGGCTTACGCGTCCTTCTCCGAAGGTTTCAGGGGCACTCTGAGTCCGGGATATGCCGCGGACATGGTAGTGTTGGATGCAGATCCTTACGAGTCAAACGTTGAGTCTTTACGAAAAATAAGAGTACTCAGAACCATAATCGGGGGAATAGTGGTTTCCTAAACTCTCTCTGGGGACTCAGACGGGAGCAATACATCGTGGGGCCTTGCTTCCTCAGCTCCAGAATTTGTGATGCCCGCGAGCTTGGACTTTTCCCAAAGTTCGGGTATCGTCTTCGCTCCAGCGTATCCCATGGAGGCTTGCAGCCCTGCGACCATCTCTTGAACCACTACGCTGAGCTCACCCTTGTATGGGACCCATCCCTCAACTCCTTCAGGCAAGCCTTTCGACGGTTGAGCGTATCTGTCAGACGAGAATCTCTTGGCCATGGCAGATGGACTTCCCATTCCTCGGTATTGCTTGTAGTATCTTCCACCGATAGTTATCAGCGTGCCTGGGGCCTCCTTAGAGCGAGCGAAAATATTGCCCATCATAACCGCGGAGGCGCCGAGGGACATCGCAATCGCAGCGTCACCTGGACCCCTGATTCCTCCGTCCGCGATTATTGGTAGCTTTGAACCGTACGTGCGGAGAGCGTCCGCGACCTGTGCCGTCGCGAACACGGTAGGCGACCCAGCTTTCGTCGCCTCCATTGTGGTACAAATGGAGCCCGATCCAATTCCAACTCTGAACCCTGCCACTCCGTCGAGTTTGGTCAGAATATCTTCAGCAGCCTGGTAGGTTCCAATGCTGCCCACGACAACATCAGTGTTGACTTCTTCCAACATCTTCTTCATCGAACTGAACACATTTGCGTTGTGAAAGTGGGCTACATCTATGACGAGGATGTCAGCCACCTCGCTGAGTTTCTTCGCTCGCTTGAGGTCGAATGGTGAGACCGCGGCCCCACAGAGGAGTTGGCCGTTCTCGTCACGCGCGGCATTGGGAAATCTCCCGCGCTGAAGAATATCCTTTATCGTCATGAGTCCCTTCAAGCGGCCTTCCTTATCGATTAGCGGCAGCTTTTCCACGCGATGCTTGTGAAGAATCTCTTTCGCGCCTTCAATGTTAGTATCAGCGGGAGCAGTGATCACCTTCTTCGTCATTACGTCGCTCGTTAGAAGATTCGAGTCTGCAAAACGTACGTCTCGTCCTGTCAATATGCCGACGAGATGTTCCCCCTGAACAACCGGTAGTCCTGAAATGTTGTTTTTCTGCATCAGTTCGGTTGCGTACTTCACGGTTGCGTCCGGGCTAATTGTGATGACTTCCTTGATGACTAGGGACTCTGCCCTCTTCACTTTCTTCGCCATCTCCAATTCTTCTTCAGTGGTACAATTTCGATGAATAACCCCTAGTCCGCCCAACCGGGCCAATCCTATGGCCATCTCGCTTTCTGTGACGGTGTCCATCGGACTCGAGACTAATGGGATGTTGATGGAATGTTTCTGAGATACCTGAGTGGATAATTGGACTTGGTTAGGTTCGACTTCAGTCCATCCGGGGAGAAGGATCAGATCCCTGAACGTGACCGCGACATCAGAGTCTTTGAACTTGGCCCTGAATCCTTTTTCCGACACCTATTCTCGAATACTCCCGATGAGTTTCACCGTAGCATGTCCCCTTTCCTTATTATACATGGCGGCGATTATTGCCGATTCGCGGCTGATCTCCTTCTTACTAGGGCCGCTGTTTCATTTTTCCTATCCATTTAGAACTGAGAAAGGCGCTAATCATTCCAATTGGAATATCTGTACGCTAGACCATATATAATTGGAATATCGGGTCTCTCAATCTTGAGTAAATCTTGAGCTTGGTCAAGGATCCGGCGCTCGCGCCTTCAGGCCGTATCAAACTTGCATGGGCACAGGAAAACATGCCAGTTCTCGCAAGAATTTCCCGGCGATTCGCCGCGACCAAGGTCTTCAAAGGACACAGAGTAGGGATGTGTCTCCACCTAGAAGCAAAGACCGCGGTCCTTAGCGAGGTTTTCCTCAAGGCAGGCGCAGAAGTTGCAATCACTGGAAGCAATCCTCTCACGACCCAGGACGATGTGGCAGCCGCACTATCAGAAACTGGAGTGCATGTGTATGCCTGGCGGGGGGTCACAGACAGAGAACACAAGGCCAACTTAGACCGAGTTCTAGGGTTGAATCCCGACATCCTAATTGATGACGGTGCTGAACTTACGATTGCCGCAAATCAGAAAGGAAAACGGTTTACGGAGAAGATCATAGGGGCCTGTGAAGAGACTACAACCGGGGTCACTCGGTTGAGGGCCATGGAGAAGGAGGGGCGTCTGAGGTTTCCAGTCATCTCTGTGAATGATGCTCTTACCAAGTTTCTCTTCGACAGCAGATACGGGACTGGACAGTCTGCGCTTGAGGGAATAATGCGCGCGACAAATCTCCTCTTGGCAGGTAGGAGCATTGTGGTGGCGGGATTTGGCTGGGTCGGACGAGGCGTTGCACTGAGAGCAAAAGGAATGGGGTCAAGGGTAATCGTGACCGAAGTGGACCCAGTGCGAGCATTGGAGGCTCTAATGGAGGGCTTTGACGTGATGCCGATGGCAGAAGCTGCGAAAGTAGGCGATCTCTTCGTCACTGCAACAGGGAACACCAGCGTCATAACTGCAACTCACATGAGTCTGATGAAGGACAAGGCAATTCTCTGTAATGTGGGGCACTACGATGTGGAGGTGAGCGTCAAGGATCTTGAGAAGATAGCGGTTAGGCGAAGAAAGGTTAGACCTGAAGTGACGGAGTACAGATTGAAGTCTGGAAGACGACTCTACCTCCTCTCGGAAGGCCGATTAGTCAACCTTGCAGCGGCAGACGGTCATCCAGCTGAAGTGATGGACATGAGTTTCGCTGGTCAAGCCCTTTCAGCCGAATATCTTGTTCGACAGGGTTCCAAACTCGAATCGAAGCTAATTCGAGTCCCAGAAGTGTTAGACTTGCAGATTGCCCGTTGGCGGCTAGAGGCATTCGGAAAGAGAATTGACTCGTTGACCAAGGCCCAGCAAAAATACGCGTGGTCATGGCAACTCTGAGCCTTACGCACACCGAGGTGCACGCTTCCGCACAGCCAGGTCCCGAGCCTACGATACTGAAGTTTGGACTCAACTGAGTCAAATCGACCTGTCGTCTGTCTATGATCTTTCCTCGTAACCGGTAACACTTTCACCCACCTCCTAGGAAGGGAGCTTACTCTCAGCGTAGCGTTTTACCTAATTTTCGTCCAAAGCTAATTAGTTCTGACAGCCGACTTGCGACTTCCCGGTGGTTATGGGGTGAAGTCTCGTTTGTTCGGGTCCAAGTCTTTTCATAGAGTACGGGTGAAGAGCGTAGGAAAATTCCGTCCTCCAGCTTGGGCAGCGTTGCTTGTTGTAATCTTCACCCTCTGGGAGTCGGTCTCTCTTTCAGGACTTGTGTCAAGCAGTCAGCTCCCCGCGTTGCACGACGTTTTCCTGGCTCTGATCCAATTAGCAGGAACGCCGTTCTTCTTGGCTCACGTCGCCCAGAGCTTTGCTAATGTTACGACCGGCGTTTCGTTGGCATTAGTGTTGGTATTCCCTCTAGCCCTGCTTGTCGGCATGAGAACTCAACTTGATCAGGCGATCACGCCAATCATCATGCTAGTAGGTGCTCTTCCTGATCTTGCGATTCTAACGCTCTTGGTCACCGTTATCGGCCGAGGGAATGTTGCCGCCGTGTCGATCTCAGCGTTCAGTGCTTTCTTCCCTGTCTATTTTACGATCCGACAAGGTGTGAAGGAAATCCCGGTTGATTACTTCCACGTCACCTCAGTATTCAAAGCCGGAAGGGTCCAGACTTTCACGAAAATGATTCTTCCATCGATCTTTCCAAATCTTGTCACAGGCCTTCGATTATCATTTGAGTTCAGTTGGAATGTGTTGCTTGCGGTCGAGGTTATTGCTAGTGTGGCTGGAATTGGAACTTTCATTTCTAGTAGCCTAGGAAGCTCTGCACACTCCCTGACCTATGGCCTGGCGGCGATAATGACGGTGGGTCTTATCACGATTGCAATAGACAGGGCCTTCTTTGAGAGGTTTGAGAATCGCATCAAGAGATGGCGATAGGATTTGCACGTCGAACTCTCAAACGTAACGAAGGTCTACGAGGACCCACCTCAAATCGTAACAGCGCTGAAAGATATCTCGTTTCAGGTGAATGAGGGAGAGTTCCTTTGCATCGTAGGACCAAGCGGGTGCGGCAAATCAACACTCTTGAGGATGATTGCTGGCCTCGATCGTCCCTCCTCAGGCCAGATTCGTTTTAGAGGTGATCTCCTTACAGCGCCTCATTCGAAGATTAGTATGGTTTTTCAGACCTTCGCCCTTCTTCCTTGGAGAACTGTGATTCAGAATGTAGAATTCGGACTTGAGGTCCAGGGGCGGCCGAAGAAGGAGAGAGCAGAGGTTGCCATGGATCTCTTAGAGATGGTGGGTCTTAAAGGGTCAGAGAATCTCTTTCCAAAACAACTCTCGGGCGGAATGAAACAGCGCGTTGGGATTGCTCGAGCTCTCGCAATAGATCCAGAAGTCGTGTTGATGGATGAGGCGTTCAGTGCCATCGATGAGTTCACTGCGGAGTCTCTTAGGGCGGAAGTAGCTGAGATTCACAGTGAGACACGTAAGACATTCCTTCTAGTAACTCATAATCTGCCCGAGGCCATTGAGCTAGCCGACAGAATTCTCGTCCTTTCGTCACGTCCGGCCAAAGTCAAGAGCATTGTAGGGATAGAAATGGAACGCCCCAGAGTTCAGACAGATTCAGAGTTTGTGAGTATTCATCGTGACATCTTCGCGTTGCTCCAGGCGGAACTGGAAAACAGCATCATGCGCCATAGACTCAGCGGGCTAAAGGAGTTCAAGAAGCTTAGAGACATGGAGGATCGCTGAGGTCGTATGAAATTCACTCTGGTTGTCGGCGGAGCATTTCTCCTGATCCTCGGACTTCTAGCTTACTCCATGATTCCTAATTTTCACAATGTTCCACTGGAGTCGGCCCAGAGGGTCGTCAATCTCAAGTCAATCCCTGTGAGTTCCGCCTCTCTGTCCGAGACTCCACAAAACGTCACCGTCTTTCCGGGGAAAGAAAACAATCTGCTCGTTAACATGACAGTGTCCACGCAGACAGGAGCACCCTCTTCAATCCAGTTCAAGCTGTTCGCCGAGGGCGCTTTTCAAAGCTGCATGTTCAGTGCGGAACAGAGAGGATGTCTCGTGAACCAGACTGTCTCGAACTCTACTATTCGAGTCCCCTTGAACGCCTCGACGACTTACTATTTCGGTTTTGACAACCGGGGTTCCAGTAGCTCAAAGCAAGTGCTCTTGTCGGCAATTCTGGTCGGGAGTTCCGTTAATACTCTGGTCGCGAGAGATGGGGGATTGAATTTTGCCGGACTAGGGATGAGCCTGATTGGGCTCTTGGTCACCCTTTACGGCGTCTTTGCCAAGACTGTCATTCCTTGGGAATGATTGGAAGCTCGTGCTGATGTTCGGGGAGCTAGACGAACTAACCGACCCAGAACCCATCGAGAGTTGAGCCTTGTGCTTAGCTCTTCTACGGTTTAGCGCTATCCCAGTAGCGACTATTGTAAGGAGTATCGCGGCGGTTGCGGCCGTTGCGAACGATGGTTCCACTGTTACGCGATATGTTGCTGTGAGTATGATGTCGGTGATAACGGAAACCCATCGTGGATTCGATGTGCTGCCGTCATTCCAAGCTGCAAACGAATTCGTCAGGCCCACTTGTATCGTCGTAGATCCCAAGGAAAGGGGCACTTGAGACTGGATGTAGACCTCGTGAGGTCCGTAGTGGACGGGTAGCCTCAATTCGTTCGACTTGTCTGAAGTCAAGTTCGCCCCGTCAACCGAGATGAGCATTCCGGGGGCAGGGGTGTTTACTTGCAGAAGCAGGAGAGGTGAGCTGGTCCTATCGACGATCACTGTGTAAGTAGTGGAGTTTGTTGTCGTTACTATGATCTTGACGAAGCTGGAAGGGTCGGAAAAGGTGTTGTTGCTAACGCAGGGCGAGGAACAAGGTCCAAACGCGGCGTCGCTTAGGTCACCACCGGGGTGGGCGTCGATGAGTCTCAAGTTACCGTGTCCCCCTGCGATGCTCTCATTCACTTTGTAGATTAGGAGACCAGCGCCTGGATAGTTTGATGGGAATGGAAGATACTGATCGTACGTCCCTAGTCTTGCTCTCATCTCGATCAGGTAGTACGACAGAGATCCGTCCGAGTTCACGCTGGTCGGGATTTTGACGGCTTGTACTCCCGAAGTGGGAAGTTCAAGATTCCGGACAGGTATTGTTGTTAGGTTGCCAGGGTAGACTGTTCGTATGCTTGAATTGGAGATCCATCCTAGCTTGATCTTTGACCATGAGGAATGTTGCGAGGGGTAGGTTCCCGGTGATGGTTGCAAGGGATTACCGTTGTTTGGGTTCCATTCTCCGAGTGCCATGATCTCCCAGTATCCGACAAAATTGTTAACCGGATCCATTTGCTGGGTCAGGTCGTAAAGGTCCGGCAGTCCCTGAAGATGGCCAGCTTCATGGGAGTAGACGCCAACCGGGTCGGACTCGGAGACCACTGAGGTCGAGATCTGGAAGGAGTCTAGGGGAGAGGGATTGAAAACGTACCCCGGGATTGTAAATGAGTGAATGTCAGTGGACGCGTGCGTCATCGCCTCATCGTTTCCAGCATGGACTATTATCGCGAATTTGTAATCATGAAAGTTTACTCCTGCCTTGTACGCAGCTTGAAGGGAGTCTGTAACTAGTTGATTGTCAATAGGTGCCGTGTTGGAACTGTAGTACTCCATAGTCTGCTGTAGCGAGTACCATTGGGAGGTTGCGGATGGACTCAGCGTCGCCGCGAAGGAGACGATTCCGTAAGAGTCTTCGCTGTAGTAATTATTCATGCCGGAAATGACGTTAGATATCCGAGCTGGAGAAGTGGTGTTGGTCTTGTCGGAGAATCCCACGAGGACTACGAGGGTAGGCTGAGCTCCGGCTATCGGCTTGAGAGGTGGATTGACATCCTTAGCAATCGAGGCTGAAGGACTATGGAGTTGAACAGGACCCATTTGGGAAATAAGAAGGGCAAGTATGACAGCAGGAACGACTAGAAGGGTAACCCGGAAAGGCATCTACCATCCTGGAACGATTTCCAACCCGCACTCCTTCTCGGAGCGCAAAAGCCGTCTGTAACTGGTTCAATTGCAGGAAAGTTCCATAGAGAAACGTAGAATTGTCGTCTCCATTGCTCCCACACTCGACGCCGATCTGAGAGGATAATCCCTTGACAGCGCTGCGTCAAGAGCGCGGTCCGGCTAGCCTTAAATACGGTAGGTCAGGAGAATCGCCGTTTATAGAAAGATAGTTTTCCTGGGATTTCAGATGAGTCATAGAGGCGTTGGAATTGTTGGATATGGTGTCTATATCCCATGGGAACGTATTGAGACGGAGAAGATTGTAAGAGAACGGGAGAGAAAGCGAGGAAAGGAACTGGAGAAGGTCCTCGAGAAGGTTAGACACGGGCTTCTTCTGAGAGAGAAAGCGCTCGCAGGTCATACCGAGGATACGATCACGATAGCTACCGAGGCGGCCGAGAACGCGGTTAGAATGGCTGGGATTTCGCCGGACGAGATTGGAAGCGTCACTGCCGGCTCCGAATCGAAGCCATATGCCGTAGGGACGATTGCACGTCACGTTGCTTCCTTCATTGGAATGGGACAGAACGTTTTCGTCGCGGATCTAGAAGGAGCATGCAATTCAGGCATGCAAGGCGTCGGATTCATAGATTCGGAGATCCGTAGCGGTCGCATAAAGTACGGTCTTGCAATAGGCGCGGATGTAGCTCAAGCCGAGCGCGGCGACCCTCTGGAATATTCTTGCGGTGCAGGGGCAGGAGCCTACGTGCTTGGTAGAACGGATGTCATCGCCACCATCGAGGACATCGCACCGTTTTCGAGTCTATTCATGGACTTTTGGAGACGGGACCAGGCGGCCGTGCCATCCCATTTCGGCCGCACTACAGTAGAAGCCTACAAATCACACGTCATCGGCGCAATTGCTAACCTGTTCCGTAAGCATCCCGATCTTTCCCTATCAGAGTTTGATGCGATAACCTTCCATCAACCATCCGGATACCTACCGATGAAGACATGCACTGCTCTAACCGAGGACAAGATTCCTTACGTAGATGATGAGTCCATCGCTGAAAGAATGAGGCTTACCGAGCAGGATATCGAGAAGAAAGTCAAGCCATGGCTCAAAGTCTTGGACACAGGCAACACCTATGCCGCTTCAACGCTCATATCCCTCGCCTCCGTTTTTGACAATTCCAAACCTGGAGATCAAGTCCTGGCAGTCTCATACGGGTCCGGAGCCTATTCCAACGCCACATGGTTCGAGGTTCAGGACGGGATAGAAGAAAAGAGGGGACTGACACCGACTGTGGAGGACTATGTCAAGCGGAAAACGACGATAAAAATAGAAACCTATCAAGACTTGATCAGAGCTCGTCTGTCGAGGATAAAGCAGAGACTTGAGATCCCCAGGATCATCGGCGATATCGAGCCGGTAAATGGCAAGGCGTTCACACTCAGCCTCTGCTATGGATGCAAACGAATCTACTATCCCGCGAGAGAAACATGTCTGGACTCCGAGTGCCCAGGACGAATGGAGGTCAAGCGATACCCGTTGATCGCTCGGTTGAAGAGCGTTTCAAAGCTACCACTCAAGAGGAGATTCACATCAAACTTCGAGCTACTGGATCAGAACAAGGTCTTGTTTGTAGATTCGAAGATTCAGGACTTGAAGCCAGGCGTCAAGCTTGAAGGTGTCTTGCGAAGACTCGACTATGAAGGAAAAGATGGCCTAATCATGTACGGCATCGCATACCGGCCCGTCTTCCAGGAGACCCTGGCATTGATCGCTCGGCCAAAACCGCTCGTGATCGCGCCTACCCAATACGCCTAATTTGTGACGGCGCAATAGGGCCCGGCCCGTTCGGTTTCAGCTGAACTTCGGTTACGTAGCATGGACGTTTTCGAATCAGTTCGTGAAGCTAAGTTCAGAGAAAAGGTTCGACGTTTCGCCAGAGAACACGTTGCCTCAGTAGCTCAAAGAGTCGAGGAGGGAATGTTCCCCCGCGATATTCTCCAGAAGCTTGGGGAGCAGCATCTCCTTGGGACTGCTTTTTCGAAGACCGATGGAGGTGCAGGACTGGGTTGGAGCTTTGAGACGATTGTTGCTGAGGAAATCTCTGCAGTGAGTGCAGCTACCGAAATGGCGCGTCTGGCTTCAGGGGCGTTGTACGCCGCTCCTTTGGCTTACTTTGCAAGCAAGGCGCAGAAACACAAGTTTCTCTGTCCAGTTCTCGCGGGGAACAAAGTTGGGGCTCTTGCGCTAACTGAGCCGGGAGCAGGGTCTGATGCGGGATCGATCAAAACTCATGCAGAACGTAGAGGGCAAGGTTTTGTCCTCAACGGGGAGAAACGTTTCATAACTAACGGCGGAGTCGCGGATTTTCTTTTTGTCTTCGCGGTCACCGACACAGCCAAGCCTCCCAAATCTGGAGTCAGTGCACTTCTTGTCCCGAGGGACTCGCAAGGCGTGCAAACGGTGAAGACCTATGGTCTCCTTGGAATGCACGGCGCAAATGTGGTGCACCTTAGATTTCGAAACGTAGACGTTCCTGAGGAGAACGTGGTTGGTGGGCTTCACCGGGGGTTTCCTATCCTGCTCGATGAGCTTGATCGAGAGCGCCCAGCAGTCGCAGCCGGAATGCTTGGGATCGCTCGCTCAGCCTTCGAATCCGCCGTCGAGTACTCCTCACAGAGAGAACAGTTTGGCCGCCCGATCAAGGAGTTCGAAGGGGTCAGTTTCAAACTTGCAGACATGCTCGTTAAGCTGGAAGCGTCCCGCCTGCTCATTCTCAAGGCCGCTCGTTTGTTGGATGAAGGAAAACTGGCTCGACTTGAGGGTGCCGTAGCGAAGCTGTTTGCTACTGAGTCTGCCTTCGAGATAACTCACCAGGCTTTGCAAGTCCATGGAGGGATAGGGTACACCAAGGATCTGCCGATTGAACGCTATTTCAGGGACGCTAGATTCATGATGATTGGCGGAGGAACCAGCGAGATCATGCGATTCCTGATTCAACGAGAGATCTACAAGAAGAGCATGGGACTGTCCTCATGACTGTTACTCGGAATTTTCCCTACTAGTTACGCGAGACTTTAGTCAATTTGGGGAAAGGGACAATGCGAAGAAAGGCTCTATTGTATGTCCACAGTGGAGATCGAAAATTATCGATGGAAGTGCGAGAATTTCCTGAAGGGCTACTGCCCTGGCAAGGACTGTGACATCTGCGCGAAGATGACGAACAGATTGTTGCTGAAGGGTCTTGTCAAGATCACTCACGCGGATGAGATTCTTCAGCCCCAACAGGCTGCAACTCCCAGCAATCAGCCATAGACTTCTCCACCGATTTTTCGGGATCGGTCGACGAACGATAGAAGAATTGTTCATTTTATTTTCGAGGTAGGTTTATACCGTCTGCCGGCCAATATAGCCTATGGATTCTAGCTACAATCCACACGGCTATCCACAGCATTCTCACGCCGGCCCGGGGGACGCCTAACAATTGGTTGACTTCCACTATTTCATTTTCATCATCAACGCGGATGCAGCAGTTTTTGGAGTAATCATATTTCTGATGAGCTACATCGCGCTGAGGCTTGTTTACCGAATGTGGCGTCGAAGCATACGCTGTCCACATTGTGGCGAAGTCTACGCGACCAAACATATAGCGCATATACCGGAGAAGACGCTTCCCAACACTCTGTGGACTTGAGGCCTGAAGACCCAGGCCTACTCGCGAATCACTCTGGCAGTATCAACGCCTATGTTGTTCTGAGGAAAGACAACGCGAACTCTTTTGCGTGTCTTTCTGTGCCCCGGTGTTTTCCGCCGACATTTCTCAGATGGTGGTAAAACTCGTGAATCAGTACATAGGGGTCGTAAAGATAGTCTTGACTCGATATGTAGATAGTCTTCTCACGATGAACGTAGCATCCTAGTGCCTTCTTCTCTCCCCGAGGGAGTCCGATTCTGAGAGCAGGCATGTCGATGCGATAATGCTGGGAGAGAAGTTCGAGAGCATCCTCTGGGCGCTTCTCTATCGAGATTAGTTGGACTATTCGGTCATGGAACTGTTTCTCATCCGACGTAGGATTCGACTTGGATACTGGCAGGCTCGTAATCTACGAGTCTTCCTGCTTGAAAGTCTTCGTACGCCTTGAGGTCCAAGAGACCGTGCCCGCAATTGTTGAAGGCTATGACTTTCTCTTCGTTTGATTCCTTGCATCTTATTGCTTCGTCGATTACGTACTTAATGCAATGCGCGGTCTCTGGGGCGGGGATGATTCCCTCAGTCCGAGCGAATGTTCTCGCGGCTTGGAAAACCTCCGTCTGATGATAGGCTACGGACTTCACCAGTCCTTTGTTGATGAGATAGCAGAGTGAGGGCGCTTTTCCGTGGTATCTGAGACCTCCCGAGTGGATAGGTGGTGAGACGTACTTGTGGCCAACCGTGTACATTTTCAACAGCGGGGTCATTTCCGCGGTGTCCGCAAAGTCGTAGGTGTAGGTCCCGCGTGTTGTCGACGGTACAGCCTTGGGTTCGCAAGCGACAAACTCTGAGTCTGACTTACCCTTCAGTTTGTCTGAGATGAAAGGATAGGCGAAGCCTGCGAAGTTTGATCCTCCTCCAATGCATCCTGCAATTATGTCGGGTTCGATGTCTATGCTCTCGAGCTGTTTCTTGGCCTCTAGTCCGATGATTGATTGGTGCAGTAGTACGTGATTCAAGACTGAGCCTAGGCAATACCGAGTGTCCTCGTGAGTCACAGTATCCTCTAGGGCTTCGCTGATGGCTATTCCGAGGGTCCCTGGATGGTCTTGATTCTGGTCAAGCAAGGATTTTCCGAATTTTGTTTCGTTGCTGGGCGAGGGTAAGACTTCTGCGCCGTAGGTTTCCATCATCGTTCTTCGTCCGGGCTTCTGCTGGTAACTGACTCGGACCATGTAGACTCGACACTCTAGGTTGAAAATGGAGGAGGCGAGGGCGAGCGCGGATCCCCATTGGCCGGCGCCGGATTCAGTTACTAGTCGCTGAGTTCCTTGCTTACTGTTGTAATATGCTTGAGCTAAGGCAGTGTTCGGCTTGTGACTTCCTGTGGGGCTGAGATACTCTGCCTTGTAGAAAATCTTGGCAGGGGTTCTGAGAAACCTCTCAAGTCTCCTGGCTCGTACTAGAGGTGTTGGTCTTCCTATCTGGACATAGGCGTCTCGAACCGTTTCGGGGATTGTGATGTTCTGTTCAGAACTGATTTCTTGGCGAATCAATTCTTTTGCGAAAATTCTTTCCAAAGACTGTGGATTGACGGGTAGTTTTGTCGCGGGATCCAAAGGTGGGGGAAGGGGCTCATTGAGATCGGCCTGAATATTGTACCATGAGGTCGGAATCTCATCCTGGGAGAGTATGATTCTGGCCGGTTCCCTAGGCGCGAGAGTCTGCATGTGAAGCCGATCATATATGTGCCTGTACGTAACATTTTAAGCTTGCCAGTACACTTCTGTACTTGAGAAGCTCGTCACAATGTGGAGTAAAATACGATCCATGATGGAAGGACACCCTGAGCGTCTAAGAGTCGTGCGGATACTGGTTGAGAATGGCCTAGGGCTAAGGGGAAATGGAGTCTATCTGAATGACATCGAGGTCCCGGTTGTAAGGATCGCAAAGTCAGCTGGTGTCGACAGGCGAACCGTAGACGAGACAATAAGAATGGTTGAGACCAACCCGGAGCTCAGATCTCTCTTTTCAAACTTGAGATCTGCCGGGCTGTCCTTGAGGGGGGTAGCAAAACAGTTAGGTCTTGGAGTAGTCGAAATCGTGGTCGAAGACCCTCATCAACCGGGAATCATCGCCGGTGCCTCGCAGCTATTTTCAGAAATGGGAGTCAGCATTCGGCAGGCTCTGGTTGATGATCCCGAATTGTCCCCCGAGCCCAAACTTGTCTTGATTGGCGACAGGCCGGTTCCTGGCGAGATCATTCCTAGACTTCTCAAGATCCAGGGGGTAACTAAAGTGTCAGTCTACTAGTGTTACCCGCATTCGGGTAGTTACTTCGGGTAACATTTATTTGTCTCCGATGTTACCATAGGTAACAGAGGAGGGTCAGCGCAACGAAACTGAGACTTTCAAACGAAGATCCGGCACGAAGAGTTGAGCCAGGATCAGCCCTAGACTACGGGACATTCAACAGCAAGTTCGGCGACCCCGTCACCGACAAGGAGCTAGAAGTCTTCGAGAAATACATAGCATCGAGGATCCTGCTCGGCAAAGGATTCGACACATATCTCGACCCAGTCCTAAAGGGAGATGATGACCATTCGACCATTGAAGCCGACGTTGCCGGAGTCAAGAATGGTGAAATGATCATTGCATTCTGTTCGGCGAGTCTACCAGAAGACTCGGTCTGGACCAGCGTTCGGCTCATCAGCCAGTCACAGAACGCTCGATCACTGATTCTCTCCCCCGAAGAGATCTCTCCTGACCTCATCGAGGAAGAGGTGCCTAGAGGCCTAGACATGGGGAAACTACAGATCGAGACGCTCGGATGGTTCGAAGACACGCTAGAACGGACCCTACAACAAACATTGCGCACAATAGAGCTACTGGTCAACGAGACTAGGATGAGAATGCTGGCGCCACTGCTTCAGAAATCGGCTCTCACAAGAGACTTTCGAGCGAGAATCAACCCCAAACTCGTCTACCACAACCTAACAGCACTGTCAGAAGCAGGAATTGTCAATGAACCCGTCGAAGGAACCTTCGAGCTAAGCCAGCTTGGCAAGACCGTGCTTCCAGAGTTCATTGCATTCTTGGAGAAGACGCGCAAGACCCTCGACGATTATCGAAACAAGGAGGTGAAATCGATTGGAAGACGATGAATTCTTCCCAGAATGGTTCAAGCGACGCTCCCGATCCCCATTGACTAGCTGGTTCGACGATTTCGACAAAAACTTCGAAGAAATGTTCCGCGGACTCGAACTACCGAAGGATCTGGTCCGGGAGAGAAAACTGCCCGACGGAGGAACTGTCAGAGAGATGGGACCCTTCGTCTACGGCTACTCGTTCAGCATGGGGCCCGACGGCAAACCAATAGTCAGAGAATTCGGCAACGTGAAACCATCGCTCAGGGGAGGACCCTTTGGAACAGCAAAACCAAGCCTCGACGTCAAAGAAGAACGTGAACCTCTCGTTGACGCCATGGTTCAGTCAGACACCGTCAAGGTTGTCGCTGAGCTACCCGGCGTAGAGAAGTCAGACATTGCCCTCGAATGCGACGGAAGGAACCTAGTGTTGAGAGTAGATACTGACAAGAGGCGTTACTACAAGTCTCTGGAACTCCCCGTTGAAGTAGACCCTGATACGTCGAAAGCGAGCTACAAGAACGGAGTTCTCGAACTGGTCCTCACACGCAAGACCCCTGGGAACAAACCCAAACAGATAAAGATCGACTAGGCTGGTTTTTCTCCCCAGCCTACGGTTCCTTTTTTTTCCTATCCGACCTGATCACTAATTATTAACAGAGTCAAGGTCTCAAACTAAGCCCTATGGCGACCGACGAGCTGAAAATAAGCAACGCCGAACACAGGAGTCGAATCGAAAAGATTCAGAAGCAGCTTCGAAGAAAAAGACTAGATGCTCTCTACCTGACAAATTCAACGAGAATCCTTTACACGACAGGTTTCTCGCATATTTCTAACGAACGTCCTCTAGCGGCTGTCATTCCCGATGAAGGTCTACCCTTCTTCATGGCCCCACGCCTAGAGTATGACCATATTCGACACGAATGTCCCTTGACGGGCGATGTCCTGACCTATCCAGACTATCCTGGGAAAATACACCCTATGCGACTCTTTGCGAAGTTCATGGGCCAGAAAGGACTTGGCTCTTCCAGGATTGCGACAGATTCTGTTGAGGGAGGGGCGGGAGGCTATGGTTATCGAGGACCCGCCTTGCGGGATCTAATGGGTCGAGCGAAGTTCGTTGCGGGACGAGACATCGTGGACAACATGCGGCTCATAAAATCGAAACAAGAGATACGACTCCTAAGAGAGAGTGCAAAATGGTCTGAGGTAGCTCACGACATTTTGCTTGAGAACACTCGCGCCGGTCTTTATGACGCTGTGGTAGCTGTGAAGTCAAGCTACGATGCACTCGTCATAATGTTGAAGAAACTCGGACAATCGTACGTCCAATTGAAAATAGCCCTGTCACCAGTCGTTGTAGGGTTTCGAGGCCAGGTTGGCGTCGATTCTGCGATTCCCCACGCGGTCTACACCAAGAACAAGATTCGTAGAGGAGATGTTCTTGTTACAGAGGCCGGAGTAGAAGTGGGAGGCTACACGAGCGAGCTTGAACGAACCCTGATTGTCGGAAAGCCAAGCTCTAGAGCCAAACGGTGTTTCGAAACCATGTTGAACGCTCAGAACGCTACTCTCAGAGAATTCCGTCCCGGAGTAAGATGCAACAAAGTCGATGAAGCCGCGGAGAGATCCGTTCAAGACTCAGCGCTCAAACTTGGTCTCAGACATCACGCGGGACACGGTATAGGTCTAGACGGTCATGAACCGCCGTGGCTAGATCCGGGCGACCGGACAATCATGCGGGAAGGAATGGTCTTCTCATGCGAACCCGGACTATACTTTCCTGGATACGCGGGATTCCGGCACTCCGATACGGTTGTGATTACAAAGAAGGGTATGGATTTCATAACCCACTACCCGCGCGCGCTAGAGGAGCTAACGGTCTAGGAGGGATGGTCCAGCCCTTACGCTTTGAACCATTGAAACACTAGATACCTGATCTTTCCAGATTTTGTGTCCGGAATCGCAATTATGAAGTGTTTTCTGACCGTAGTAGCAAGTCTTCCGGCTCGTACAACCTCGAAAGGCCCCATCACTGAATCAGGAGTCTCAACAGAGACAATGAATGGTGCATGGTCTATTCCCGGACCGTGTTCGTAGACCGCGAAATCCGCTCCGAATTTAATGCCGGGGGTGACGACGTAGCCTTTCTCCCTCAAGTCCTTGTAGACCTGGTATGCGGCGCTGAAGCCTCGGTAGGTTTCCCGGGCTGCTTTCAGTAGGACGCTCTTTCCGAGAGTTTTTTTGCTACGCCCGTCGATGACGCTGATTCGTTTGTTTTCGAGTAGGTAGAGTCCTTCCATTAGATCCAGCAAAAGCGGGACTTCAAAGTCCTGGTCAGGTTTGGGCTTTGGAATGCCCACGGGTTTCCCGAAGAATCCTGATCTGTAAATCCCAAGACCAGCTTTGTAGTCCCAGACTATGAGTCTGGTCCCGATAAGTTCGGCCTGATCTAGGGCCGAGGGAGTCTTCATGGCCCTACTAGGCGGTTAGGGCGATGACTCGGATAAGATCAACGACGTCCACTCCGAGATCCGCCATGTTTTCCATGTGCGCACTGAGATCCCTGATCAAAAGGAGTGTGCGCAGTGGAATCTTCTCGTCAAGCACTTCTAGATCTAGCGACCGGTAGGCGGTGTCCACCTTTCTCTCCGTCTCCTCAACACCTTTCGAGAGCTCCATGGCCTTTGCCGGGTTGAATCCAAGCGACATCATGGTTTCTCGAATCTTGGACATTTCCTCTAGAACGAGACCGATGAGTTCTGAGAGCCGTTTGGTGTACCTCTTGTCGACCTTCCAGCTACGATCGACGACCGCGGTTAATCGATAGCCTATGCCTTGAGCGTAGTCCGCGACTTCACCTACGCGGAAGATTAGTCTGATGAAGTCTTCCCGGTTGCTCAAGAGTGCCCCGAATGAAGCGACCTCTTCTAGCAGCTTCTTCTTGGTACCTTCGAAATCGTCCAGAATCTTGACCATGTTCTGATAGTGGTCTTTTGCATCTTTGCCCTTGCCGTCTCCGACGCTGTCAGTCATCAGGGCGAGTTCGCGTGTTATCTCGACAACGTTTCTCGTCTGATCTCGGCAAATGTCTAGTATTCTGCGTCTAATGCTAGCTTCGGTTTCAACTGGAAAGGTCAACATCGACACCGGGGGTTATGTAGCAACCAAGAGGTGACCTTCCCATAAAAACTAGTTGCAGTTAGCCTAGCCAGTTTTCGTCGGGAATCCATTGTTGACTATCGAGTCGATTGTTGGTTTTAGCTCGCTGATTTGGACCCTTATCTGGTTCCACGAGTCACGGTCTCGGAGGGTAACACTTCCATCCTTCAGCGTGTCGTAGTCGACTGTGATTCCGAGAGGTATCCCGGCTTCATCAGCTCTTGCATACCTTCGCCCTATGGACCCTGCATCATCATACTCGACTCGCAAGCCGCTCTGGAGAAGGCTTCGATGGACCCTCTCTGCTTTCTCCACGAGTCCATCCTTGCTAACTAGCGGGTATACGGCGGCTTGTGTCGGGGCTATACCGAATGGTAGGCTGAGAATCAGTCTCTCTCCTTTCATTCTCAGGTTATGCTCCAGAGTGGAGTAGACTAGTCTCTCTACTCCGAAGCTGGGTTCTATTACGTGGGGAAGGAATTTTGTTCCGGCTTCCTTGACGGTCTCCTCCTTTGCGTCGAAGAGTTCGATTGGAATGTCGTAGACGTCTCTTCTGATTGAGTCGCCAGCTTTCTTCCCTTGAAGGATTCGAGGTAGGTCTTCCTTCGCCAAGAGGCTGATGATTCTGCCGGCGTCTTTTCCGAACCGCTTTCGAATCTTTTCATGGTTCGGCCGGACGGTCCGAACTGTCCTTTCGATGGGTGAGTCATACGCCTTGAAGACTCGCATATCGATCCCTGTGGCCTGCATGTGACTCCGAAGGTCGTAGTCGGTTCTGTAGGCGAACCCGGCAACTTCTACCCAATCCCATCTGTCGAGCTTCACTTCGTGATCGAAAGTCTGCGCTGAATAATGTGCTCTCTCTGTAGACAGTTTCTCAAAGAACCGTTGATTGCCTAGATCTATCCCTAGCTTTGCCAAGAACCGTGTCGACTGAGCCATGAAGTATGCCATCCACGGGGATTTGACGAGTCGTTTCTCGAGAGCGTCTGCAGTTGTGATTCTGGTGGTTTCGTTTTTTCCTTTCTTTCTCGTCTCCTCTGTTATGATGTGTAGCTTGTCTTCCTTTACTTCGTCGATGTAAGGGCACTCCGGTTTTTCGGGATCGAAGAAGAGTTCGAAATCCATTATGGTGAATTCGCGGAGCCGTATAGGTCCCTGGCGAGGCGAAATCTCATTTCTCAAAACAGTCCCGACCTGAGCGATGCCAAGAGGGAACTTCTCCCTCATGACTTCTAGTACTCGGTGGAAGTCGACGAATATTCCCTGGGCTGCCTCGGGTCGAGTGTAAGCCGGGTCTTCCCCATACGGGCCGATGTTTGTCTTGAACATGGTAACAAAGTATTGAGGTGATCCGAGGACTCCACCACACTCAGGACACTTCACCTGGTTCAGGAGCACTGACAGCTGATCTAGATCCAGGCCCTCGGTCTCAGTTCCGGTGCTCTCCTTGATCAGCTGGTCGGCTCTGAACCTTCGATGACAGTTCGTGCACTCTGTCATTGGATCTTTGAAATTCTTGACGTGTCCTGAGGCTTCGAGGACTCTTTCCGGGGTTATGATCGGGGTCGATATCTCGACGAATCCATGGCGTCGAAGGAAGAACTCTCTCCACGTATCTTCGATTTCCCTTCTCAGACCCGTTCCCAAGGGGCCTAAGTCTATGAAACCGCTTACGCCCCCGTAGATTTCGAAAGACCCCCAGAAGAAGCCTCTGCGCCTCGCGAGTTCAGCGAGTAATCTGTGTTTGTCTCGTAACTGGGGGGTCGGCTGCTCCAAACTTCTGATCTTGGATGAATCGTTCAAGAATCGGTATAATGCTTTAGTCGAACAGCGGTAGGGCCGACGCGGGCCTCCGTGCCTATCTAGCTTTCACGTGTTTGACAATTGGCGGTCTGACTTTCCTAAGAATTCTATACCCGCAGAAGGGGCATTTGATCTCAGGGGTCATCGCCAATTGGTCTGCCGTAAGTCTAGATCCACAATTGATGCATTCATAGAACAACCCGCCGGGATTTCGCTCTCGCGCAGGCAGCTCTTGCGGGGGAGCTTCCGATACTGCTTCTTCAGGACTTTGTTCCATCTAAACTACACCTACTAAGAGCGTCGGGTTCAAGTTAAGGATTTGGAAGGAGAATTCCCTGAGCCAGGAGTTTTGGACTTGGAGCCAGCGGGTTTTGTTTTCTCCTGTGTCTCCATTGTTTCGGGTTGCCTTTTGACGAGGTAGACGCCTAGGATGATTATGGCCGCCACTATCCCGATTGCTGCTGGAATGAGAATTTGCAGGTTACTTTGGAGAATCGTCACTTGAAGTGTCTGACCGGCGAGCGGGCCGCCGCCATATTGTGGCGAGGAGATGCTGAGCGCGTATTGTCCAGGGGTTGAGGGTGCTTTGAACGACAATGTTACATCTTGGCTGGTCCCGGGTGAAATGCTGATTCCCGTCTGCTCGGCAAGTTTTCCAGATCCCTGAACATACAAGTCAACCGTGATGATTTCGGTGAACTTTGTAGAATTGCTTTTCAGGTGCAGAGTGGCTGTAACTGAGGAGCTTTCAGCCACTGGGCCGATAGAATCCATGGTCGATTGGAGAGTTGTCGAGTCTGAAAGTCCAGTGTTTTGAGGACTACTCGTCAGAACGACTCCTCTCGAGTCCCTAGCGAGGGCAAACATCACAAGCTTATTCGCGGCGAGAATAGAATCTGACTTCAGTGTGATAGAGAATTTTCCATCTGGAAGTGTGCTAAACGGTGAAGAGTACGCGAGGTATCTGTTCGCGGCCGAAACTAATCCGAACACGTAGGCGTAGGGGGGAGATTCCAGCGAGTTCGTCGAGATGACGGAGGTGCCGGTGAGAGTTACAACAGTGATCTTGAACAAGCCCGCGTGCTGCCGGGTGGATACGACGGGATCAGCCCCGAGGGTTACTGGGACGATCTCCGAGTTTCCAGTTGTGAGACTTGTCAATACTAAATGCACACCGCTTGGTGTGAGAGTGATGCCTGCTTGATAGGCCTGGGGACCGGACGTGAACGGTAACCCACCGAGTATTCCTGCCCCAAGATGAATTGTCGCGTTTACGCCGTGGGTCAATGAGCCTGGCCATTCGTGCTGGATGATCACTGTCGCATTGAACGCGGAACCGGTAGGATTCACCAGGGTGAATGTCATGATGAGTTGTTGTCCTTGGGAGAATGCGCCGTTTACGAGTGTCACATTGGAGATGTAGAGCCCTATGCTAGACGGGTTTTTGGTCGTGTTGGTGACTGGATTGTTGACCGGCGTTCCAGAGTCAATCGCGAAAACGACTCCATTGGTGGCTGTTGACGCTGAACCAGACGAATTTGTTAGCGTTCCCGTAACGGTCACCCCATTGTTGCCTCCTCCAGCATTGAAGGAATTCATCTGAATTAGGTCGACGCTGAATGAGCTGGACATCGCACCTAGATCAAGACCTCCGCCGAAGGCGGCGGTTATGGTCCACTGTCCGCATCGGAGATTGTTGGTTCCGCAGTCTGATGGTAATGTGAAGTTGAATAGTCCACCAATTACGGTTGATATGGAAAACGCCTGCCCTGTCGGAGTTTCTGGTCCTTGGCGGTCCACGAATGTTATGTTCAATTGTCCGGTTTTCAGGGACGTTGGCGCATTGGCTACCGACGGCCTATTCGTAACGTTAACGCCTAGAGTGTCTCCTGGAACGAAGAACGTTGTCGCAACACCAGACGCGACAGGAGTGAGGCGGACGAGACTGTTTTGCGATATGGCTGTTATGAATATCGAAGTAGAGTTTCTGACGAAGAATGGTTGGATGTCTGACATATTGAGGGCTATCAATGACTGAGTACAAAGCGGCTGATCGGTGCATGCGGTCTTTTCGAAGAAGGCTCGGTTGCCTGATGGAAAAATCGGATTCGTAGTTGCGTTAAGGGCGAGCTGGGTTAGATTGTATCCTGAGGGATAGTAGAAGTTGATCACCTCGTTTGACCAGACGTGCGACGGGACTGTAGTATTGTAGCTGATTTGCGAGAACCTTGCGGTGTGCATTACCTTCGTGGGATCTGAACCCTGCGTCATGAAGTTGCTAACCGACTTCTTCGGAGTATTGTCTATGGATGCGACTACCACTTCCCCGACTGAGCCCAGCATTTGTTCGTTGGTAGAATTCCACCCGAACCGGAATGATAGTCGAAGGCTGACCCCCACCCACTTACTAACGGGAATGGTGACCTCTGGCTGGGAGCATGCCGAAAGGGTCGACCTGGTCAATCCGCACACGTAAACGGGCGTAGTCTGATTTCCTAGGAAGATCCCCGTTATTCCCAGAGGCAATACACTAGTGTTGTTGGTTGAAGGTGTAAGAGTGAAGTTCTCGCTGGTGCCTTTAGTAAGGTTCCCGAAGAGATTGAATCTTACAGCTAGGCTGCAGCTTGCACAGTTAGATTGAGGAATAGTCAGAGTCCAGTTCACTTCCTGACGGTCGAGGGTATGATCGACGTTGAACGCTGGAGAGGTGGATGTGAAGTTGAAAGCTGTCCCAGGAATCGTAGATCCATCCTTAGTCTTGTTGATCGTTGAAAACCAGGTTAGTTGTGTGCCCGGATGACCATTACCCAAGCTGGGCGTAGCAACAAACCCAGTAGTATTGTACGTGTAGATGTCAGCGGTAGAATATGTGTAATTGAACGCGGTAGACGCTCCGGTAACGTTTAACGGGTCAACTAACACCGGCACGCCTGATGGTACTGTCGCTGCTAACACGCTATAGTGAGCAGCTTGAGAGATGGAAGCCCCGAGAACTGAAGAGAAGATAATGATGAGTAGGCACGCCAGGCTTCGAATCAAACGTCATTCACGGTGACTTTCTGGGCTCGCTTGGCCCGATTCTAATTAACCTTTGTAAAAAGACCAGACGAAAATCTAGCTAGATTCATTATTTGTCACACAGCCGCTATCTTTCCAAGACGATTTCATTTTGCCAGATATCAGAAGGCTAGGCCGTATCTGCAGAGCCTTGGTGAGAGGTCGAATCGATCAAGCGGTATTCCTACCGTTTGGGTGGTGGCGAGACTAGGACCACGTTGTCTCCTCGGACGATTATGGTGCCCAGCTTCTTAGTAGAATCCGAGTTGGTGACGTCCTCAGCTTCTTCAAGTACGAGATTCATGTGCTGGTCGAAGCTATACAATCTTCCTCTGACGCTGCGGCCTCCTTTGAGCTGAACGAGTACGACCTTGTTTAGGCTCTCTTCGAAAATCTTTGCAGCAACATCAGACATTCGATTTTCAACTGGGGGAAGTGAGTGTCCCGGCGGTTGTACACTTTTAAAGATTGTCGTGCAGGAGACTGAAACGATTTGCCAATCAGAACGATTTTGAAGGATCGCGACACCAAACCACTGATCGAAGAATTGAACAAGATTCCAGGCTTAGAGCATCTGTCCCGGAAATCGCGCGTTGAGACCGAGATGGTGAAGAGCTCAGAGGTAATTTTCGTCGACGGGCAGCCGGTTGCCTTTAGGAGAGAGGGACATTTTGTCCCAGTGTTGACGAACATGGCTGCATTGGAGAAGATGCCACGCATAACAGTAGACATGGGCGCAGTGCCGCATGTAGTGGGAGGGGCCGATATCATGGCACCGGGAATCAGAAAGGTCGAGGGCACCTTTGGTGAGGGGGAGCTGGTCGTAGTCATCGACGAGAAGCATGGGAAGTTCTTGTCGGTGGGAAGATCACTGCTTTCCTCAGAACCTCTCACTGCTACAAAGAAGGGGAAGGTGATTGCGAACATCCATTACGTCGGAGATCCCGTATGGGAGACGATAAAGTCCCAGACGTCTGCTCATTCGGGAAGTTGACGATTTGTCCCGAATTTGGTCAGGCAAAGTTTAAAGTCGTTCTGGCAGTCGATTTCGGAAACGTATCACCGCGTTAATGATTCGATGTTTCCCATATGGCGCACTCTCCTCTCTACGTAAAAGCGGTTCCGTTGCAGGAGCTTGACGATGTTGAAGTTATCAAGACAGAGATCCGAACCGGAAATATCCTTATCGTCAGAATTACACCCTTAGCGCGCAAGAGCGTCGATGAGACCAAGCTAGCGATCACGGAATTGACAGACCACGTAAAGTCCATCGGCGGTGACATCGCCCGCCTCGGCGAAGAGCGTATTGTAATCACTCCGCCTGGAGTGAAGATCTGGCGCCGAGAAACTGCTGGCTCGGAGAGTGCGATTCCTGCTGTCCCGTTGCAGAAAGAGACTCTGCCCAGGGACGAACTAGCGGAGTCTAAGCGACTCTAGGACGTCAGGCACGACTGTCTTGATACCGAAGATGCGATTCACGTTCTGAGCGAAAAGATCAGACTTTCTCCGCTCGCCATGGTTTATGATAATTCTCGTAGGCTTGGGCATCATTCGTTTTATGAAACCGAGAAGCTGGTTGCGATCTGAATGGCCAGAGAATCCTTCTATGGACTCGACCCGCATATCGCACTTCACCATCTCTATCTTGCCGTCAGGACCGAATAGGGATACTTCCTTCAAGCCGTTCTTGATTCTGTTGCCAAGGGTTCCTTCGACCTGGTAGCTAACATAGGCTAGAGTGTTTCTCGCGTCAGGAGCAAGACGCCTAAAGTAGTCAATCGCAGGTCCACCCTCAAGCATTCCCGACGTCGCTATTATGACACAGGGTCCGCCGGCGACTATCTCGTCTCTGTCGCCTGGATGTGTGACTGGATGGAAGTATTCGGATTGGAACGGGTTCAAGTCCTGATGGAGAATCTGTTCCTTGATATCCCTCACGAGATACTCAGGAAACGCCGTGTGTATCGCCGTGGCTTCGTTAACCATTCCTTCAATGTAGACGGGCAGTTCCCGCAGGGCGCCGTTCTTCATGTAGGCATCAAGGACCAGCATTATTTCTTGGGCTCGACCGACAGCTGGAACTGGGATGAGGACTTTTCCATTCTTCTCTACGGTTTCGTTTACTATGCTGACGAGTCTACCTTCGACCCCTTCGCGGTCAGGCATGATGTCGTCTGGTCCTCCATAGGTGCTTTCGATGATCAAGGTCTCAGCTCTCGGGAATTGAGCCATGGCGGGGTCCAGCATCATCGTTCTTCCGAACTTGAAGTCGGCACTGTAGACGATGTTGTGGAGGCCTTCGCCAATGTGGAGATGCACCATTGAGCTGCCGAGGATGTGTCCTGCATTGTGTAGTGTGAGCTTGATGTCTGGAGCTACATCGGTCACAACATTGTATCTTAGTGGGATTGTGTGAGTCACAACCTCCCGGACGTCTTTCTGGTCGAAGGGCGAGTGTTCTCCTTCCCGGCTGTGAACGTCGAGGTAGTCGAGCTGGTGTAGCGTCATGAGAACTTGCGTAGGCTCTGAACAGTAGATTGGACCGTCATAGCCATACTTGTAGAGGAAGGGGAGGATTCCGCAGTGATCTAGATGAGCATGAGATATCACCACAGCGTCTAGTTTCTCGAGATCGAACTCGTCAGTGTCGAAGCGAGGATAAGCCATTGACGGGTCTTGTGCTCCGGGGTTTATTCCGCAATCCAGGAGGACTGTGCTGGCCCCCGCCTGGATGAGCATGGCGGCTCGCCCAACTTCGTGAAACGCCCCGAGTGTAATGAGACGAACGTACCCTGCCTTGGTGAACGTCGGGCGGAAAATTCTCTCTCCCACATCCCGCAGGATTCGACTCCGTTCTTCGCTCTCGGTATGAAGTATGTGGCGCGTGCTAGCAATAATTTTGGAGTGTAACGGCGGTGCTCGGAGAATCCTTGGGCGCCATCTTGTCTCTTTGACGACTTGCTGAAGAACAGCCGCCTCCTTGCCAATCGCGACTCCCGGCTTTTTGGCCTCCACAACAACTTCGCCTAAGCTGGGGTCGAAATTGATTGCCGTAACTTCGGCCTCTAAGGGTACGAGTTTGCGGATGTAGACTTCCGCCTCTCTCTCAGGGAGTCGTATCGATTGGTCTGAGCGTATGACGATCCGTTTGTGGAGCAGGTTTACTATTTCGGTTACAACGTAGTTCTGTTCCGAGAGAAGGTTGACGTTTTTCACATATATCGCGAGGCGTGGTCCTTCAAATTCGATCCTCGTAATTTCAGCGTCTTTCGGCATGTGTTCTACTATTGTCTCGCGTATCCTCGCAGATACGTCATTGTAGGTTCTAGTCATTCGTCTATGCTACTCCTTGTGTATGATACGTTGAAGGGTGGTTGAGAACGAGGCTAGGCGTGGAGGATGTGTTTCTTCTCGTCCTCTGTGAGTTCTCTATATCCGTCCTTCGATATCACGGCAACATCGAAACTGTCGCCGCTTGCCGAATCCCGTTTCATGGCGGAATCGACTGCTCTAACTACGATTGGGACTGACTCCTTTACTGTCATCGTGTCTTTCCATTCCGACTCTAGGACACCGTATGCAACTGGAGAGCCGGAGCCTGTGGAGACGAATTTTTCTTCCATCATGCTTCCAAGCGGGTCTAACATGAAGATGTGACCGCCGGTATCGTCCATACCTCCGATGAGGGCCTGAACGCCCAGGGGGTAGTATCTAGATTGAAAGAGTACATTCGAAACAAGTCTAGCGGCGGAATTAATTGGGATTGGTCTCGCTAGGTCGAGCTTGTACAGCGCGGAGTTCGCCCTAAGCATCTCGACGATGGCCTGTGCATCTCCCACGGTTCCTGCAATAGTCATCGCTATATGCTGGTCGATTCGGTAGACTTTCTTTGCGTGCTTGTGAGCAACGAAAGAGCCCATTGTTGCCCTGGTGTCTGTTGTTAGTACGACTCCGTCATGGCAGACGACTCCGATTGTAGTGGTCATAGCTTTCCTGATCTCCGAAATTCCAACTTCACGTGTCTCCTAATTACCATATATTAAAGACCGCTTTCCGAGAAAACGGAAAGATTGAGATGCCGACGTTTCTCCACCGCTTAAAAACATTTGGCGAATCCGTTTGTTTCTACCTTTGACTCTCTGATCCCATCATCGCACGCTTCGTCGGTCCCTTTGACGCTGGTTTCCTAGCTGTTGGAGTCTTTCGCTTGCGTTGTGATGGTTGAGCAGGGGCTTTTTCGGGCTTGTCCGACGCCTCTGTCTCAGCGCTGTCAACAGGTTTGCGCGCCTGCGGAACCTCTGGCTTCGAAGTCTCTTCCGTGTCTGGTAGGGCGACGGCTCTCTTGAAGACTTCGCGGAAAGAAATTGTCTCTATGTTCGGGAAGTACTTCTGAAGATCAGAGGTGACTGATTTTTTGGCGACCTGAAGGCCACTAAGGTAGAAGGCTTCTTCGGGCACTTCGATTGTCATGTCGCTACTGTTTCTTTCGACGCCGAATTTTGTCTTGTCTACTTCGGGGATTCGTTTGGAGATTATGTTCAGGACCTTTTCGTTATCGTCTTCCACTACTTTCTCGATTGAGACCTCGTAGATCAGGGTTCGACCTGCCAGGGGGTGGTTGTAGTCTACTTGGACGCGACCAGCTCCGACCGCTCTTACAGTCGCTGCTCTTCCGTCGAGTTCGATCTGTGCGCCTGGGCTTGGTATGCCTTGTTCTCGGAAGCGTCTTAGCGGGACGAGCCTCATTTTGGCAGGGTCGCGCGTTCCGAATCCTTTGTCTGGAGGGAGCTCGACCGTGGTCTGCTTTCCAATGTCTAGTCCTACCAAGGAGTCTTCTAGTCCCTTCGGAAGCCAGCCTTCTCCGAGGATTATGAAACGCGGACCATACGTTGATTCGTCTCGGTGGAGGTGGGTGTCTTTCGCCACTGCGTCGTACGTCGTATCTACTGTTTCTCCACTCTCCTTTACTTTGAGGGTGAAGTTGACGAGCAGGAAGTCGCCGGGTTTCACTGTCATCTTCCTAGTTCATCCTCGCAGGCAGTCTGGCCAAGGTCTTGCGTGCAGCTTCAAGGGCCTCTGACATCTTGCCTTTGAAGCCTAGGTCTGCGCTTGCTGATGCGACAGCGCTTATTGTGGACATTATCTCTGGCGATCCAACGTTTCCCATGATTCCAATTCTGAACATCTTGCCTTTCCACTTCTCTAAACTAGCACCTAGATCTATCCCATACTTAGTTCTGATGATTTCTCTCAGCTTGCCGTCATCAATGCCGCTTGGACAAGCTATGGCGGCGACAGTGTGAGACCGCGATTCAGGCTCTGCCATGAGGCCTAGTCCAAGAGCCTCCATTGAATTGTATACCGCGTCGGCGCAGATTCGGTGTCTCTCAAATCTGGCTGGTAGTCCTTCTTCAAGGATCATGTCACAAGCCTCGTTGAGTGCGTAGAACAGAGAGACTGCGGGTGTGAAGGGTGTGAAGCCGTCGCCCATGTATTTCTTGTACATTGGAAGATCGAGGTAGAAGGATCGATGTTGTTTCTTAGTGCTGATTTTCTCCCAGGCTTTCTGGCTAACACTTACGAAGGACAGTCCTGGTGGGCACATTAGGCATTTCTGGCTGGCGGTCACGCACATGTCCACATTCCAATCATCCACCGGCAACTTGTCGCCCCCGAGAATTGATATCGCGTCAACAATGAAGAGTATGTCTTCCTCCTGGCAGAGTTTTCCGATCTCTTGGAGGCTCCGAACGGTTACACCGGTTGAGGTTTCATTGTAGACCACCGCGAGACCTTTTGTGTCGGGGTTTGCTTTGATAATCTTCCTAAAGTCGTCGGTGCGGGGGGCCTTTCCCCATTCTGAGTTCACCACCAGTGGGTGCCCGCCGTAGGCTTTGATGGCTTCTGCGAGTCTCTCGCTGAAGAAGCCGTTGACGTTAACGATGATCTTGTCCCCATCGTCTATCATATTCTGGAGAGCGCATTCGGTCGCGCCTGTCCCTGAAGTGGTGAGAATGAACAGGTCTTCCTCGGTCTGAAACACTTTCTTCGTCTTGTTGATTGCTTGTGATAATACCTCTTTGAAATCGGGACCTCTATGGCCCATGAGAGGCTTGATCATCGCTCTCATGACTCTGGGAGGTACGTTAGTGGGACCCGGTAGCATGATCAATTTCTGGGTCTCACTCACAGAGCAGCCCAACCATGTATTGAGACGCGAGCCCAAGGTCTGGTTCTTTTAAGGATTAGCTCTCGACGTAGGAATGATTCTATGGCTTTGATCACTCTGCTCTCCGATTTCGGACTGACTGATCCGTATGTCGCGGAAATGAAAGGAGTAATTCTGAGCGCAAATCCGGATCAGAAGATCGTCGATGTCTCTCATGG
>Ga0209076_1000008_pt1 | contig 28935 bp, 29 predicted proteins | sample Rivendell_Oct201_9_FD_188350 | JGI IMG/M metagenome (GOLD analysis project Ga0209076, IMG submission 188350) | Vadose zone soil and rhizosphere microbial communities from the Eel River Critical Zone Observatory, Northern California to study diel... | ecosystem: Environmental > Terrestrial > Soil...
CTGTCCAAGGTGTGGCAAACGATACAGCGTATCGGAGCTAGTGAAGGCCATTCGCGCAAGACAACTCACCTGAGCAGCAAAACTCGCGACGGACGATGGACGTGCGCCAAGAAAGGCGCAATCTGAAGTCAGAAGCAAGACAAACTGAGGCACGGCCAAACTCCTGATAGGCCCAGAACAGGCGGGCTCGCGTTCCTGCGTCGTTCTAGTATGATCTTGCGAAGACTACTTCTCTCGAGTTTGGCGCGCCGCAATAGACGCACTGCCCTGTGGCGGGTTCTTTGAAGGGGACGATTCTGACGGTTGCTCCCGTCTCTAGTTTGATTCTTTCTTCGCAGTCGTTGTCTTCGGAGAGAAAGGCTTTGACGAATCCGCCGGTCGTTTCTATGATATGCGCGAATTCCTTCATGTTATTCGCAGTGGCCGTAAGCTTGGCTTGCGTTTCCTTGGCCTTATGGAGTAGCGATTGTTGAATCTCGTCCAATATGTGAACGATCTGTGTGACAGAGTCTGCTTGAGGCACTGCGGCCTTCTTTCCGGTATCTCGTCTTACTAGCGTGATCTGCTTCGATTCCATGTCTCGGGGTCCTATCTCCACCCTGAGGGGTACTCCTTTCATCTCCCACTCGTGATATTTCCAGCCCGGAGTATACTGCTCTCGATCGTCAATGTATGTTCGGATGGAATGCTTTCCGAGACTGTCTGCGATGTGATGAGCTGTTTCTAAGATGACTGTCTTGTCGGATTCCTTGTAGTGTATCGGGACGAATACAACCTGTGTAGGCGCTACCCGCGGAGGGAGCACTAATCCCTTGTCATCTCCATGGGCCATGATCATGGCCCCGATGAGTCTCCAACTGATTCCCCATGAAGTGGTCCAGGCGAAATGTTCTTTCTCGTCCTTGCCCAGGTACTTGATCTCGAACGGCTTGGAAAAGTTCTGTCCTAGGTGGTGGCTGGTTCCCATCTGGATCGCCTTCCCGTCCGGCATCATGGCTTCGAGGGTTGTGGTGTAGACTGCTCCTTTGAACTTCTCCCGCTCAGTCTTCTTCCCGACCAAAACAGGTATCGCGATTTGGTCTTCGACGAGTCTCCTATAGATCTCCAGAATCGTCATGACTTCTTTCTCAGCCTCCTCCTCCCTCTCGTGCACTGTATGGCCTTCCTGCCAGAGGAACTCGGTGGTGCGGATGAAGGGCTTCGTAGAGGTTATTTCAGCGCGTAACACACTGTTCCAGACGTTGATGAGGACAGGCAGGTCACGCCAGCTCTTTACCCATCTGCTGTACGCCTCGTTGATTATGGTCTCGGAGGTAGGTCTGATGGCTAGTCGCTCGGCTAGCTCATTGTTGCCGGAGTGTGTGACCCAGAAGACCTCAGGCGTGAATCCCTCGAAGTGTTCCGCTTCTCTCTTCAGTAGCCGTTCGGGTATGAGGAGCGGGAAGTAGGCGTTTCGATGCCCGATCTCTTTGACGCTCCTATCAAAATGCTCTTTGATGTTCTCCCAGATGGAGAACCCATAGGGCATCAAAATCATGAATCCTTTAGCGCTGGAATAGTCGGCCAGCTGAGCTTTGATAACTACCTGAGTGTACCATTCAGAAAGATCGATAGCCTTCTTTACAGTGATACCGAGATCTTTGGTGCTCATTGGAATATCCGTCCGGCTTGTTGCTCGGAAAAAGGTCTAGAGCGGTAAAGGTGAATCTGGAAGAAGTTCACCCAATTTGATCCGTCCTTAACGCGAGATCATTCTAGATACGATATTTAGCTTTTCTTTTCCTGACAATCACGCAGATCTGGGTCTCGGATTGATCACTCTGAGACTAGTTTTCCTTCTCGTTTGTGTTCGTAGAGGACTACTGATGAGACTGTGCTTCTGACGCCGCTGATCTTGAGAACTTTGTCTTTGAGAACGTTGCGGAACGCGAGGATACTTTCCACTCTTAGCATGCAGACGATGTCGTATTCGCCTGTCACTTCGTAGACGTCGGTTACTTCGGGAAGTTTGACGAGGCTCTCAGTCACGTTTTCGAGTTCTTTGGATTCGACGAACAGGTTTAGGAAGACTCGGACCTCTTTGGCCATGAATGACAATCCAGGTATAGGGCTAGCTAAGAGTCGGCGGAGGACCCTATTAAGCGAGAGCGCTTAGTTGATCTCTAACTTAGGCGGAGATAGAGCCCGTAGGGACCGATCCACGTAACGGCGCGGACCCGAGATTCAATTTCCCGCATCAGACTTCGCGCATGTTCATCGGCAAAACAATTGCGAAAGCAGAGAATTCTTTCACGGAGAAGAGTCCGGAGATGGTCCTGTCATTGTTTGAGAAGCTTCTCTTCTCTCTCCTTTGCTCTATCCTTTAGCCAATCAAAATAGTTCGAGTAGGCTCGCGAAACGTCGAGGGGTGTAGCCTGGGGCCTTCTGACTCTTACGGCGTCTAGATTTTCGTCTCGCCAAGGTCCTTCTATCCACGGTCCGAGAATGTCCCACATTTCCAAGATGACATCTCCTTGCCACCTCACGTACTCATCAGTCAGTTTCTTGTTATGACTAACAAAGAACCCCACTCGATCGTATGCGGATGCAACGTATCTCCCGGCGCCTTCAACCTCTGAAGGTAGAAGGTGTTTCGGATCTTGTTTCAACCGGGAAAACTCGCTCTTCTGACTCCTGACTGTGTATCGGTTGCGACGGGGCTCGTCACTATAGAGATTGACGAAGACTTCCGCGAACGTCGATAACCTTGCGTTCCCGGTGTAATAAAGATATGACAAAAGGAGCGAGACGGCGGAGAAACCGACGGCCAGGAAGGACACGTAGTCTGAAGGTGATGACATTTTCATCAACCTACGTGAGTTGGAGGTGATAAGTGTAGCCGGTAAGTTAAATCGGTAATTATGTTTCCTGGCTTGACTCTGGGAGGTGTGCGTATCGCTTCATCGCGAAATCCCTCTCTGGTGAATGGGAAAATCGTCTCAACGTCAATGACCGCTGCTCTAATATGATTAGGCCGGGTGCCTGAGCATTTCGTTTGAACTTCAGTTGTAGTTTCCTAAGAGTAGTGATAGAACAGGATCTATCAGGTCATTCCTTTCATAAGAGATCTTGCGCTTCTGTTTGCCGTTCCACAAGTAACAAACGCTGGTGTTAGGATTCGTTTGATTTGAGTTTCAGTTTCTTCGGTAGGTATTCGTCTACGATGTATGTTAGTCCGTATCTGCTGAACGCTTCTTGTTCCGATTTTTTCCGGACTTTTCGGAACGTGTCAATTTCTCTCTGCCAGAGTCCTCCAGCATAGCGTGGATCCTTCTCAAGCTCGTTCAATCGCTTCAAGTCGAGATCAGTCAACGGATCGCTAGGCAGTTTATAATCCACAATGTCTGTAGCCCAAACTCCGCCCCAGATCGCATCCGGGGTATTCAACTCTCTCAGATGCGCCGCGTTCGCTGACCCTGAAATGATGACCATCGCAATGTGCATTCCCCAAGGATCGCCGTCCGTGAAGATGTAGACTGGAAGGTCCAGTTCCTGATTCAGTCTTCGAAGGAGAAATCGTGTCGCTCGAGGCGCCTGGCCAGCCGTGTGGATTAGAACTGATTTGAAGCGCTGGTGGACCCGCTCCTCAATAAACCTCGTAAACAGTCCACCCTTCTCAATGGCAATCACCTTGTCCACCTTCTTCTTGTCCGGCCGGACAAACTCTGAAGTTGTTAGGGCGGGACCAATCATCACCCCATCCGGATGCGACGCTAGATTCAATGTCCGACCTTCATATCCCGGGACCGTATACTCGACCGTCAAATCCCCGAAGATAGCACTGCGCTCTTCAGGAAACACGTTGAAGTCCTCTCTGGAAAAGCCAGTCACCGTCTCGAGATCAGTGATGAGACTGTCACTTTCCTGCTGGTCCTGAAAGTCCATCTCGTAAGCTTGCGCAGAATAGAACACGTCCCGCAGAGTGCTGGTCTTGTTCTGGCCCGTCAGTTCGTCCGTGAACATGGCGGTCCAGAGAAGCTGCGTAAACGGTCGAATCTGCCCGACATTCCGCGCGCTTCTCTTCACACTCCTCTTCCCAAGAATATACTGCCGGGTCTTGTCATCATAGATTATGTTCGCAATGGACCTGCTCGGCATCTTGACAGTCGGAAACTCCTTCTTCGCCAGCTGATCATAGACCTGGCCTCCGAGCTGTTCTAGGGAGGAGAGGACGTGCTCCTTCCTCTCCTTGATGACCCCTCTACCCTTGCTTTTCTTTTCCTTCTTCTTCGACACCATATCTTATCAGACCCTTGAGCAGCGGCTGGATATCCGGCTCCTTCTTAGCCCTGGACAATTTCGTGGAGAACTGAGCCACTTTCGGAAGATACTTCTCGAAAACATCAACGCGCTTTTTCTCCTGAGCAAGATGCTCCCTCCGCGACAGATAGATCCTGAGGTTCCTTGAAGCTTCCCTGATCGCGTTGAGAATCTCATGTTCAACCTCGGGGCGATCAGCAATAAACTCCTTTCCAACAGTCTTGTAGGGAATCTTTGTACTGCACACATGAACGAATATCGCTAGAGGGGTCTCACCGGGGATAACTTTGTAGCCCCGCCAGTCTATCTGCTCCACCACCTTCCATGAAACATCGCTCGCTTCGTCGAACAATAGAGGAATCTTGTTCGCAAACCGGAAGAGCAGTATCTTTCCCTGCGTCTCAATCTGTTTCCCACTAGCGATCCCGACCTCGATAATGAAAGGGAAACCCGAGTAAGTGGCGGGCTTTCGCTGAAGAGTTGCAACGTAGGCAGATCCATTGTGGACGTCTTCATCACTTATTCCTAGTTCCTTCTTGATCCCAGTAGCTAGGAGGTCCGCGCCTAGGGGGGAGAGGCTTGTTGGATCAGGAGAGACAAAGTCCTCATAGCTTTTCATCGCGTTGACTAGTCTTACGATGTCTTCAGCAGGTAGGTTCTTCGGGTCTCTTCTCTCAGCTTCTTTCTTGCTAAGTTTGCGTTTTCGTTTACTAGGTCCCTCTTCTATCTGGAAGCCGGCATACTTCAGAAAATTTCTAGCTGTTGTGTCGCCGATTCTTTGGAAAGATTTCCGCAAGAACTCCTGAAGAGTCTTCGCATTTGTAAGCTTCAGCATCCGCTGGACCGTCTCGACATCGACTCCGTAAGGGTGCGGCAACGTTTCCGTGGGTGCTGGGGGCACCACATTGGTCCCTCTGGTGAAGTGGTATAGTCGTCCGCGAGGATCGACAAACGTGAGATTAGCGTAGGGGACAATGATGGCTGTCTGCTTGAAGTATTCGAGGATCCTCGGCATCGCCCTGGTATAGTCCGCTTCAGTCTTGAACTCGATAATCGTACCTTTCCAGTGAGAACCGTTCGCCCGTGTCTTCTTCTTGAGCACAATCGGCTTGTTGTGCTGGATGTCAGTTCGCAGACCAATCTCAGTAATTTTCTGCTTGGGATTGGTACTGGAGCTGATCTGGGCCTCGCCGTGGGTCGTAATCTGTCCGTATAGCAACGCCATTTTCCCGCCGAGCCCGAAGGTGCCCCGGGTCTGGCGAAGCTTGTACTTCGATCCGTAGAGAACCTGGCCGAACGCTGACGGGATGATGTCCCCGGGAACGCCTATGCCGTTGTCCTCGATTCTGAGATCATAGACTCCGGGACCATCTAACGGTCCCGATTCGTGAGAGAGTCTCACGTAGATGTCAGGAGGTATGCCTCCAGTCTCGCAGGCGTCAAGCGAATTCTCGACAAGTTCCCTGATGGTGGAGTAGATTGATCTGGATGGGCTGGTGAAGCCTGCGATGTCTCGGTTTCTGTAGAAGAAGTCGGCCGCGCTTATCTCCTGGAAGACTTCGGCGACTGTCATGCTGCGGCCGTTACGCTTTTTTCTTGGCTGGCTCTGACCCTTCCCACAGTCCTAGAGCTTTCTCCTTCTTGACTTTCTTTCTCCTCTTCTTAAGAATCTTATACACGGTCCCGTGCTGCCGGCCTTCGATCAGTTTCTCCAAGGCGTCCTTGGCCATTGAGACAGCCTCGAAGGTCCCGATGATCGAGATCGTGTGCCCGCTGACGGAGATGAGGGTCCCTGTCAGTTCCTCGATATTCCGTCGGGCTCTTCCCTCCTTGCCAATGATACGGCCGTCGACCCGTCGGATTTCAGCCTCGTTCTTTCCAAAGTAATCATGTAGATCAACGATGTCGAACGTATAGTCCTCGTTGAAGAGAGAGAACGCGCGGGGCGGGGAGAATCCCCGTCCAATCGCTAGAACCATGTCTTTTGCTCTCAGTGCATAGGACGGATCGGGAGAATCGCGTTTTACTCCAATATCGACGGACCCGGACTCGCTGTCAATCTTCAGATCAACAAACAGCTTCTGCTCGATCGTTGACTTCACTGATCCTTTTGGTCCAACAAGTACTCCGATCCTCTCTTTCGGGATCATAGCGTTCATTCTTGTTTCTGACATCATTCTATCTCCGGAAACACCTTTTCGAACGGGCGGGTCTTGACCCCTAGTCCTTCGAAGTAGTGGTTCAAGTTTTCTACGTCCCTCTTCAAGAACAGCTTCGCCTCCGGATGCTCCATTGTTACTGCTTGTGCAAAATCAATGAAAACTGGGTATCCGTCTGGAACCAGGATATTGTACTCGCTTAGATCTCCATGAACCAGCTTCACCTTATCGTGAAGGTCCTTCAGCATTTCCAAGGTCTTCTTGTACCAGCCAGCAGGCGCTTCAAGGGGAACCTCGCGGAGATGCGGGGCGGATTTTCCATCTTTTCCGATAAATTGCAGGAGGATGACGTTTTTTTCCACGTATATCGGTGCGGGCACAGTGATGGCCTTACCAGCTAGCTCCAGGTTCTTGTACTCTTTCAGAGCCCACATGTCAACAAGAGATCTCGTGTCGTGAGGAATGTCCTTGAATCTAGGATCACCCTCAATATACTTCAATCTGCCCTGTCTGAAAATGTTAGAAGATGTAAGGAAGATCTTGACTGCCACCTCCTTGCCTTCCGGGTCGAGTCCGTGATAGACCCGGCTCTCCTTCCCTGCTTTCAGGACCCCCGTAATTTCCTTCAGCTTTCCGATGTTGAGAATTTTCAGGATTGTCAGAAGTGTCCGTTTGTCAAAGACTTCTTCGAGAGTCTCCAAATCCTCGCTGGACTTTATCCTGAAGCGTCGCTCACGGTCGTATCTCTCCTCACGTTTCTTGAGTTTCTCGTCAATTTTGTCAGACACGGGTCTCACACCGATGGATGGGGAGGTTTCGCGATTGAGAATTTGTCAAGGGAGGTGGCTTTTCCATCTCTGCGGAAAACGTTTACTCATCTTATGACGATGGTTGGGGTACTGTGAGTCCCAGGTAGAGTTTGCCAAGTTCCGGGTGCTCAAGCAAAGCTTTTGCGGTTCCCTCGAAAAGGGTGCTGCCGTTAACCAACAGATATGCTGTGTGTCCTATTTGGAGGGCGCGGGTGGCGTTCTGTTCCACGAGCAGGATGGTTATGTCAGATTCTTGGGCAAGATAGGTTATCGTATTGAGCACCTGCGTAGCTATGATCGGTGCGAGATTTGCGGTTGGCTCATCGAACATGATCGTGTTGGGTTTCCGCAATAGCGCCATGCTCATGGCCACCATCTGCCTTTCTCCTCCGCTCAAGTGGGATACTCTGGTGTTCATGTATGAAGTGAGGTTGGGAAAGATCGCTAGGGCCTTCTCTAATCTTTCTTGGAAGTCTTCGTGGTCGACAGAGTAACCCGCCATTTTGAAATTTTCTGAAACAGTAAGACGCGTAAAAGTACTCTCCGTCTGCGGGAGATACGCGATCCCTAAACGAGCTATTTCGTGGGGTAGGCGTTTCGATATTATCTTGTCGTCAAGCATGACTTGGCCTTGATAGATGCTGGTGAGTCCGGCGATCGTCTTTAGTAGAGTGCTTTTACCGGAACCGTTAGGACCGACGATTACTGTTATTTGGTTTGGTTGAGCTTCAAGAGAAACGTCGTTGAGAACTTGGAGTTTTCCGTATCCTGCTGAGATGTGGTCTACCTTGAGCAATTCAGCTGCCCAGATAGGCTTCGATAACTTTCTTGTTGTTCATAACTTCGTTGGGCAATCCGGACGCAATGAGCTTGCCCAATGCCATTGCGAATATTTCATCGACGTATTTCAACGCGATATCTAGCCGATGCTCGACGATGAAGAAGGTGAGGCCAAGCTCGTCTCGAAGTTTCAAGATTCTAGAGAAAATCTCGTGCGCTAGCGTTGGGTTAACTCCAGAAACGGGCTCGTCAAGAAGCAGAAGTTTAGCGTCTGACATCAACGCTCTCCCTATTTCGACCAATTTCATTTGCCCTCCGCTGAGAAGGTACGCTGGTTGGTTCCAAACTCTGGATAATCCGAGTAGGTCCAGTATCCTTGACGCTTTCTCGGTCGCTTCCAGCTCTTTGTGTTTCCAGAATCTGGTAAGCAATGACTTGAGAAAGTCCTCGCCGGGGTTTCCTTTCTCGGCAATGAGCAGGTTCTCCAGTACTGTGAGTTTCCAGAAGAGTGCAGGTATTTGGAAGGTTCTGGCCATTCCCATGTTGTAGAGCTTGTATGGTGGGAACCCTGTTACGTCTTTGTCTTCGAATAGAATTTTGCCTGAGTCTGGTGAGTAGAGCCCGCTGACCACATTGATTAGCGTCGTCTTGCCTGAGCCATTTGGACCTATCAATATGCTTACTTTGCGTTCCTCGACGTCGATAGAGATTCCGTCTAGCGCGCGAAGATTGCCAAACGACTTGCTGATTTCGTGGATTGAGAGAAGGCGAACTGCCAATTTAAGACTAGAAAAAGGAGGTGAGTTGGGTTGCTACGGTGGACTCGTCCATGTTATTGAGTCGCTGTCGTGGTCCCAAGTGCCAGCTAGCTTCCAAGTGCCGCCCGTGCCCGATGTGATCACCTTCCAAATCTGGTACGAGGTTGGTATTCTGTCTCCGCTGGGTTGAAGTGCCATTGGCCCAGTCAATCCGTACATGCCGAACGCTGTGCTCGCAATTACTGACTGTATCTTGGCCCCGTCTATGCTGCCAGCCTGCAAGGTAGAGAGAGCGCCCAGCCACACGTCGTCATAGGCACCGAGACAGTATGTGTCGCAACCAACGTTGGGATAGGCGGTGGCAAAGGAGGCGAGAAAAGCAAGTGTCCTCGTATTATTGGATGATGCGTAGAGAGTAGAGGGAAGTCTGACTTTTGCTACCAACGCACCAACTGTGCTTGAGCTGTTGGCTATCAGGCTGTTCTGCGCTTCTCCATCTGTTCCAAACCAAGGCAAGGCGGTGTTGAGCAATGTTGGGTGTGCTGAGTTCATTTCTTGGATTATTGTTCCGAACTCCTGGAATGCTATTGCGTCAATGGCGATTGGCCCCTTGGTGCTGTTGTTGCTTGTGTAGTCGCTGTAAATTTTGTCAACTTGCGAAGTAAACGTCGTCGCGCTTTCGTCATAGGGAATGGTATCGATCACCGTCCCCCCAAGCGACTGGAACTTCGTCGCTGTTGCATTTGCCAGACCGTCGCCGTAGGCATCATGGATTTCTATGATTATGACCGATTTTGCGCCTCGGTCCCAGAGCATTCTGCCATCTGCTGCGCCTTGAGCCACGTCGTTGGGTGCTGTTCGGAATAGGTAGTCGTTGGGGAGGGCTAGCGTAGGCGATGTGGAAGAGGGACTGATTAGGACAATGTGGTGAGTATTGGCGTAGTCCAGAATGTAGAGTGCGGCCGCACTGTTAAGTGGTCCGACGACGACTGATATCCCCGAAGCAGCGAAAGATTGAAGGCCGCTCAAGGCTTTCGCATTGTCATGCGCATAGTCGTCGACTGATATGGCAAACTTTAGGTTGCAACCTGAAGCTACTAGCGCGGAATTGATGTCTTTTACCGCTAGGGTCGAAGAGTCTTGAGCCTTCTTACCCTGATCGGATAGTGATCCTGAGAGATCCATCAGCTCTCCAATTGTTATTGTCTGTCCAGAGTTACAAAGTGCTACGGTGGTCGGCTTATTCAGAGTTAGCGCTACGTAAGTTGCTCCAACACCCGCTCCTGCTCCTACGACGAGTAAGATTATTGCAATGGCGAGAGAGACCGTTCGTTTCTTCGGTAAAGTTCCTGGTTGAGATTGGGGTTGGGATTGCATTGCAAACTCGGCTTTCCCACCTATGCATATAAATTATATTAGAGTTCAGGACATGTGCCGAGAGGCCCGAATTGGTCGCCCCCTTAGTGACGGATTCGATCGTATATGGTTCTCTGTTTGGTCTGATGGCAATCGGTCTTACCTTGACCTACCTGACTACTAAGGTTCCGAACTTCGCTTATGGTTCGTTTGTGACGATAGGAATCTATACTTCCTTCTCACTCTATCGTTTAGACAGAGTTAGCCCTTATTTCTCGATCCCCATTGCGTTTCTTGTCGGCGGGATAGCATCTGTCGGCATGTACCTTGGGATACTTCGGGTTTTGGCGCGACGCGGCTCCTCCCTAGTGGCTTTGATGATCTCCACTTTGGCACTTGATATTGCCTTCACCGGGATTTTTGGAATCTACACGGATTACTTGTATAATCATTATCTGCTAATTGATAGCAAGTCGTTCTATCAGCTCGGTGGCGACTTTCTAGTGTACGATCTCCCGGGAGTGAGCTACATAGCTCCCATTTCTCTTGCGGTAGTGACGATAGCGGTCTTCCTGCTGCTAAGCAAAACCAAGTTTGGAGTCGCGATGCGTGCGTCTGTCGAGAATCCTAACCTGGCGAGGGTGGTGGGAATAAACGTGGAAAAGGTCTACGTTTTTGCTTGGTTTCTCGCGGGAGCCTTTGCGGCAACTTCAGGCGTATTCTATACTCTCCGGCTTCCAGGGTCGGTTGATGCAGGTTCAAAGCTGATTGTAGAGATCTTTTCTGCGAGTGTCCTCGGAGGGTTGTCCAGCATTTACGGCGCTGTTCTGGGCGGATTGATAATCGGTATGAGCGAGATTCTTGTAACAACTGCGGGAACTCAGATCTTCGGATCTTGGGTCTTGATTTACCAAAAGGGCGTGCCATTAGTCATAATGATAATTACCTTGCTGTTTCTGCCACAGGGTCTCGTCTCCGTCAATTGGCGGAATCTACCTCGAAAGATCGCCGCAAACTTCCTGAAAGGGACCCATTGGTTTTCTAGGCGACACTAATGTCCTTCAACATAGCAATATTTCTTGTAGACTTTGGGACGATCTACACTCTGTACCTCGCTGTTAGCCTGACCCTGAATCTTGAGGCGGGTTTCGCAGGGGTTCCCAACTTCGGAAAGGTAATGTTTGTGGCAGGAGGAGCCGCCATCGCGGGGTCTGTCTGCGGACGGTTGTCCGCCATAATACTAGGATTGAACACCTATGGAAACTACAACTCGCACGTTCCGTTGCTAATTACTGAAATCAATCCTCTCCTCAGGAACAACGTCCCGTTATCTCTTGGACTGTTAGCATTGGGGATCCTCCTTGCCGCTGGTATTGGGAGCGCCATGGGCTTTCTTGCATCATATCCGGCAATAAAGCTCAGAGAAGACTACTTGGGAATGTTGTTGCTTGGAGCAGCGCAACTTTTTCAAATATTCTTGGGAGGATTCGAACCTTTCATTGGAGGCACTCAAGGAATCGAAGTTCCGGACGTGTTCGGCTGGGCTGATCTCGGAGTTGGGGTCAGAGATGTCGTCATTCTATGCTTTCTCATTGCATTTGCCGTAATTGTGTATCTGTACGTTGAAAGAGTAGCTAGATCCCCCCTTGGACGTACTCTCAGAGCAGTAAGAGACAACGAGACAGCGTCGAGAGCATTGGGGAAGAATGATGTGGCAATAAGACGAAACGTCATAATCGTAGCATCGGCTATCAGTGGGATGGCTGGAGCGCTGCTAACATTTTATGTTGGCTCGGTAGGCTCAGAGACTTGGACCAGAATTGAGTGGACCTTTTGGATTTGGGTTATGGTTATCATAGGAGGGGCTGCGAACAATGCCGGGGTGGCACTAGGGGCCTTTTGGTTCACTATCCAGTTCAAATTCGTCGAGCAGGTAAAGTACCAGTTTTCATCATACATACCCTTCGATGTGAACTGGCTCGAATACATATTGTTCGCATCACTGCTGATTTCAATTCTGGCTTTTCGACCGGGCGGTATCCTGCCCGAGAAATCTTCGCTAACCCTTCCTCCGACGCAGGTGCAGGGAATAATGGAAGGCCATCGAACAAACACAGAGAGCCCGATCAAGGAGCAAAATACTAGTGTTGAGTCCAAGCCCAAGAAAAGTGAACTTAATTCCCCAGGTAAATCCTAATTTTCTAGACGGAACGGTTTGCCATTGGCCAAGATACTCGGGGGAACCCGCTCTCTCCACTTCCTGAGCCATTCAAGATCTTCCTTCGCTTCCCTCAGGTCATCTGGCAGCATTTGGGGAATCTCATCTGAGATTGGATACCATCGGTCACATTCCGGGCAGACGAGTAAGCCTTCACTGATTTCCTCTTTCTCTTCGAAGACGTGAAGTTCGAGTGGGTAGTGCTTGTCGATCGGGCAGGCAAGTATCTCCATGAGGCGTCTTTTCAATCGGACTCTGAGTCGAGGGTTTCGCGTTGTGAAATAAGGTTGACTATTACCTAGCTTGGGTTTAATGTTACGAGGGTCTTTGTCTTGCCGGATCGAAGGGCTGCGTCGCAGACCCGTATTGCTTTGAGGGCGTCCTGTCCTGAAGGGGCTTCCTCTCTGTCTCTGATTATGGTCGTTATGAAGTTCTCAAGTTCGAGTTTGAGAGGCTCTGCCCATGGTGTGAATGGTTTGACGAGTCGCTTAGAATTCTCTAGTGTTATTTCCTGGGTGATGTAGTCTAGGCTTATTGTCGCTTCGCTACCTGTAATGATGAGTGTTCTGACTTTCCGAGGGGTAAGCCAATTCGCGTCAAGGAAACCTGTAGTGCCTTCATCGAAGCGTAGCATTATCTCAGCATAATCCTCGTAAGAGTGAGTTCTTAGAGAGCCGGTCTGCGCGAAGACCGCGGAGACCTCTTCCTCCAACAAGTAGCGCATTGCGTCGATGTCATGTATTGCGGTGTCCTTGACGACACCCGCATCTCCAATCCTTATCGGCCATCTGGCTACCCGACGGCCTGTCGCAATTATTACGTCGCCCACTACTCCTTGCGTCAACATCTTCTTCACCGCTTTTACTCCGGGGTTGAACCTTTCAATGAAACCAACAAGGAGTTTCACCCCCGCTTTCGTCGCCGAGTTCACTAGCCTGTCTGCGGACCGCTCCTCACCTGTCATAGGTTTCTCGACTAGCAGGTTCTTGCCCGCTTCAATCGCCAGCAGGCCGACTTTCAGATGAGTCTGAGTTGGGGTGCAAACGGTAACCGCCTCCATGTTCGGTACTCGAAGAAACTTGGCTAGATCCGAGAACCAGGGAACACCGTATTTGGTACCAATTTCTCTGGCTCGCTTTTTGTCAGCGTCGCAGATGGCAACCAGGTCGGCCATTCGACTCTGACGAAAGACTCGAACTTGGTTTTCGCCCCAGAAGCCTGTGCCTATGACGCCAACCGCTAGACGTTTCAAGTATCGAAGGTGCCTCTTCCTATGGTCGTGTAGAAGAGGCCGGCCTTCTCAACATTTGAAGCTTCCATAACTCTAGTAAGATCGCAGATTGCTCCCGGTCGATTCATTGCGGTTGAAACTTGATCCGGGTCAAGCTCGGAGGCAGATGATTTCGGAAGTGCAACAACTGTGCAGTTGGCCTTCGCGACGGCTCTTAGGAGGCTGCTCTCGACTCGAACGTGCCCTCCAACAATCTCTGTCCAGGGATGAGATCCTGTCTCGCCCGGGTATAGCGATATTCTTGCGCCTCTCTTCTGAAGAGATTCGATTATGGGTGGCGATTCGGGCTTAGACCAGGGATTCTTCAGAAGCCCATCTGTTCCCAGAATTGCAACTCTTGATCTCCTGAAGGGATATCCGCAGTGGCCGAGTGCTCTCTTGATCATGTCGACGATCTGAGACTGGTACTCTTCGTTTATGGAGTGAGCTGCTCGCATAAGCCTGGCCCCATTCCTTCGCTTGGAACTCGAAAGCGCTATGTTTGTTGCGATCGATTCTCTCTCTGGAATTGGGTTCGAGCTTCCCGTGAAGGCAACTCGCCCATCTCTGGAGAGTTCTAGCACTTCATCATAGTTGATGCCATGAAATTCCGACATCTTGGCAAGTTCCAGTTCGAGGGCTCTCCCCACTTCTCGACTTACGGCTGAAAAGAGGCCTGAGGCTTCCGCGATTTCCATTGTCGAGGTCAAGCTTAGTGTTGGAAAGACTCGCAGTAGTTCTTCTTGGAAGAGGTTTGAGATAGAGCCACCGAACCCAGCTAGCACTTTCCGTTTCTCCTTGAACTCTTGGATTCTCTCACCCGTCCAGAATAGCGGCATGTAGTAGAGATTGATGTCAACTCCAATGCTTAGTCCACCATGTTTCTCTATTGTTGGCTTGACCACGGACGAGGTGTAGCGGGGTTTGCAGAGGCCAGTAAAGGCCATTGTGGTTCCATTTGCAAGGCTAGGGGCGAGGTTTCGGAGGGTCATCTCAAGCGCGTTCGTCTGATCGGGGCTGGAGGCGTGAGTCGCGAGAATCAAGGTCCTGACTTGCGATAGGGGTATTTTGTGATGGTCTGGCGTTATCGTGATTTTGCCTGACTTTTTGAAAATGCCGAGTAACCACAGAGCCTCTTCTAGGCCCGGTCTGTTGGAATGTGTTCTGCCGTCGTCTCCGAAGGGTCCTACGAGGTAGTTGGGAATGCCTGCCTCGGCGTATAGGACGGAGAGGAGTAGGGCCTCTGGGTTATCGCCGATAATAGCAACGGAATGGTTTTCTTCCATGGACCCATCAGGTGTTACGCACTTTCTGGCGGGGATCCTTGTGGCCGTTCGTGATCTGCTTAACCGATTGTATCTGCTCTGCTGGCAGATTTCGGTTTGATGCGCGGCAAACTTGCCTGTGTTAGACGCAAGATTTGTCAGTGCTAACCAAGAATATTCGCATATCGATCCGGATTCTTCTCTTTGATCTGTGAATTCCTTCGATCTCTTATCTACCCACGATTGTATTGCAGATTTTGATCTCGGGTTCGCTAGCTTGAAGGTTTGGATCGACGTTCTGACCCCGAAGCATGCTCTCTTCTTCGAGCCGCTCTATCGAGACCTTGTCCGAGATGGACACGAGCTGCTACTGACGACTCGTACGTATCGCGAAGCGGTTGAAGCGCTGAGATCGAGACAATTGCGATTCCGCATTGCTGGAGAACATGGAGGCGGTTCCCGCTACGGCAAGCTCCTAGCCAGTGGACGTAGAGTGGTGAAGCTAGCCCAACTGATTGAGAGCTGGCGTCCTGATACTGCAGTCTCATTCTCCTCGCCCGAGGCTGCGAGAGTCGCTTTTGGACTTGGAGTTCCACATGTTGCCGTGAATGATTCTCCTCATTCCTGGCTTGTGGCTCGGCTCAGTATTCCTCTGTCACGATACGTCTGTTCGCCCTGGATAATTCGGAGAAAGATCTGGCTGTCTTTCGGAGCCTGGCCTGATGGTATTGTTCCATACAAAGCATTGGACGCTGCTGCTTGGCTGAAACGATACAAGCCGAATCCGGCAGTGCTGAAGCAGCTGTCGCTGAAAAGGGACAAACCGATTATAGTGTTGCGAACTGAAGAATCGTTCGCCTCCTACTTGGAAGGAAAAGCGAGTGACAGCGCACCAGTAATCGGACCGGTCACTGAAGAAATCTTGAGACGGAAATTGGATGCACAGATCGTCATTTCGACAAGATATGGACGTCAAGCACCAGTTCTTAGGCAGAAGTTTGGGGATAGGGTACGCGTTGTCGACCATATCATCGACGCGACAAGCCTACTCTACTACTCGACCATTTTCATCGGATCTGGAGGTACGATGACTGTCGAGGCAGCCTTATTGGGCCGCCCAGCAATTTCGAATTTCCCTGGAGAGAAACCGCTCTACATCAAGTACCTGGAGAGGAAGGGCTTGGTCAAGACGATTCGATCTCCAAGAGAGATCGCGCTAAGGGTCGCCAGGACCCTAGGATCGGAAGAGGAACGAGAGAAGCAAGAGAAGCGAGGCACGAAACTGCTCCGTGAGATGGAAGACCCCATCAACGTCATTTCTGGAGTCGTTAGGAGGACTTGGAGGAAGACCGAGAACTAGCGATTCGTTAGCCGAGAAATCTGCCGCCTCGTCTCTCATCCGCGCAAAGGGACCCTACCTCGAACCCTCTATCTGTTACTCTCCACGGTTGCCAAACCCGTTACCGACCAAAAAGACCTGAAAGAAACTGACTCTCGCGACCCACAGCTGACCTCTTCTTAGAACTCCTTCGCGGGGAGGGTTCACGCAAAGTATTCCTTTTCATACCCGACAGGCGCAGAACAAACCCTGATCCGAAATTGGGGAAGGCGATCCAGTGACCACCTTCATTCCAAACTTCTCCTTAGAGGAAGAGTCCCGCTTCGAAGATCATGATTCAACCCTATTCTGTGCCCTGAAGCTGGAGACTCGCCCAGATCAGTTTCAACTGGCGAGAGCCCTTGAGAAAAAAAGGGGGCCAACAATAATTTTCTCGCGACGCGAGAGTGCCTGCTCTTGCTTGGTAGGGAAGGATCGTAAAATGAACTCCATTATCGAGATTGATTGTTCGGGTAGGTTCCGATCGTTTCGTCGAACAGCGGTTTGAACTCGTCTAGTAGTTGTTTCAGATCGTTCTCTGTCCTTCCTTCGACATATGTTCGGATTAGTGGTTCTGTTCCGCTGGGTCTGACAAGGAACCAGCCTCGGCCTTTGATGTCGACGCGTACCCCGTCTATAGTGCTCGTCACTCGTTCACCGAGCCGGTGATGAATCCTCCTCATCACATCGTTCTTATTCTCGTCCGAACATTTGCGCTTCTCTTTTGCCATGAAGAATCTGGGTAGCCGAGCAATCAGTTTGGAGAGAGGCATCCGATTCTCTAGAATAGAGTTCAGAATCAAGACCGTAGCCATTGTCCCGTCTCTCACCGGCTGGTGCGGAGCATAGAATATCCCGCCGTTCTCCTCCCCGCCAAGGATCGCCTTCTCCCGGACCATTGTCCTCGCTACGTGAATGCTTCCTACTTTGGTTAGAATCACTCTCCCTTTCCTCTTCCGAGCAACTTCCGTCACTGACATGGATGAATTAACGGGAGTAACCACCTTGCCCCCTGGATTCTTCTTGAGGACCTCGTCGGCAATGAGTGTCAAACTATTATCTCCCGAATGAACAACTCCGGTTTCATCAACGAATACGGCCCTATCGCCGTCGCCGTCGTGAGCAACCCCGAACACTGCCTTCTCGAATCGGACGAGTTCCGAGAGAGGACCTAGATTTTCTGGTCTAGGTTCAGAGGTGCGACCTGGAAATCTACCGTCAATGTTATCGTTGATCGTGACAATCCGACAGCCGATGCTTCGAAGCAAGACAGGAGTAGTCAAAGATGATACTCCGTTGCCCGTGTCAACCACAACTTTCAGCGAGCTAGGAAGTTTCTCCTTCCTCACGTGTGTTCCGACGCTTTCGAGGTAGGGTTCGAGGGGCAGAGTCCGCTGCTCTCGCTGTCCCGGAGTCCTGTTCACTTTCCATGAGTTTTTGACGGCCAGCTGTTCGATCCTCTTCTCCTTCTCGCGAGGAATCTCTATCCCATCCGAATCTACGACTTTGAAGCCGTTGTATTCAGGTGGATTATGGCTCGCGGTAATAACAAGCCCAGGCGAGGTGCTGGTTTTTGCTAGGAATTGGAGTCCGGGAGTAGTAATTACTCCACAGTCATCTACACCGTTTCCTTGGGCGAGTATCCCCGCGGCAGCACCCTCAGTTAGCATTTGGCTGGAAGTTCGCCCGTCGCGACCCATCAGTATTCTCTGGCTCTTGTAAAGGGAGGCGACGCTGGACCCGATTCTGTATGCAAATTCAGAGGTGATGGCCTCGCCTACGACTCCTCGTATTCCGTTCGTCCCGAAGAGTCGAGGTGCACTCAATTGTGATTCATCGGTCCCGTGCGCTACTTAGTTTAGAATGGTCGAGCCGGGTTTGACGATTGTTCCATCGGGAATGAACACTTGACCAGCTATTACGGACCCCTTACCTATCCTTGCATCTCTACCGACTGTAACTCCTTCTCCGACAATCGAATCCTCAACGATGCAATTCTCACCGAGCGTAGTCTGCTCAAACACAATGGTCTCGGAAACCTTCGCGCCTCTCTTTACAGTCACGCGGTCAGACAAGATCGAGAATGGACCTAGGTTCGTGCCAGTTTCAAGGACACAGTCTCTACCTACAAAGGATGGTTCTGTTATCTCCACCATTTCCATCCTCTCTAACAGTGTGCCACTCCGTCGGTATTCAGCCCGTTTCAACAATTCCCTATTGGCAATTACATAATCAGGGATCTTTCCAATGTCATACCAGAACCCAGTATGTCTCCAGCCTTTCATCTTCATTTGACCGGCCAGTATTGGAAAAATCTCCCTTTCAAGACTCACCGCCCGTCCATGAGGGATCATTGCCACTACCGAGGGGTTCAGGGCGTAAACTCCCGCATTGATCCACCCATGCCCTTGCTTGTTCCGCGATTTCTCCTCAAATCGAGTGATCCGATCATTCGAATCAAGGGTAGCCAGCCCGAAAGGCCGAGGGTCTTCGACCGAAACAAGAGCGACCGTTGCCTCTGCTCCCGACTTAGAATGCGCTGCAATAAGTCCCCGGAGGTCAACGTCGCTGATCACGTCTCCGTTTGCAACGATCGAAGGTTCATCTTTACTCAGCATGGGTCTTGCAAGGCTTAGCGGTCCCCCTGTTCCGAGAGGATTCTCTTCAACTGACATCACTGTGTTGGCTGGGAATTTCTTCCGTGCGATCTCAATCCTCAACTTGTCTGATAGATGGTTGACAGCAAGTATCACTTCGGTAACGCCTCCCTGCGCAAACCATTCGACCATACGATCTATCAGAGGCACGCCGACTAAAGGGAAGAGTAGCTTAGGCTTTGAACAGCTAAGGGGTCGGAGCCTCGTCGCGAATCCGCCAGCAAGAATCAACCCCTTCAATATTCCGTCTCCCGACGCTCAGCGGAGGGTTCGCAGTCGAAATTAGTGTTATAGCCTTTATTGGCGGTTGCTCGCGCCGGTCCTCATGAGATATTCATGCAAGCGCGAGTTGGTCGTTCGTTGATCCGCGCTCGTCGAGGTAAGCACGAACGAAAAGGTCTCGAGGCAATTTTCACTTCCCAGAACAATGTACGAAATAGCGAGGTTCTCGCCGGTGTGGCGGGCGTTGTGGCGGGCCTGTTTCTCTCCATCGTTGCAGCCTTTCAGGCAGAGGACCCGCAAGCTCTTGGAGCGTGGGGACAATCGATCTATTCTCCGTTAGGCTTCGGATCAATCGGAGTGCTACTGTTGATATGTGGTGTTGGAACCATCATTTTCGCCCTTGTGCACCACCAAACTAGCCTAGAGAACCGAATCGCCTCATCTGCAGATGAACACTCTGAGATTGACTCTTCAAGGAGTGATGAAAGTGCCAAAGGAAGACGATTGATTTTTGGTCCTGGTTCCAAGTTGGGCAGCGTGGCGTTCATTCAGAGTCTCGTACTAGTTGTCCTCTACGCGGGCTTCGTGCAAGAGTACGAATCGAACTCGACTATGCAAATTTGGATTCGGTCCAATTTTCCCGTTGGACAGTCTGTTCTCAATTGGGATGGCGTCTTGATTCTGTCAGTCTCTCTAGCGCTCTTGCTACTCCAGTTTCTACCTGGACGGTTTCTCTCGGAATGGATACAATGAGAAGAACCTACGAGATCTTGTTCCCGCAGTTCTTGCAGAACTTTGCCTCAATGGGATTCATGGTTCGACATGTCGGACAGTCGGTTGAGTCCAATAGAGAACCACATTTGATGCAGTGTTTTGCTCCTTGGAGGAGCTGAGCGCCACACTTTCCGCACCAGCGGGCCCCTTGTATTGGATCGCTCGGCCTGGCTGGGGCAAGAGCGCTCGGAGAGAACACGTCGGCGAGAATCACTACGTCTCCAACAGTCGCGATCTTGTCGTGCGAGACCTCGAACTCTCTCGATAGGTCTCTGTCATCGAGCAGCGTTTTGAATTGTTCCTTGTCCACTGACAGCAACAGGGATTTGATGTCGCCGGAATCGGTTGGGACGGCTTTCCGTACTCTCCCTACCAGAATTCCATGTGAATCGACTACTTGAAGGCCGGTGAGGGTCTCCAGTCGCGCGTGAGAGTCTTTTATGGACGGGGTCTGCGGGATATGGTCGACGTATTTTTCGCAACCGTAACAGTACCATCTTTTCTCATGAGACTTTGTTCGGACAAATGTCAATGACTGTTGACAGTCTGGACATCGTGCCTTCGGCTCCTCCTCAAACATGCTTTCCACGCTAAGTTTCAACAGGAAGGGATTTTCGGATCCTATCTAACCTACTCTTCTCAGTTAATATCTTCGCATCCTCGACCAAGTTATGGGTCGCCGTGGCATACATGGAAATGCGATCGACTTCTCTTCTATGAATCAAAGACATTGAAGTCTTCAAGTCAATATTGGCGCGAAGACGGCTCCGGACGATGAAGATACGTGTTCAAGGGCAATCCTACTGTATTTACGCAAAAACGTACAAGGCATTCTCCTCATTCTTAGAAGCCGCACAGAGAATAGTTTGGAATAGTGCAATTCCCACGTGATCCTCTCCTGGGTATGGTTCGCAGCAACGACAAGCCAAGCTTCGGCATTCTCACCATGCAATATCACTGGCTTCTTCAGGATTCACGACTCTTTCCACGACCCGCTCAGAGTAGGCTCAACCGGAGCCGCGGTCGCACTTGCTAATGGAGTAACAACAAGAGTCAGCTTGCGAAGGACGCGGCATCCCAGCATCGTTTCTAGGTTCAATGGTCAGCGGCTCGATGGCAAGGCGGTGTCGAACGAGGTTGCTAGAATCTATTCGGAGCTTGATGAGAGGTTATGGCAGGTTGAGATCTCCCATGAGTGTAGGTTCCCTCCAGGGCGAGGCTACGGTACGAGCGGGGCAGGAGCTCTGGGTCTGTCTCTCGCCTTGAACGAGGCTATGGGACTATCACTCTCGATGCTCGAGGCTGCGCAGATAGCTCACCTCTGCGAAGTAGAGTGCAAGACGGGGTTGGGGACGGTCGCATCGGTCTTCTCGGGAGGGCTCACGGTTAGAAGAGCGCCCGGGGCTCCAGAAATCGGACAAGTGAGAAAGTTAACTCTTCCCTCTTCTTTGAGGATAGTGTCGGCTACCTTCGGACCGATTTCAACACGACGCGTGCTTGCAGACCATAACCTCAAGAAGACAATCAATAACTGTGGACGAGCCCTCATTGAGAGATTCCTTCAGGACGTTTCATATTCCAATTTCATGAGTATATCTCGAAAATTCTCGAATTGTGTCGGACTAATGTCGTCTCGATTACGACGAGCCATGAATACCTTGGATTCCTCGGGTTTCAGTTGTAGTATGATGATGTTGGGCGAGTCGTTATTCTGCCTCCTCCCCCGCGAGGACGTATCGCCCGTCGAGGAAATTTTTCGGAGCAACGAGCTAACTCCCGCAACATCGAAAGTAGCGTGGTCAGGAGCACGTCTGATCTGAGTTTTAGCCCCACGCATCCTCGTTTTCTATCTCTCAAGATACGGGACGCCCTTGTCAAAGCCGAAGCCAGCGGATTGGTAGTTCCGCAGGGCTTAATCGCCCACGGGAGAGGGGAAGCTTTTGACTATATCCTAGGGGAGAGAACTATACCAGCAGCCTCTGTCGCAACTATGGCCGCGTCAGCACTTCTTCTGAGAGCGGAATGGCCAGTCATATCAGTCAATGGGAACGCTGCGGCACTTGCTGGCAAAGACATAGCAGCCCTGGCAGCCACTGTCTCTGCCTCCATTGAGGTGAACCTTTTCCATCGCACGCTCGAGAGGGAGAAACTGATTGCTCGCTACTTGAAAAAATTCGGAGCAAAGGAGATTCTCGGCGTCGGTTCTGCGGCGAGCAAGACCATAGGAGGCATTTCGAGCCCTAGGGCGAGAGTGGATCCTAACGGAATCGGAAAAGCAGACGTGGTTTTGATACCACTTGAGGATGGAGACAGAGCACAAGCCCTAGAGGACGAAGGTAAGAAAATTATCTCGATCGATCTAAACCCGTTGTCGAGAACCTCTCAGGTCGCTTCAGTGTCAATTGTCGATAATGTCGTCCGAGCCGTTCCCGCGCTGATTATGTCTTCTAGGAAAATGAAGGAACTGCTACGAAGCCAATTAGAGACGTATATTTCCAACTTCAATAACGAGACGAACCTAGCGCGTGCGATTGAACAAATCGTTCAATATCTCCAGGGAGTGATAAAGAATTGAAACCTGCAAACGAACCGGATAAGAAAGAGATGTCTATCGCCTCGTTCATGAGGATGAAGGCCGAGAATCGCAGAATTGTCATGGTAACGTCCTACGACTATCCGACCGCCGCGATTGCAGATGCAGTGGGCGTCGACTCAATTCTGGTAGGCGATTCGTACGGAATGGTCGTACTGGGCTATGAAAGCACGATTCCAGTAACTATCGAGGAGCTCTTACCGGTCTGCCGAGCCGTCAGGAGAGGCGCGGCACACCCTCTGCTAATTGGCGATTTGCCATTCATGAGTTTTCAGGTCTCGCCGGAAGAAGCGATTCGTACGGCGGGCAGATTCGTCAAAGAAGGCGGTATGGAAGCCGTCAAAATTGAAGGAGGCAGTGAAGTGTCAAGGACAGTGGAGTCCATCTCCCGCGCCGGGATTCCCGTGCTTGGCCACATCGGGGTCACTCCGCAGACCGCAACGTTGCATGGAGGCTATAGAGTTCAGGGCAGAAGCGTCGATTCGGGTGACAAGCTCGTTGAAGATGCCAAATCGCTCGAGGAAGCCGGGGTCTTTGGGATTGTTCTAGAGATGGTAACCGAGGAGGTTGCTAAGGTCGTAACTGAAACCGTGTCCGTTCCGACGATCGGGATAGGCTCTGGGCGGTTTTGTGACGGGCAGGTGCTCGTGCTTCATGACTTGATCGGGTTGTATCCAAGTTTCACGCCGAAGTTTGCTAAACGTTACGTGGATGTTGCTGGAATGATCAAGCAAGCTCTTCAGAACTTTGCGGTTGAAGTTAGGAACGGAGTATTCCCTGAGGAACAGCACGTCTTCAGAATGGACGAAGACCAGCGGGCAAGGCTCGTTTCTAAGCGGAAGATCTGAACTCTTGCGGATTGCCGTTGTCGGCGCTGGAGCGATAGGGTGTCTTTTTGGTGGTCGGTTGTACGGGGCTGGACATGTGGTCTTCTTGATACATCACAAGATGAGCGTCGCAGCCTCCATCGAGAAGAAGGGCGTTAGTATTCGGGAGCTCTCGGGAAAGGTTGTCCGCTCGCACGTCCAAACAAGAACAAGATTGTCAAGAGCTGACAAGCCAGACCTCGTACTAGTCACGGTAAAGGCCTACGACTCGAAAGCAGTCGCATCAGTTCTCAAGAAATCCAGCATTCGCAATGTGCCTGTGCTGAGCCTCCAGAATGGACTCGGGAACGTTGAGGAGTTGGCACGTCAACTTGGCGCTGATTCAATCATTGCCGGGACGACTACTGAAGGCGCTATGACAATTGGACCCGGCGAGGTAATTCATACTGGGCGTGGGATGACCTGGGTGGGAGAAATGAATGGTAAGGTCTCTGATCGATGCCTCGCTATTGAGAGGGCGTTTCGCGAAGCCGGCTTCTCCACAATCATTAGCAATAACATCAAGGGAGTGCTTTGGGCTAAGGCCATTGTGAATTCAGCAATCAACCCCATCTCAGCTATTACCCATGTCAGGAATAGAGATGTACGCAGGATACCTGAACTGCGCGGGATCGCGTCCAAGGCAGTTGACGAAGGTAGTGCCGTCGCCCGCGCAAGCGGGATTCTTCTCAAGCCTTCCCCAAAATCGCTGCTTGCAAAGGTGTTGGCTCAGACATCGAGGAACAAATCGTCGATGCTCCAGGACATTGAAGCTGGACGGAGGACTGAGATTAGACAACTGAACGGTTCCATCTCTCGCCTAGGAAGTCTGGTGGGAGTGAGTACACCGTTCAACGATCTACTGACTAAGCTGGTGCTTGCTCTGGAACGGTCTCAAGGTAACTCGTGACTCAAGGTTGTCCAAACCAATCCTGGTGTGGTGGATGTACTCCTTGCCAGTAGAAATTAGTGGATGAGGCTGAGATCATGAACTGTTGGGTTCGAAAAGGTCTGGAAAAAGGAGTACGGTCTGTCTCTGGATCTATGCGGGGGGAAGTGGCAGGCCTCTGCAGTCCACTTTTCCTTTGACTCTGCGGATGAAGTTTGGGCATGCGAAGCACTGGACGAAGGATACGGTCTTGTTAAGGACTGGGCATGCGACCGCTTCTTTCTTCATCCTAGCGATCTGTTTCCCTCCGGCCACGCCTTTCAAGTCTTGGACATACTGCTTTGGTGTTGGCGGTGGTTTCTCTGGCGCAACGATCTCGACGACGTATTTTGTAGCTGGAGGGTCTTCGCTCATCGACTTCTCCTCCAGCAACATTAGGCCATCTAATTATTTCTTTGTAACTAAGATGATCCATAATCTCTCATTCGGCCAGTGGTTATTGGCACGCCTCTGATCCCAAGACCCAAGTTGCGATTTAGAATCCTATCCTGGTGTCATTCGGTAGGCTTGGAGGGAATTCTGGATCCACACGAGATTCAACACTTACACCCGGCTCCATCCAAAAAATCGAAACAATCATTTCCAAAACCGGAAAATAACAGGTGAAAAAAATAACCAAGAATTCTTTTCAAAAAATTCTCAAACTGCGATCTCGCGCGCGCTTTGGTCTGTTGAGGCTATTCAGGATGGAACGCTTATACCCGCTACACGAGGCACCGCAGTCCGATAACAGAATTGCCAAGGCTTTCGAGTCGGCCCAGAACAGCCGTCGTTCTATCTGGCGGCGAGGGTATTCGCCTGAGACCCATAACCGCAGACTTGCCAAAAGGTCTGGTCAAGGTCGGTGGAAAGCCGCTTCTACAATGGGTCGTCGAGTGGCTCAGAGCAAACGAGGTCACGAACATTGTAATCGGAGTCGCATATCTGAAGGAGCAGATAACCGACTTCTTTGGTGACGGAGCCCGCTTTGGGGTGAGAATCCAGTATAGCGTCCACACCGTACCGGGAGGAACGGGCGAGGGCTTCAGGCTAGCGATAAGCCGCTACGTTGAGGATAAGACTTTCTTCGCCCTTAACGGAGACCAGATCACAGACCTCAGACTCAAGACTATGCTTTCGAAGCATCGAAAGAGCGGAACGCTCTCCACCATTGCGGTCGTCCATCCCCGGCTTCCCTTCGGACTCGTCAAAGTCGACAAACGCGATTATTGTCGAGGCTTTCTGGAGAAACCAGTATTGAAAGACATGAACATCTCCACGGGCATCTACGTGTTCGAGCACGACATAGTGGAACATCTTCCTCGAGTCGGTGATGTCGAGAGAACAACCTTCCCCAAACTTTCAAGGATCGGGAAAGTGGACGCGTTTAGGCATAAGGGGTCGTTCATTACGATTAATTCCTTAAGGGAGCATGAAGACGCGGAGAACCAGTTGAGGAGTTAGACGGATTGAATGTTCTCGTCACAGGCATAACGGGCTTCATCGGCTCAAGGCTCGCCACAAAACTGGTAGAGCAGGGAGACGATGTGTACGGGTTGGTACGACATTCGTCGGAAAGGGAGCTTAAGAGAATTGAAAAAATCGTCCCGAAAATTCACCTAATCGAAGGTGACCTAGTCAGATTCCACTCGGTTCTCTCAGCGGTAGAAACCTCAGACCCAAACATCGTCTATCACCTTGGGGCAATAACTCCCGTCCGATTATCTTTCGACGATCCCTATCCATACATAGGGATCAACTTTGACGGAACCGTGAACCTCGTACATTCGATAATCAGAAAGTCACCGAACACCCGGCTGATTGCTGCTTCCACTGCGGAGGTTTACGGCTGGCAGCCCGGCGACCGACCCATTCCAGAGAGTGCTCTCCTCAACCCCGCGTCGCCCTATGCCGTATCGAAAGCTGCCGCAGATCAGTACATCCAGATGGCAAACAGGATCTACCATCTCCGAGGAACCGTGATGAGACCGATCAACAGCTATGGTAGGGTCTGGGAGAGCAGCTTCTACACGGAGTATTTGATCTCAAAGATGTTGACTGGTGAGACGTGCTATATCGGTGCACCGGACTCGATTCGCGATTACATGTTCGCCGAGGATCATGTCGATGCCTACCTCGACGTCGCGAAATCCGAGAAAGCCGTCGGCGGAGTCTACAACGTGTCCCCTGGCAACCCGGTCACAAATGCGGAACTCGCCAAGAAACTTTCAGGTCTGACAGGGTTCAAGGGAAGGCTTGTCTTCGGATCATATCCTCCTGGCTATCCGCAGAGACCTCAAAGCCAGGATCCAGCCTATCTCGTGCTGGACAACGCTAGAATCAAGAAAGAGGTCGGTTGGCATCCACGTTACAGTCTCGACGAAGGATTGAAGCAAGCCGTCGAACTCTGGAATCGCAAGACGATCTAGTTCGTTGAGGAGGAAGCCGTGATCCTATTCATTCGGCCGTTCTCCCTCCAGCGCGAGGAATCCGGAATAGCCACACTTGTCGCACACATATCGGATTGGAAGAATCCATCCCTCCAGGGGTGCCCGGGAGCGTTTCACAGTTGCCCCGCATTGAGGACACGAGAGTGGACCTTGTACGCTTCGGCGGATGGAGCGAAGAACGTCCAGTAGTGCTGACAAGTTCGAGTTTTCTCTAGTGTAACTCTATGCTAGCTTCAGGGAATCCATAGCCTACTAGGACCTTCTTGACCTTGTCCCGATGATCTCCTTGCAGGATGATGGAATTATTCTTGGAGGTGCCGCCACAGGCGCAGTACGTCTTTAGTTTCGTCGCAAGATCAGAGAGACTTACGCTTTTTCCGTCAATGCCTTCGACAATGGTAGCTGGTTTGCCCCATTTCCTCATTTCCATACGGACCTTTACCGTCTGCTGCTCCATGCTGATGGTGCCGCAAACGCAGAGGTCCTTAGGCAGGCCGCAGGTCGAACAAACGTCGGCCATGCTAGAGGCCTAGAACTCCTTTGTGGTCGTCCACAATCATAGAGGGCTCCTCATGCATATTTAAGAGTGCCTTCAATCCCCGGAAATCAGATTCCCATCGAAAGGAACAGCGCGAACCAGAATAGCCAGGCCGAGAATAGGACGAGGACAACTGTTTGCTTTTCCCGCATTCTCTACTTCTCAAGAATAGTTCGAGTACAGGGCTAAAATCGCGGTTGTAACTCTCGTAGGGTCCCCGAAGCACCAGCTCGACCATCCTTAGACGTTCGCCTTGAAGAACATGGAATATACAGAGTTCCGGAGATTGCCGCAGGCTTCCACAGTTTGCTGCGAGAGGTAGCCGTGTCGGCTTCAAGGTATAGTGATAAATATTCAAGACTAACATGGTTTGCATTACTTTCAAGTGGGAGAATGAGCGAACGCATCTCCGTCTCAATTGAGCTTGAGTTCTTCAACAAGTATCTGTTCAACGCATTGAAGAGGAGCCTGTCAAATGCGACCCCGAAGAGGAAGTTGGACATCATCTACTACTATTCGCGCGATCCTCGCGTGAAGTTCTCTATAGCTCTCAACGGTTTCAGTAGCGGAGGGGCCAGTACGCATCCTCAGTGGAGTACCGTCTTCAACAACGTTCAGAACATGCGGCAGTATCTTCGTTAGGCGCGTTTCCCCTAGGCGGCTAGTCCAAGGGAGTCTTTCAGGCCCTTGTACCTATTTCGTACTGTGACCTCGGTCACATTTGCGATCTCGGCGATTTCCTTCTGAGTCTTCTTCTCATTCTCCAGAACGCAAGCGACATAGAGGGCGGCTGCAGCTAGACCCATCGGGTCCTTCCCCGCGACCACGCCCTTCTTCCGGGCATCCTTCAAGACTCTGATCGCTGATTGCTGGGTCTGCATCGAAATTTCAGCTCTGCTAGCGATCTTCGAGATGCATCTTATCGGATCTTCTACCGGCATCGAAATTTCGAGCTCCCGCAAAAGCAGCCTGTAGCATCGAGCGACGTCCTTCTTCTTGATCCTACTGGCGGCCGCAACCTCCTTTAGCGTTCGAGGAGTTTCCGAAGATCGACACGCGGCATAGAGAGACGCTGCAGCAATTGCGGCGATCGATCTGCCACGCACTAGTCCGTTATCCAAAGCTTTCCTGTAGACAATGGCTGAGCTCTCTTTCACATTGGCTGGGACGTGAAGCTTGTCAGTGAGACGATCCAGCTCCGCCATAGCTTGCGCGAGATTTCTGTCGGACGATGAATGTACTCGAGTACGGATCTGCCACTTCCGGAGCCGAAGCATCTCCATCCGGGTCTCCATCGGAAGTTGGCGGCCAAACGCGTCCCTATTGACGCGATCTATGACCGTGGAGAGACCCTTATCGTGAATAGAAAATGAAGTAGGTATACCCACCCGGCCCCTCTCATCCTTCTCCTCCTTAGTAAACGCACGCCACTCAGGCCCACGGCTCATAAGATTCTGAGAAAGCACGAGCCCACAGTCCTGACAGATCGTCTCGCCTTGGTCGAAATCTTCGATGAGGTTTACCCCTCCGCATTCAGGACAAACATGAACCCTCGAAGGATTTCTCCCAGGAATTGATGGCGTGGTCGTAAGATTCGCTCTCTAGCTTTCCCGAG
>Ga0209076_1000009_pt1 | contig 28714 bp, 25 predicted proteins | sample Rivendell_Oct201_9_FD_188350 | JGI IMG/M metagenome (GOLD analysis project Ga0209076, IMG submission 188350) | Vadose zone soil and rhizosphere microbial communities from the Eel River Critical Zone Observatory, Northern California to study diel... | ecosystem: Environmental > Terrestrial > Soil...
GACGTTATTGACAGCAGATTATGGTCCGACGTGCACGACGATGCGACCGGGAATGAGAAGATCACTTTTGCAAGAGACAATGGATTCTATCACTGCAAAAGGTCGGATCTCGAAGAGATGGACAGTACAGCGCTAATGTCAATCTTTGAGACGAGCAAGAAATTCCTCGACTATGACATTTACAAACGCTATTTGAACAGTAAACCACCAGTTGGATACGACCCCATGGCGCTTCAGAGACAAGTAAGCCGAGCAACGACACTCATTGAAGAGATTCTCAGGCAGAGATACGATCGAGAAAAGAACTCCAAGAAAGAGTCCTGATCTGATCATTAAAGCTGAATAATCCATCATCCTCCGATGACAACGAGCAGAAACTAGATGTCCATGGAAGGGTTCGAGGTAGCAGTCGTTGGAGCCGGGCCGGCCGGCAGCGCGGCCGCCTTAACCCTCGCGAAGGAAGGCGTACAAGTCCTTCTTCTCGAACGAGGGAGTTTTCCCGGGTCGAAGAACGTCTTTGGGGGCAGAATCTACACCTACGCTTTGAAGCGCCTGCTGGGTGATCGTTGGAAACAGGCTCCGATAGAACGGTTCATCAGGAAGGAAGGCATCACCTTCATGACGAACGAGAACAGCTTTACCGTCGAGTTCGAATCTAAAGAGACCCAAACAAGCTTCACAGCGATACGGGCCAGGTTCGACAAGTGGTTGGCCGAGGAGGCAGAGAAAGCCGGGGCTTCTCTGATCAATGATGTTCGAGTAGACGATCTAATGATGGACAATGGCCAAGTCAAAGGCATCGTCGCCGGTCAGGACAAGATCCCGGCGGAGGCCGTTATAGCATGTGATGGGACGACAACAAACCTGGCTCGTAAGGCGGGTCTGATCACAATGCTGAATCCCGAGGAGATATCGATTGGCATGAAGGACGTCACGGAACTCCCGGCTGAGACGATAGAGGAGCGTTTGGGATTGGAGTCGGGTGAAGGGATGGCCCATGTCTATGCCGGCTACCCAACCAAGGGGCTCCGAGGTGGAGGATTCCTGTACACCAATAAGAATAGCCTAGCCTTAGGATTGGTGGTCGGTGGAGATGACGTCTCTCTTAAGGCAATACCCTCACATACATTGATGAACACGTTTCGGGAACATGCGCGTATCAAGAGGCTTGTTCGCGGCGGAAAAACGCTGGAATATGATGCTCACATGATCCCAGAAGCCGGACCTGGAATGATTAATCGACCGTTTACGGGAGGAATGTTGGTAGCAGGCGATGCTGCTGGTCACCTGTTGAATAATGGCTACACGTTCAGAGGCGTCGATATGGCGATCATGGCAGGAATAGCAGCCGCAGAAACCATTATCGAGGCACGCAAGAAGAAAGACTATTCCGCAAACTCGCTCCGTTCTTACGCGAAGAGACTGAAGAGTGAGCCTTCATTGAAGGACATGTACACATTCAGCAAGGTTCCAAACTATTTGCGAAACAGACGGTTATACTCCGTCTATCCTGAACTTGTCTGTTCAGCGGCAGAAGCGGTTTATCGTGTGGATAGTAAGGGCAAGAGGAAGATATACAAAGAGTTGAGAGCTCAAACGAAGGGTAGAGTCTCGACTCTAACTCTGATACGTGATCTCTTGCGCGGAGCCAGGACGTTCTAATAATGACTGAATCCGAGGAAAAATTATCTCTGGACAAACGACTAGGCACCCTATCTTTCAACAAGGATCCTGAACCCTTTATCACGGTGGACACTGAGACTTGTTTCAAGTGTGAAAAGAAGCCATGCCTCTACATCTGCCCGGCCCAAGTGTATGTCTGGGAGGAGAAGCTAGTCTACAATACCGAGGGCTGCATGGAGACCGGCGCCTGTCTGATCGTCTGTCACAAACTCGGCGCCAAGGCGATACACTGGAAGTATCCATCCGGCGGGCACGGAGTAACTTTCACACAAGGCTAGGATCACCTTTAACATGTCGGGTCAGTTGGAAACACTATTAACCCCAATCCGGCCCCGGAACGTACCAGTTCTGGAAATAGAAGGAATGAGTTGAGAGATTTGGTGCAGATTGTTCATGAACCGTTGAAACGGATAGTTGTCCGGGAACTTATCAAATATGATAACGCCCAGCAGCTCGTCACCGCTTTTACCTTTCTGATGAAAATGGGTCAACCGATCCTCCTAACATGGTCCGAAGGGGTAGTTTTCGTCACCCAGCCCATCCCGCCACCCGAAATGCCTGATGATTACGCTCGTGGAGACTTGTACGTGGCCTCGATAAGTTACGCTCCCATGCCAGAGTATAGCCAGAACGTTCGGGTTGGAAATGTTGAGATGGGTGTCATCGACCTCTCTAGGAGTCCGGTGAGCGTGGAACTCGGTAAGTTCCTGAAATCGAAACTCCACACCTCAAGCTAAAGCCAGGATTCCAGTATCACAGAAAAAATATTCGCACTAAAAAAAAAGTTTTCACACCCATTTTTTGAAAAATACCCTAAGAATTGTTATTGGTCCCCACCCCCCATTATTTTTCTCCAGCCATATAGACGAATAGTTTCACTTACCCAGCCTCACTGCCCTCACGATTCCAGAGAACCCCACCGTAAGCGAGCAGCTCAGAATTCTCGACACTGAGCCCTCACGAATCCCGCCAAGACTCCCGCATGGAGCAGAGCGGTCAAAAGCCCGAATCCGAACGAATCCTAGCTATCCCTCGTGAGAGAGAACAACTCCTAGAACTCTCAACAGGTCGTTCACAGCAGGGAGCAAAACTCTCCCCTCAGCCAGTCTATCTTTTGAAATACCGTTTACACTTGCGACAGTGGAACCTATCCTCGCCCACCATTCGCAACGACGAATTACAGAACGGACAAACATCCATAACCATAACTCCACTATTCGTTACCAGCTCCTTCTGAGCCAATGCCACACGCACTTCTCCCGCAGTCTTCCTCTCAGGCATCGCCTCATCCATTCCATTTCGTCCCAGCCCCAGATAATACGAGATTCCGCCCACAATCACTAAGGCAGCAACAGCTGCAGGAGCCACCCACCAATTCACAGCCCAAAAACTCGCAACATAATCCTGAAGATACACATTGTTAGCATACTCCTCAAGCATCCAGAACCCGAGGAAAAGAATCACAGCAGCTTCCGTAAGCATCACTAGCCTGACCTTACTCAATTGCAACGTCTCCATTCTAAACGTCCCTCAAATCTCCGGACTTACTGCTGTATCCTATCAGTCCACGGAGAGATAAGTCTACCCGCCAAGGATTGAAAGTCCAATCTAGAATAACATGGAAAAACCATGGATTCCCGAAAACCGGTCAACTGGCCCCGCAAGACTCTACTTGTAAGCTACTTGTAAGCTTCGAACCCTGGACCCAACAATCCCACTGCTATCTTCTGCACCATAATCTCATCAGTCCCCTCATAGATGCGGCACACTCTAGTATCCACCAAGTGCCTAGGTGCCCGAGTCTCAAAACTATACCCGCTTGACCCAAAGATCTGCACAGTCCTATCCGCCGCATCAAAAGACGCATTCGACGCAAAAAGCTTCGACTTGGCAATCATGATATCCGCCTGATCACGAAGTTCCACGTTCCGAGGCTCTTCATCAGATCGCTGCTTCAACAACGCCGCCTTGTAAGTCAAATTCCGCGCCGCCTCCAAATTCGTGGCCATCAATCCAATATGCCGCTGGACCAGCTGATGCTTCCCAATCGGCTTCCCATGCTGAACACGCTGACGAGCATAAGCAACAGCCTCATCAATACAATCCTCTATGACTCCCAAACAACCCGCCGCAACACTCAACCTTCCACTCATCAAACCAGAATATGCTACACTCAGCCCCTTCCCGATCGGACCTAAGAGATTCTCTTTCGGAACCCTACAATTATCAAAGAACAACGACCCGGTATCCGATGTGGGCATGCCAAGCTTATGCTTCTGCTGCTGACTCGAATAACCCTCAAAACCCTTCTCTACAACAAAAGCGCACATTCCCTCCTGCTTCCCCTTGGGATATGCAAACACAACCGCAACATCGGCAATACTACCGTTAGAGATCCAAGCCTTACTGCCATTCACATAATAGAAACCACCACGATCCTCAAAACTGGTCCTCAATCCCGCAGGATCACTGCCCGCGGTTGGTTCAGTCAGACCAAAACACATCACCTTCTCGCCTCTAGTCGCAGGCGGCAGAAACCTCTCCTTCTGTTGCTCCGATCCCCACTTCTGCACTGTCAGCTGTCCTAGGGAGACATGGCCCGAAAGAAACGTCCGCACTCCAGTGCCCTCCCTACCAATCCTCTCCAACGCCAAAGCATATGTTAGAATGTCCGCGCCCTGACCATTACCATACCTTCTCGAAACAGGCAGACCAAGTAACTGCGCCTTGCTGAAGATAGGCACCAGATGATCGTTGAACCTGCTACTGAGATAGGCTCGATCCTCGAACGGTCTCAACTCTTTACATGCTCTATCAACCTCGTCAAGGATCAGCTTCTGTTCCTCGGAGACCTCAAAACTCATTTTTGAAAGGTCTTCAATCCCCGAATCGACAACCGACTTCAACACCCGTCCTTCCTACAGTCGTCTTGAGATAGTCTGTTGTTAATCTGGGTTTTGTCAATCCCCAGGGATGTCGCGAGAAGATGTGTTCGATTTCAAAACATTATATCTCCCTCTCCTTCACGCCATCGCTCGGTCAAAACAATAATGCCCATCCAAGTAGACGAAGAGGACATCCCATTCTTCGCTGAGGTCATAGCCGGCGGAAGAATAACCATCCCGGAAGAAATTCGGAAAGTCTTTGGAGTCAAAGACGGAGACCACGTAATGTGCCGAGTCCGACTAGTTCGCAAAGCCGAAGAAGTCCGTTGAACACCAACATTCCAGACAAATTCTGATCGAGTCCTACGCCCGCACAGAGGGCCGTGCGATACCGATCGATTTCCGCACTTTCTGCTGAACAGCCTTAAATATCGTGGAGCCAGGCTTCCTCAAATTAGAGCGATAATTGAGCAGGGCCGTCCCCGAATCCCTCAAAACGATTGACGGCTTCCGAAACCGCTCCGTTCTAGTAATCGGCGACTTCATGATCGACCGTTACGTGAACTGTCAGGGACGAAAGCTCTCACGAGAGGCACCGGTTCCAGTTGCAGATTACATTTCAGAAGAACTTGTCCTCGGTGGAGCAGGCAACTTGGCAAACAATCTCCTTGCCCTCGGGGCGAACGTAAAAGCCTTAGGAGTTGCTGGAAAAGATGAGGCTGGCAAATGGCTCAGAGATGAACTTGAAAAGAAAGGAGCTGATCTGACTGGCCTCGTCGTGTCCGAGCGTCCCACATCGCTCAAAACCCGGTTCATTCTGAACCATCGCCAGTATCTTCGGATCGACAAAGAAATCCGATCCGACATTGACTCAGCAGCCACAAAACAATTCCTCGACAATCTACATGACCTTATTCAAGGATCAGATGTCGTCGTATTCTCTGACTATGACAAGGGCGTCATAACTCCAGTACTCATCAGCAATGTCGTGGAAGAGTGCCGTATCCAAGGTCGGACTGTCTTGGCCCAACCCAAAGTTAGGCACTATCTCGACTACATTGGAGTAACAATGGTAAAGTCCAACGTCAGAGAAGCCACTATAGCCACCGGGGTTTCGATGGTGAATGACACTTCCTTACGCAACATGGGCCATAATCTGATGTCAAGATTGGAATGTGAGAGTCTACTGTTGACCCGAAGCGAGCAGGGAATGATTCTATTCGAGAAGAAGAACATCACGAGCTTCCCAGCTCTAAAAGGACCAAAACCAGGCTTCAATGCTGTAGGGGTACGAGATTGCATGACTGCTGTCCTCGCTATGTCGCTAGCTAGCGGCGCAAAGATGCGCGATGCTGTTCTATTATCCGGCCTCGCCGCTGCACAGCAGGCGGATAAGATAGGCACCGTCGTTGTCGACCTGAACGACCTACGCTCACAGGCGGACACAACCGTCAGCCTTGCCGAAGGCATAGTTCAGGTCCCGGTCTACTGAGATGGAACAAACCCATCTCCCCGTGGGGATGCTGCTCCAGAAAGCAACCAGCATTCGCGCACATATACTTGAGATGGTGTCGGAAGCCAAATCCGGTCATCCAGGCGGGAGCCTCTCCGCGGTCGAAATACTCGTGTCCTTGTTCTTCTACAAGATGCGTCACGACCCGAAAAACCCCAACTGGCCCGATAGGGACCGATTCGTTCTCTCAAAGGGACACGCAGCCCCAGTACTCTACTCAACCCTGGCTGAGGCCGGTTACTTACCTCTGGACGAATTGAAGACGTTGCGCAAGATCAACAGTCGCCTTCAGGGACACCCGGATCGTAAGGTTCCAGGCGTCGAATATGCCGGCGGCTCCCTCGGAATAGGACTGTCCGCCGCGATTGGAATGGCCTTGGCAGCAAAGATGGACAAGCGGAAGAATCGCGTATACGCGTTGCTAGGCGACGGTGAACTCGATGAGGGACAGGTCTGGGAGGCGGCGATGGCCGGCGCGAAATTCAAGCTCGACAATCTCACGGCGATAATCGATAGGAACGGGATACAACAGGATGGGCTGACGGAGCAAATAATGCCCAAAGAACCGTTGGCGTACAAGTGGAAAGCGTTCAACTGGCACGTTTTGGAAGTGGACGGCTTCGACTTCCGGCAACTGATAGATGCGTTGGAAAAAGCGGAGAATATGCGGAACAGACCCACAGTCATCATAGCCCATACGGTCAAAGGGAAGGGCGTTTCGTTCATGGAATGGGACCCAGCCTATCACGGCAAGGCACCTGACAAAGAGACTGTGAGGAAGCTCTTGGAGACTATGGGACGTTGAAGGTAAAGATCGCTCCGTCAATTCTAGCAGCAGATCAGGCTGATCTCAAGAACGAGGTTGCCAGAGTCGAAGTAGCGGGGGCCGATATGATCCATGTTGACGTTTCCGACGGGCACTTTGCGCCCAATATCAGCATGGGGCCGGACACAGTGAAATCATTACGAAATGTGACTCGATTGCCGCTGGACGTTCACCTTATGATTGAAGAACCAGAAAAGTTCCTCGCCCGATTCCTTGATGCAGGCAGCGACATAGTGACAGTGCACGCAGAAGTTGTCGATGAAAATAGACTGCGTGATTTTTCCCGGACAGTCCATTCGGCTGGCAAGAAGTTGGGAATTGCCCTGAAACCATCGACTACGCTTCCATCGTGGTTTCAAGCCCGTCTCGAGAACATTGATCTGCTTCTCATCCTCTCGGTAAATCCTGGATTTGCTGGTCAACAGTTCATGCCCTCCGTCCTGCCGAAGCTAGCCGAGTCCATAGAACTGGTTGGAGACAGACAATTGGAGTTCGAAGTCGACGGAGGAGTGGACCAGAGAAATGCGGCGCAGATTGTCAAGGCGGGTGCGACGGTTCTGGTCGCAGGCGCTTCGATCTTCCGAAAAGGAGACGTTAAGTCCGCCCTTCAAGAGATTAGGAACGTGACTGAGAGGACGATCAGAGAGGTTCCAGCATAGTGCTCGTTCAGATCGCTTCAATGCGAACAGCGCTCGCGGAGGCTTTGCTCGAACTTGGATCGAAGGATCCTAGGATAGTGGTTCTCGGTGCTGACACTTCCGTCTCGATTAAGACTAACCTTTTCGGAGACCGCTACCCGGAACGATTCTTCAACGTTGGCATAGCCGAGGCGAACATGATCGGTATTGCAGCCGGGCTCGCGCTCTCCGGGAAGATCCCATTCGTAAGTACATACTCAGCATTCGTCCCTGGCAAATGTCTCGATCAAATACGCAACGCGATCGCGTATCCCAGGCTTGACGTGAAAATCGTTTCTTCACATGGCGGGTTAAGCGTCGGTCCGGATGGAGCATCCCATCAAACCGTTGAGGATCTAGCTGCGATGAGGGCAGTGCCAAACATGCACGTCATCGTGCCATCGGACGGGCCCTCCACAAGGGCACTAATCATACAAGCATCAGTGAGAAGCGGTCCATTCTATTTTCGACTCGCTAGGCCCGACGTTCCCACCATACACACAGCTACTTCCGACCTGCGGATCGGTAGAGCCACTCTCCTCCGGGCTGGCAAGGATGTTTCATTGATTGCGTGCGGATTGTTAGTGAATGAAGCCCTGGAAGCTGCGGAGACATTGTCTAAGGAGAATATTTCGGCCGAAGTCATCGATTCTCACACACTCAAGCCACTCGATACCGAGACCATTCTGAAGTCTGCTAGGAAGACGGGAGCGATCATCACATCCGAAGAGCACAACATAATCGGCGGGTTGGGCGGGGCAGTCGCTGAGACAGTGACCGATTCATATCCGGTCCCGGTGGCAAGGATCGGGATACGTGATACTTTTGGCGAATCGGGGGAGCATCCTGAACTAATGAAGAAATATGGGCTGACGTCGAAGGAGATAATTGAGACCGCTAGAAGGATTGTTCGGACCAGGTGATTGTTAGATGAAAATATTTCTTGACTCCGCCAACGTTGCGTCGATCAAGACATTCGCTGATATGGGAATCCTTGACGGCGTTACAACGAATCCTACCCTCATTGCGAAGGAGAACCGGGGATTCTTGGAGCTAGTGGGGGAGATACTCCGAACCGTATCCGGACCGGTGAACTTGGAAGTTGTGAGCCAGAATACTGAAGGGATGCTTCATGAAGCTCATGACTTGGCTGCGCTCGCGCCGAATGTGGTCGTGAAGGTTCCGATGACCTCGGAGGGGCTCGTTGCGGTTCGGAAGTTGCACAAGGAGGGGATCAAAACTAACGTGACTCTGGTCTTCTCTCCGAACCAGGCCTTGCTTGCCGCGAAGGCTGGTGCTGGTTACGTGAGTCCCTTCATCGGACGATTAGATGATGCAGGGCATGTTGGAATGAGTGTGGTGGAGGAGATTTTGCAGATTTATCGGAACTACGATATTGAGACTCAAGTGCTTGTCGCAAGTATTCGCCACCCTGTCCATGTAGTGGAAGCTGCTAAGCTAGGGGCTCACGTTGCGACAATGCCTCCTGATGTTTTGGAGAAAATGGTCAAGCATCCGTTGACTGACATCGGTCTGAAGAGGTTCCTTGACGATTGGTCGAAGGCAGGACTAAAGTTGCCTGAGCGTCGGACACTCGAGGCCAAGACTCGTGGCCTAGCAGGAAACTGATCAGAGATCCATTCCTAGTAATGTCCGGTTGGCCCTGCCTATTGGGTCATGAGGGATTCCGTAGACGGTTCCTTGAGCGTTAGATTTTTGAACCTGTCTCCCATCCTTCCGATGTTACCCTTTGGCGAAGTTCGTATTCGTCACCGGCGGCGTCATGTCGGGAATTGGAAAGGGAGTTATCGCCGCAAGCATCGGTAAGATAGGTCAGGTCCGCGGTCTTCGAGTCACATCAGTCAAAATAGATCCATACCTCAATTATGACGCAGGCACCATGAACCCTTACGTTCACGGTGAGGTCTTCGTTACTGAGGATGGTGGAGAGACTGACATGGACATTGGAACCTATGAGAGGTTCTTGGACATCAATGTCCCCAAGAGCCACAACATCACCACAGGCCAAGTGTACTCATCAGTTATCGAGCGTGAGCGCCGTGGCGACTTCCTAGGGAAATGTGTCCAGATTATTCCTCACATTACTGACGAGATCAAGGATCGTCTTAGGACGATCGTCCATGACGAACCAGTCGATCTCGTAATCGTTGAGGTAGGTGGGACAGTTGGGGACATCGAGTCGCTCCCGTATCTCGAAGCGGCGAGAGAGTTCCGGCTAGAGGAGGGAGCCGTCAATGTTGTGAACGTTCACGTCACACTTGTCCCAGTCCTTGATGTAGTGGGCGAGCAGAAGACCAAACCGACGCAACACAGCGTGCAAGAACTCCGGCGCATCGGTGTGCAGCCGGACATTATCGTTGCTAGAACGAAGGCACCGTTGAAGCTTGAGGTAAGACGGAAGATCGCACTCTTCTGCAACGTGGAGGAGTCAGCGGTTTTCACCAGTCAAGACATGCAAAGCATCTACCAATCTCCAACTTTGCTGGATGAGCAGGGTATGGGCGATTATCTTGCCCGAAGGTTCCAACTGAATGGACGGATGCCTCGTTGGGATGAATGGCGAAGGACTCTAGAAGAATCGTTGCATTCAGAGAGCGAGGTGAATATCGCGATATGTGGAAAGTACGCTGGTCTAGCAGATTCCTATGTTAGCGTGAACGAGGCTTTGAAGCATGCAGGGGCCACTTCGAATGCTCATGTGAACTTGGAATGGATCGAGACGGATGGCTTCGAGAACGAGCCAGAGAAGCTCAATGTCCTTTCACGATTCGATGGTGTTTTGGTCCCAGGCGGATTTGGGTCCAGGGGTGCCGAGGGCAAGATCAGGGCAATACAATACGCGAGATCTCATGATATGCCGTTCCTTGGGATTTGTTTCGGTTTCCAGCTCGCAGTTGCAGAGTACGCGCGTCACCTTGGGATTCAGGATGCAACGAGTTCAGAGTTTGACTCGGAGGCGAAGGATCGTGTCATTGATCTAATGCCGGAACAGAATAGCGTCGCGACTAAGGGTGGGACAATGAGGTTAGGCGCCCATGAGATCATGATCAAGGACAAGACAATGGCCCACGATCTTTATGGCCGGGGGAAGGCATTGGAACGCCATCGCCATCGATATGAGGTGAATCCGAAGTACATTGCAGAGTTCGAAACGAAGGGCCTTGTGTTCTCAGGCAGCAGTGACAACAACCGTCGAATGGAGATTCTTGAGCTCCCAACTAATCGATTCCACTTGGCAACCCAATATCATGCCGAGTTCAAGTCTAGATTAAACCGGCCGTCGCCGCCATACCTTGGCTTCGTCAGGGCCGCTCTGAGAAGACGGCCCCAATCGATCAAGACGCCGTTGGCCTCGATCAGCAAGAGTGGCGAGCATGGGAGGAGTCTGAGATGAGCAAGACGGAGATGAACGCTAAAGTATCCGCGGAAAAGAAGAGTCCCACGGTTACTGTCACCATTACTGCGGTCATGGTTGCCTTCGTCTTTGTCGTAACGTATTTCCTTAGCGCGCCCATCCCCAATCTGGGTGGTCAGGCTGTCTTCGATGCGGGAGACATTGCCGTCTTCATATCCTCTCTGACATTCGGTCCGATCGTCGGCGGGATTTCCGGAGGAGTCGGTTCAGCGCTCTCAGACGCGGCCTACGGCAGCTATTACGCTCCCTTCACCTTAGTGGTCAAGGGACTGGAGGGATTCCTGGCCGGGAACGTCGCGTCAAAGTGGGTTAAGCGGGGGGAACTTTTCGGTTGGGTTCTCGGGAGTATCGCGATGGTTCTCGGATACTTCCTTACCAACTGGGTCTTTATCGGTCTCGTTTTCGGCGCAAGCTCCGATGCGGCCAAGGCAGCCGGCCTGACCTTCGCGCTTGGTGAGTTACCTTTCGACATAATCCAGGTTGTCGCGGGAGGAATAATCGGGATACCCGTTGCTAGAAAACTCCGAGCAGCCGTTCCAGTTGGACTACTCCCTCATCGCGCCCCGAGACCTACTCCTTCTGCCGCTCCCTAGAGTTGGCGTGGTCTCTGAGCAAATGTGAAACTATTGTTTAATTTCCCGAAAATACTCATGCACCCGTCTCTTCTTCCGTGTTTGGAAAATTTCATCCTAACCAGCACACCTCCCGAGCTCAGATTTCACGAGGGAATGATCGGATTTTGAATGAAAGTGCCTATTTTCTAGCAATAATTGACTCGATTTCGATCTATGGCTGGGCTGAAAGTATTCGGGGGTTAGCTGCTAGGGGGTGGTTTCGTCTTGATCTTAGTTATCCTAAGGTACGCGTTTCTTAGGGAATCGGTCGTGCCTCTGAGAACCTTGTAGCCCTCTAGCAGAGAATCCTTGTCGAGTTGTTTTCTCAGCGTCTGGACTCTTCTGAGATTCTGAGAGGCGTCCCTTACCATTGTAGAAGTGTCTTCATCGTCTTTTCTCGTGGTGGTGACTGTTGAATCTTCAAGACTGTAGGTAAGGGCGTAGACGAGGCTCGCGAACTCTGTTGCTTCCGCAGCAGCCCAGAGGTCTTTGTCGGAGTCTTCTATCTTGTTGGTGATGGATTCTATGGCTTTGCTGGTCTTGGTCTCGGCCTCGGCTATTGCCATGTCGAGCTTCCCTTCCAGAACTTCCTGCTCGCTCTTCTCAACAGTCAATACTGGTTTGCTCTGTACGTCTGAGGATCTATTCGACAGTTACGCTCTTTGCAAGATTCCTGGGGTAATCAGGATCATAGCCTTTGCCGACCGAGACGTAGTAGGCGAGCAATTGGAGAGGGACCGCGTATGCTATTGGTGTGACCAGGGAGGGTAGGATTCCGGGGATCTCAACTGAATCATCGGACAGTTCTTTGATCTCAGTGTCGCCTTCTTGAATGATGGATATTACTCTAGCGCCGCGTGCCTTCATTTCCATTATATTCCCTACCATTTTCCGATGTGTCTCATCCGGAGGCGCTACAAATACGACCGGGAAGCCTTCTTCGACGAGGGAGATGAATCCGTGCTTACTCTCACCTGCTGGATATGCAATTGCAGGAATGTAACTCAGCTCTAACAGCTTAAGTCGTCCTTCCATTGCCGTCGCTACGTTTACTCCTCTTCCAAGGAAACATATGCTACGGGCGTCTTCACAGCTCTCCGCGGTTCTCCGAATTGTCTCCATCTTCGTATTCAGAATATCTTGGATCACATTAGGAGTCTGTTTGAGTCCTTCCTCGACTTGCTGATCCAATTGGTCCGTACCGATGTTTCGTTTTCGTCCAACAGTTTGGGCAAGACGCAGAAGAACTGCAACCTGAGACGTGAAAGTCTTGGTTCCTGCGACACCGATCTCGGGGCCACTGTTCTGGCCTATGTAGACATCGGATAGCCGCATCAGGGTGGAGCCCAATACGTTCGTAACACTCAGGATTCTCGCTCCCTTGGCCTTGGCATCTCTGACAGCGTTGAGTGTGTCCATTGTTTCGCCCGATTGGCTGACTGCGAGTACTGCAGTGTCCTTGTCGACAAGGTCGAGACCATCTTCTGAAAATTCGGATGCAACCACTACTCGCGCGTCTATACCGCCGAGCTTTCTTAGCGCGAAGGATCCGACGAGCCCGGCATGATATGCCGTGCCGCAGCCGACGATGAAGACTTTGTTAGCGTCCACGAGTCGGCTGGCTATTATGTCGTGGTAGATCCTCGGGGTTTGTAATGCGTTCTTAACAGTCTGGGGCTGCTCATGTATCTCTTTCAGCATGAAATGTTTGAAGCCTTGTTTCTTCGCGGATTCAGGATCCCATGTGACGGTTATTGGTTCCCGCTTTACGACTCCGCCGTTCGCGGCCTTGAAAATTCTGTATCCGTCACGGTTGAGATAGGCTAGCTCGCCCTCATCCAATAGGACTGCCTTCTTTGTTAATGGTAGGAATGCGGATATGTCGGAGGCACAGTAATATTCTCCATCGCCGACGCCTAGAACAAGTGGGCTCTCTCTCCGAGCGCAAAGTATGCTGTCAGGCTCTTGGGCAGCTACAAGGACCAGTGAGTACGCGCCTTCCAGTCGTCGGACGACTTTTCGGAAGGCGTCTTCAAGTTTCATACCATTTGAGAGGTATTCTTCGACGAGGTGCGGGACGATCTCGGTGTCCGTTCTGGACACGAACTTGTGTCCTTTTGATTCGAGTTCTTTCTTTATCTCTAGATAGTTTTCGATGATTCCGTTATGGACGACTGCTATCCGGGATTTGCAGTCTGTTTGAGGATGGGCGTTTTCCATGGCTGGTCTTCCATGCGTTGCCCATCTGGTATGTCCGACTCCTACAGTGCCCGGCATCTCGCCGAGTTTGTAGATGGAGTCCACCTCATCAAGTCGGCCCCTGTCTTTTTTCACGTGCAATTTGCCGTTTGCTATTGTGACTATTCCTACGGAGTCGTATCCTCGATATTCTAATCGTCGGAGGGCGTCTTTGATGAGGGGTGCGGCGTGTTCATTGTTGTGTAGGATGCATCCGAATATGCCGCACAAGTAGACTACCTGAGTTCCTGGGTATGGGGAGACGTTATTCCCGTTTAAGAATTACGAATCCTTACTTCGACAGGAATCGCTCTGTTAATAGGGAGAATCAGTGCTACTGTTCGAAGGACGGAAGGAGGTATCCGATGAGTAAAAGAAAGTCTGTGGTTCTCGGAGCCACAGGGCTGATGGGGCAGAGGTTCGTCACCTTACTCGCTAATCATCCTTGGTTCGAAGTTAGTGGGGTCGCTGCGTCAGATAGGAGCGTTGGTAAGAGGTACTCCTCAGCTATCGGGAGCAAGATGGCTTTGCCCAATGGGCTTGGAGACATGAGCGTAGTAGATCCTAGTGTCAAGGCATTAGGCGATCCTGATATCGTGTTCTCAGCCTTACCCACCGAGCTGGCTGGTCCTATTGAGGATGAGTTTGCCCAAGCCGGGTATCCAGTTTTTACGAATGCTTCGCCCCATCGAATGGACCGCTATGTCCCTTTGCTTAATCCTGAGGTAAACGGAGACCACGCTCGACTGATAGAAGAGCAAAAGCGACATGAGAGACGTGATGGTTTCATTGTCGCCAACCCGAATTGTACGGCCGCGGTACTGACTGTCTCGTTGAAGCCTCTGCACGAAATGTTCGATCTCGATAGTGTCATTGTTTCGTCTATGCAGGCGGTTTCTGGGGCCGGGTATCCCGGTGTCGCTTCGATGGACATTATTGGTAACGTGATTCCTTACATCAAGAACGAGGAGGAGAAAGTTGAGACTGAGACTAACAAGATGCTCGGAAGATCGAATGCTCCTGCTAGCATAAGTGTCAGTGCCAGCTGCCATCGGGTCCCGACGTTGCATGGTCATATCGAGGCTGTTTTCGTGAAGATGAAGAAACCAGCGACCCCGAGCGAGGCGTCTCGGGTTATGCGTGGCTTTGTTGGCTTGCCGCAAAAGCTTGGACTGCCGTCAGCCCCGACCAATCCTATTGTGGTGCGTTCAGAAGAGGATAGGCCCCAGACAAGGCTAGATGTGGACGAGGGCAATGGTATGTCCGTGAGTGTGGGAAGGATCCGGAAAGATGAGGCGCTTCATGGTCTCAAGTATGTCGTGCTTGGCCACAATCTCATGCGAGGCGGAGCAGGATGTTCTATATTGAACGCGGAATTATTCCATGCAGAGAAACTGCTCTAGAAGGAGGACTGTATGTGGAGCTGGGTAAGAAGAGGAGAATAGGACGGGTCTTTCGTAGTGATGGCAGGGCAGTGATAGTGCCAATGGATCACGCTGTTGCGGTCGGTTCAATAGAAGGGTTGAGGGACATGACTTCTACGATGGGCGAACTTGTCAAGTCACAGGCTGATGCCGTGCTGGTCCACATAGGCGTTGCTCGCTCAGTTGACATTGATGGATTGGGCTTGATAGTTCATGTCTCGGGTGCAACACGGTTGACTGAGGCGCCGAACTGGAAGGCCCAGGTTTCGTCGGTCAAAGACGCGATCCGTATCGGGGCAGACGCTGTCTCAGTTCAGATCAATGTTGGCTCATCGCACGAACAGAAGATGCTGGAGACGTTCTCCAGGATTGCTGAAAAATGCAACGATTATGGAGTGCCCTTGTTTGCAATGATGTACCCCCGAGGTCCCGGAATCAAAGACGAACATGGGTATGAGGCGGTAGGGCATGCAGTTCGTCTCGGGTACGAGATAGGGGCGGACATTATCCAAACGAACTATACAGGTGACCCAGAGAGCTTTCAAAGAGTCGTGCACGAGGCCCCCGTCCCAGTAGTGATCGCTGGCGGTCCGAAGGCTGGGTCGGACTCTGAACTGCTGGATATAGCCTCGGCAGCTATGAGGGCTGGAGCATCAGGTGTATCCTTTGGGAGGAGCGTTTTCCAACATCAAAGGCCAGCTGCCATGGTGAGAGCCTTGCTGGCTGTTGTCCACGATGGGGTTGATACTCGGGAGGCCATGCGAATATTGGAAGGGGCGAGTGTTCGGAGGTCTCCTGACGGAGAACGTGTCCTGGCTCGGACTTGACGATATTCATTTTGGAAGCGCACACGTACAAAAGTGGTCACGCAAGTGCTAAATAGAGCATAGGTGTCTAACTCCTTCGGTAAGGAAGAGACAGTTATGGGGTATCGACTTTGGACAATTTGCAATAATCCGGTCACCGTCGAGTTTTCCGACAACACATGTTGAATTGGGCGCTGACGGTTTCTGCAGAGCCTCACCTTGACGATTACCGAAGGTGATGAAGGATGGCAATGATCCGAGAGATCATTCCAGTTCTCCTGGAAAACAATGATCTGGGCCTGGATCAGGCGAGGGTGGCGATGAGGGAGATAATGTCGGGGGAAGCTACCCCGGCCCAGACGGCCGCATTCCTGGTCGGATTGAAGACGAAAGGAGAGACTGTTGAAGAAGTTACCGCGATGGCTGAGGTGATGCGTGACTGTAGTCGCAGAATCAGCCCGAAAGTGAGCGGGTATCTATTGGACACTTGCGGGACCGGCGGGGACGGGGCGGGGACGTTCAACGTTAGCACGACCAGTGCCCTGGTAATTGCAGGTTCGGGGATGGCGGTTGCTAAACATGGTAATCGATCGTTCACTAGCCGCTGTGGCAGTGCGGACGTGTTGGAATCATTGGGGTTGAACCTAGAAATGTCTCCAGAAACAGTCGAGCTCTCGATCGAAACACTTGGGTTCGGCTTCATGTATGCGCCGGTCTTTCATCCTGCCATGGCTCGTGTTGCGCCTGTGCGTAGAGAGATCGGGGTCCGGACTGTCTTCAACATTTTGGGTCCATTGACAAATCCTGCTGGTGCAAGTGCGCAGCTTCTCGGGGTCTATGATCCATGCCTTATGGATCTGATGTGTCTAGCGGCTAGGAACCTGGGTTGTCGTTCAGTGATGACGGTGCATGCTATCGATGGAATTGATGAGATCTCGGTTACTGGAAAAACGTTGGTTACCCGATTGAATGGGTATGGGATCAAGAGAGAGGAAGAGGTGAATCCGGAAGATGTAGGTTTGAAACGCGCAAGAATGGAGGATATCTCAGGCTCAGTGCCAGAGGAGAATGCGAGACTGACCGCCCGGATCCTTTCCGGGAAGACTTCAAGAGAGGACGCTCGCACCCAGATGGTCCTGCTGAATGCGGCAGCCGGGCTTGTTCTCTGTGAGAAGGCGGTCGACTTGAGGGACGGGATCGAGCTAGCAAGAGGGACACTTGAAGATGGAAGAGCGTTCGAGTTGCTTCGCAACGTCATACGTCTCTCAAAGGGCAGCGTAGAGCGATTGAATCGAATTGCGTGAGAGTGAATATGGCGGATCATCTACTGATGCTTGCAAGAGAGGCGAAGTGGAGAGTCAAAAACGGATACTATGAAAACCCACCGCGCGTCTACCATCCAAAAAGAAGCCTGCGAATCGCTGTAAGAGATTGCAATAGGAAAAATCCAGTAATCGCAGAGATCAAATATGCTTCTCCGTCTGAAGGGCAAATTCGTTCGTTCGATTGTCCGACCAGGATAGCTGAGGAAATGCTCAACGGTGGAGCATGCGCCCTCTCCGTTTTGACTGCGCCTGATTCCTTTCAAGGAACGCTCGTTAACCTCTCCGATGTCGCTGTGCGAGTGGACGTGCCGGTGCTGATGAAGGACATCATCGTGTCTCCAGACCAGATTCGAGCAGGCGCAAAGGCCGGAGCCGATGCTGTCGTGCTCATCGCGGAGTTGTTCGAGAGAGACCTTGCCACGACTACAATGTCAGAGATGACTAGCGAGGCGAAAAAGTTCGGACTTGAGGTTCTCGCTGAAGCATGTTCGGCTGAGAATTTTATAGGGCTTAGGAAGCTGGAACCCGATCTTTACGGGATCAACAACCGCGACCTTTCGAGCCTCAGGGTCAATCTAGAGACTACGGAGGAAATCCTTTCTAGAAAAGATGGGCCGGGTGGTTTGATCGTCGCAGAAAGCGCGATTGAAACGTCCGCAGATGTTAGACGGTTGCGTGCAGCTGGGGCGGACGCTTTCCTAGTTGGGACCACGATCATGAAAGCGGAGAACGTGAAGGAAAAAGTGCGGGAGCTGGTAGAGGCTTGAAAGATCGGGGAACGAAGTTGGGACAGCGTCCAGTCGGCAAGTTCGGAAGATTTGGTGGACGTTACGTCCCGGAAACCCTGATGGAGCCGCTTGGACAACTGGAGGCCGCGTATCATCACTACTCGCACAACTTAGGATTCAGGAAAGAGCTACGGGATCTCCTCGCCTACTATGCTGGTCGGCCGACGCCTCTCTACTTTGCTAGTAATCTAACTCGTAGGCTCGGTGGGGCGAAGATATACTTGAAGCGTGAGGATCTTCTGCATGGCGGAGCGCACAAGATCAACAACACGCTAGGACAGGCGTTGTTGGCCAAGAAAATGGGCAAGACGAGGGTGATTGCCGAGACCGGGGCAGGGCAGCACGGGGTCGCTACCGCGATGGCTTGCGCAGTCTTGGGTTTGAAGGCTGAGGTGTACATGGGTAGCGAGGACATGGAGAGACAACGGTTGAACGTCTACCGGATGCGGATGCTTGGCGCAAAAGTGCACAAGGTTGAGTCTGGGTCTAAAACGTTGAAGGACTCGATCAATGAAGCATTACGCGACTGGGTCTCCAACATTGACGATACTTACTATCTCATTGGATCTGTCGTCGGGCCACACCCATACCCAACCATGGTCAGGGACTTCCAGTGCGTAATCGGGCGAGAGGCCCGGAGACAAGTATTGACTGTCGAAGGCAGACTTCCCAGCGCAATAGTCGCATGCGTTGGAGGAGGAAGCAATGCGATAGGGATATTCCATCCATTCCTCCATGACATGGAAGTCGAATTGTACGGGGTTGAGGCCGCTGGTAAGGGCATCGCGACTGGCCAACATGCCGCGAGCCTTGTTGCTGGACGGGAAGGAGTCTTGCATGGCATGTACACATACGTCTTGCAAGACCAGAATGGGCAGATTGAGACAACCGATAGCATTTCAGCAGGATTGGATTATTCCGCCGTTGGACCAGAGCACTCGCACCTGATGATGACTGGACGAACAAAGTATGCCGCGGTCACGGACGCTGAGGCACTCGATGGCTTCAAACTATTGTCCGAGTCCGAGGGAATAATCCCCGCACTCGAACCGTCCCATGCGATAACCTACGCTTCCAAATTGGTGAAGCGGTACGGATCGAAGGATTCCGTGATTATCAACCTGTCAGGCCGAGGGGACAAGGACGTAGAGACAGTTGCCAAAGCACTCGACTACTAGTATAGCCTCGAAGTTTCAGAACTTAAAGTCCCATGATCAAGGAGCCTTGGTTGCCTATCTCACCGGTGGGGATCCGAAGCCGAAGATATTCCTCAACAATGTCGTCGCGTTGGCCGAGGGAGGAGCCGATATTATTGAGATAGGGATTCCCTTCTCTGATCCGATAGCAGACGGACCTGTCATCCAATCTTCTAGTCAAAGGTCGCTTGCTCACGGGACAACGCCCAGAATCGTATTGGAGGAGTGTCGGGAGATTTCTGGAATTTACCCGGAGATTCCCCTCGTGATACTTACCTACTACAACCCCGTCCTGGCGATGGGTCTCGATCATTTCATGCGAATGGCTCGAGACTCAGGCGTTTCAGGCGTAGTGGTTCCGGATCTTCCCGTTGAAGAAAGTGGTGATTATAGAAGCGCTGCAATCAAGAACGGTATTGACACGATATTTCTCAGTGCGCCCAACACTTCGGAGACGCGATTGGTCAAGATCATCCATAACAGTACCGGATTTCTCTATCTGGTTTCCCTTTTCGGTGTCACGGGACCAAGAGACTCATTGAGCGAGCTAGCAGTCTCTTCTGTGAAACATGTCAAGAATCTTTCCGGGGGACTGCCGACCGCTGCTGGTTTTGGGATATCCCGGCCTGAACATGTTTCCGCGCTGATGAAATCAGGAGCTGATGGAGCAATCGTTGGCAGTGCCCTAGTTAGATTGGTCAACGAGAATCTCGGCGATCCAGAAGAGACAGTGGAAGCCTTGAAGCGCAAGACAATGGATTTGAAAGCGGCGACTCGAAGAAATTCGTGAGACCCTCTACTGAGAGTTGCGTCTTAGAGTAATCTGAAATCTTCCTTGACGGTTGTAAGGACCATGTGAGTATTTGTCCTTTCAACGAAAGGCATTGCCAGGAGGCTTTTTGTGAACTTGCTGAGTTCGTCGCGATTCTTGAATTTGGCTATCACCATAGCATCAGTTAGCCCTGTCACGTCATAGACGGCCATTACTTGTGGCATCCTTGCAACCTGTTGCTCAAGCTCGAGCAGTTTCCCTTTGGCAACCGTGACCTCGGTCAAGACGGTTAGTTGGTATCCGATTCTTTCATGGTCGAAGATCGCAGAGTAGGCCTTTATGATTCCCGATTTCTCCAGTTTCGAAGTTCTCGCCTGGACTGTGGTGGTTGATACTCCGAGACGATGAGCGAGCTCCCGGAACGAGACTCTTGAGTCGTTGAGGTAGGCTTGCAATATCCGCCGATCCAAATCATCCATGTTAACGGTCCCGATCATGCTCTTGGATTGACCAATCTGGGAGTCAGTCACTTATTCTGACTCCCTGCTAGTGCATGATGCATCAGTAGCTCGATGACGAGTTTAGGATCCGCTCTTCCCCTTACCTCGCCCATGACAAGATTTGTCAACTTCCCCATTGAAGCAGGCCAGTTCTCCGAAACCAATTTTCGGATTATCTCTTCCAGCTCTGTCCTACTCAACATTCCAAGTTTCAGATCCTGAACCGCAGATTGAGGATCCGCTTCGGGATGCTGGGCTAGCCACTTGAGAATCTCTGGGACAGACTCTTTTGCAGTCTTCCCTTCTTCGACCAGATCGAAGGCGGCCTTCAACTGTTTTTCACTGAGGTTGGCTACTGGGACCTTCTCTCGTTCCAGGCTCTTCAAAGATTCTGTGAGGATTGTGGCGACGTACGTCGGTGCCGTGATCTTCGAGCTGGTCACGATCTCTTCGAATATTGAGGAATATTCTGAGTTGACGAGTTGCTCTGCTAGCTTCTGACCGATCCCGTAGCGTGCTGTTAGTTCTTTCGTGAGTTCTTCCTGCATCTTCGGAAGATTGGAACGAATCTTCTCCAGCCTGTGCGGTGTTACCTTGACTGGGGGCACATCCGTCTCTGGATACATTCTAGCTGCTCCGGGACGGGGGCGCATGTAGCTAGTTGTCCCATCGGGATTCGCAGTTCGCGTCTCCTCTGGCACACCCACTAAAGCTTCCCTGGCTCTATCACTGACCGCCTGGAGGGCGTCTCGACCACTCTTCTCGTCGTCGCAAACGATGACGAAAGCATCGTTTTGCGAGCATTCCAGTCTCAATGCTACTTGTTCTTTCTCGGGTTTCTCGATGCCATAGGCTGGAAGTTCATCGGAATGGAATATCCCTCCGACTTTGCCCCAAAATCCGGCCCTCTTCGACATCTCGGTCCCAAACCTGACGTTTGGAATGAGTTCACGTCCCAAGAGGTTGTTGAAGCCTGTCAGTCTTACACCTAGGACTTTTCCGCCTTTCTGAAGTGCGGATTGAATGATCTTGGATTTCGAACTTTTCAGGATCTCAGTAAGATCGATAATGTGATCTTCGAGGTCTTGAGCGTGTACACCTCTCTTATGTAGCTCATCTCGAATTTCGAGAAGCGTTAGTTGTCTCTTGACCTCAAGTTCGACAACTTTCGATACTAGTTCGAGTTCTTGGACGCCTTTTATCTCGATCAGTGAGCCTTTGGCTATCGAGATGTTCAGGTCCTGTCGTATGGTTCCAAGGCCCCGCTTGACCTTTCTAGTTGCCCGGAGAACTCGTCCGATCGCTAGAGCTATCTTACTGGCATCTTCTGGGTTCTGAATAACGGGGCCCGTTGTTATTTCGATCAATGGGACCCCAAGTCGGTCCAATTGGAACGTAACACTATTCTTTGCCTCTGCCACCTTTCGCCCGGCGTCTTCCTCTAACGAGACCTGTTGGATTGGGATTCGTTTGCCTTCAACATCCAAATGACCGTTTAGCGCGATGATCGAGGTTCTTTGGAAGCCGGTAGTGTTTGAGCCATCGATAACGACTTTTCGCATAATGTGCACTTCATCCATCGTCACTGCTTTGAAAAGAAGTGAGATCATTAGCGAAATGTCTACCGCCTCCGGATTCAAGGGGTGTGGTGGTTCCTCGTCCATCTCGACCAGGCAGGATGTGTCATTGTCGGCTTCGTAGATGACGGTTCTTCCTCGGTGGAACTCGAATAGTACAGCGGGATCTATCTGTCCCAGCTCGCTCTGGGTTGGACGAAGACGTCTCTGGAATCTAATCGTAGGAAGAGCAGTTGTCAGAATAGTTGGACAGTCGCAGAAGAGCTTGTGAGTCGTGTCTAATTGTCGATGGACTTCAAGCCCAACTTTCAACCCTATGCGTTGATAGTCTGTTTGCGACGTTGTTGCTAATGCACCTCTTCCATGAGGTACGGTGTTCGTGGGATTATCTCTCCAGCAACCGGCTCAAGCATGAGCCTTCTGATCTCGTCAGGAGACTTGGTCTGAGCGAGCGTCCACATCAGCTTGACAAGTGCGGTTTCCGGGATCATGTCTTCTAGTGGAGCGACCCCCAAGTTCAACAAATCCCTCCCTGTAGAGTAGACATTCATGTCGACGCGGCCCCAAATAGTCTGAGATGTCATGAATACTGGGATGTCCTTCTTTGCTGCGTGACTTAGCGAATCATAGCTTGTTCTGGGGACATGTCCTAGTCCGGTTCCCTCTAGGACGATGCCTCTGGCTCCCTGCTGGATTGCAGAGTCGATTGATCGATGGTCAAAGCCTGGGTAGGATTTGAGAAGGTAAGCGCTAGGGTCAAAGTTTGGCTTCAGTGTCAAGGATCGCTTCTTGTCACGTTTCATCCCTGGGTCGATTGTTTCTAGTCGATGAGTTGTGAGATCGTAGCGCGCCAATGGCCGTGTCTCTATCGACCTGAACGTGTCTCTACGACTACTGTGGCACTTTCTAACTCTCGTTCCTCTGTGAGCAATGATGTGGTGATCGGATATTTCCTCGTGCATTGCTACGCCGACAGCAGCCATGTCTGCTGCGGCTGCGATTGCCGTTCCTCCTGTGAGGTTTGTTGCAGCGTCGGAGCTTGGACGGTCCGAGGATCTTTGAGCTCCGACCAGTATCACGGGGACTGGTAAGTGTTGGAGCGCGAAGCTTAGGGCCGCGGCGGTGTAGTGCATCGTGTCGGTCCCATGGGTGATGATTATGCCGTCTGCACCATGGGAGATCTTACGAGCAGCCTCCTCGGCCATTCCCTTCCAGTGCTCCGGCGTCAGGTTCTCGCTGTATTCGCTGTAGAGTATGTGAGCGTCTATCTCCGCAATGGATTCGAGTTCGGGAACGACACTGGCTAGTTCTTCTGCTGAGAGTGCTGGTTCGACGGCGCCAGTTCTATAGTCGACACGGCTGGCTATCGTGCCTCCTGTACTGATGATCGATACTCTAGGAAGGCGGGATTGCTTCGGGAGAGGCGGGGCCTTGGTGAACTTCGGTTTCTCCCCTTCACCAATAACCTCGATCTTCTCGGTCCTTCCAAGGTGGATTCCGACGTTGTAGCCGTTGCGGAGTTTGAGGACAACGTGATGCTGATCGCCGTATTGATATCTAGGGAAAAGGTAGCCCTCGTGTACATCTCCTGTCTTCGAGGTGACTCGTATGAGGTTGCCGATTCGGGCTCTTGCCTTCCTAAGATGTTCTAGTATCTCTCCATGGTATCCTTCCAGTTCAGGGTGCGACAAGTCTTGATTCGATTCCTGGCTTGGCGTTGTTGTGCCAGTGAATTGGCTGGTTCTAATTAGGGCTTAGCCAACTAGGCTAGAGTCTTGGAAACGTATGGTCCATCGTGGGTATAACCGAACTTTGCGTAGTATTGCTTGGTTCCGAGAGCACTGATAACGAGCATCTTCCTACGATCGTATTCTTCTGTAGCGACTCGTTGCGCTTCTTGGAGGAGTTGTGAACCGTAGCCTTTATGCTGGTATCCTTTCAACCCGGGACGATCGCCGACAGGTACAGTTTGTCCGAAGATGTGGAGTTCTCGTATTAGTCCCGCTTGTTTCCTCTTGATCTCGACTCGATGAGGGTTTTCCGAGGGTATTCTCAGCCGGACATATCCGACGAGAGAGTCAGTCTCCAAGTTCTCGAATGAAAGGAATACCTCGCTTCCTCCTGAGGCTTCGTAATCTATCCTCTGGAGTCGGATGCTATCGGAGGCGGGTGTCTCGTTGCGGTTGCTTCTCGAATGGCCGACCTCCCTGCATCTTATGCACCGGCATTGAATGCCTTGTCTTGCCAGTTCTTCTTGGACTAGCTGTCGAAGGTTTCCATTTTTCACACCATCCGCTATTCCATCCGCAGGAATCTCCCGCTGTATCCGCATTATCCGGACCCAGGGCGGAATAACTTTCTTGATCTCCGCGATCAATCGTGCCGCTTCTTCTGTCCTGTAAGGCTGGTACTTTCCGGATCTCCAGTCTTCATACAGTCGGGTTCCCGGTGTTACGAGACAGGGGTAGATCTTGAGCATGTCCGGACGATGGGCCGGATCATCCCAGAGCCTCTGGAATGCAGCAAGATCTCGATCATGATCGCAACCTGGTAAGCCAAGCATCATGTGGTATCCAACTTTCAATGATGAGTCTCTCAATGTCCTCGCAGCTTCTTCAACGTCAGCGACGGTATGGTCCCGGTGTATTCTCTGGTAAACGTCGTCGTAGAGCGTCTGGACGCCTATCTCGACGCGGGTTACGCCCATCGAGAGCATGTGGTCGACATGGCCCTGTCGCGACCAATCGGGTCTTGTTTCGATCGTTATCCCCACATTCCTAACATGAGCGGTCTCTGCGTTCATCTTCGCTTCCTCCAAGGATTCTGACTTGGTTCCGTTGAGAGTGTCGAGACATTCCTTGACAAATTCTTCTTGGTAAATGCGTGGTAGGAATGGAAAGGTGCCCCCGATGAGGATCAACTCGACCTTGTCGACCCTATGACCTATTGCTTCCAATTGATCCATTCGACTCTTTACTTGGCGTGCTGGATCATACTCTGTCTCTAGGGCTCGCATGACGGCCGGTTCTTTTCCGGTATAGGCTCTGGGTACTCCAACTTCTGGACCGCCGGGGCAATAGGTGCATTTTCCATGAGGGCAGCCGTAGGGCTTGGGCATTACGGCTACCACCGTTACTCCGCTGATGCTCCGGACCTGTTTCCCTTGTAAGAATGGATGGAGTCTAGGAAGATCTTGTTCGGGGAGCAGTTCTAGGATTGAGGAGTTGGGTGGAATTACAGGTGATCGATGTTTCTTGCAAATATCAAGTTTGACACGATTCACAGCCTCCCTAGACGGATTCTGCAGGGTAAGTATCTGCTCAACTATCTCTTCTGACAGTTGTTCAAGCGAGGGCGGTAGGAGGTTGCTCAATTTTCAGGCTCTCACTCTCTTATCATCGGGTTTTTGATTGTTTTGTTCGTAGACCCGCCCCTTCCATGAAAGTCCCTTGCCAAGAGCCCCGCGCACGGTCGAATCGATGCCGATTCCCATGTAGATCGCTACCGCGAGCGGGAGGAGTAGTCCGTAGACTGGGTTTAGTCGGGCTCCCTGTTTGTAGAAGATTAGCATGCCCAGCCATAGCCAGAAGGACATGAAGGCCCCGGTTAGGAGGAATAGGTTGACCGGTTGTGTGGGTGCGAGGAGTATTCCTTGAGTGAGTATGATAAAAGGGAGTATGAAGAATACGAAGAGGAAGAGGAATCGTTGGACTGCTCTTAGTAGGCGATGATTTTCAGAGACGGTGTAGAAGTTCTTTCTCCAACCTAGCCATATCTCTCGCAGGCTGGAATACATTCTGACTCCGAATGCATCTTGCGCAACCAGGAATCTGAGTTTTAATCCTGCTCGTTTGAGATTCCTCGCCATACTCAGATCTTCGACGATCCTATCGTGGACAGCTTTGTGTCCTCCTATCTTCTCATAGGCGTCACGTGTGATTAGCATGTACTGCCCATTTCCTATCGAATAGTTGGGTCGTCTGTCATCATTGACCCATTTTCCACCCACTGAGACCATTATGAGATAGAACACTACAGGCTGCAGAAGCTTCTCCCAGAAAGTCTTGAGTATCGTCTGGGGAGCGAGGGTTACCAGGTCAACTTTGGAGGATTGAAGGTATGCAACTGTTCTGCTGACACTGTCAGTCGCGTGTATCGAGTCTCCATCAGTGAACAAGAACAATTCGCCCTTGGCTTTTTGGTAGCCGAGGTGGCAGGCCCAGTTTTTACCCACCCATCTTTTTGGGAGTGGTTCTTCATTGAAGATTCTGATCTTGTCTCTGAACCTTGCAAGGATCTTTGGAGTCTCGTCGGTCGAGTCTCCGTCCACGACAATGATCTCTTTGCTGGGATAATCGAGGCTTGTGAGCGACGTTAGGCATCCTTCTAGGGTGCTGGCCTGATTCCTTACGGGCAGGATTATCGACACTAACGGCGTATCTTGAGGGAGCGGACTGGCTTTATCCTCGGGAAGTGAAGGGAAGCCGACGAGAGTGATTTTTTCATAGCCGGCGAAGAGGAAGATGAGAAGAGCATAGCTGACGAGCAGAAGGTTGACTACTAACGACATGAGGTTGTCTTTCCACGCTCAGAAAATTTTGTTGGGAGTGGTACCCACCCCGGTTGTTTATATGTAAATCACGAGGAGACGGATCGATTTATGCACGAAATGTATCGATTTTGAATTGGTTTCTAGTCGAAAGGCGAAAGCTTCGGTAGAATAACGACTTTGTAATGTCGAAGAAAATTACGATCTCGACTTGTCGCCGATGAAAGTCGGTCTTATAGCCGGATATAGTTCTGTCCGGGCTTTCTTCCTAGAACGAGTCGCTTGTCGTGATTTCTGCGGACACGCTCTCTTGGACCAATGTTGGTCTTGTTTTGTGATGGGATTTTGGGAGTCTGCTGTCTTACTTTACCAGCCTTTGTGAGCGAGCCGTGAGTTGGCATTATCTAACCCTACCGGGTAAGGGGCCTTACGAGTATTAAATCGTTCCTTGACGAGCACTGGGCACCTCTGTCGGTCTGCTCTCCATTCTCTTACAGTAACCGTTGAATCCTTCATGGCCGCGATGATAAGGAGAAACATTGTGCCGCTCGCGGTTGGCAGGGAGGCCTGATTCGAGCTTCCGATAAGGTCTCACGGAAAGGTCGCGAAAGTTTAGCCAATAATCTTAAACGCCAGCTCGATGATTTGTCGGGATTCTTAATGCCATTCGTTAACGTTGGCAAGGAAAACACTGGGAATATTGATCTCTACTACGAGGACCATGGTACGGGTAAACCGATTGTACTCATTCACGGATATCCATTGAACGGTGCGTCGTGGGAAAAGCAGATTTCGCCCCTGCTCGGTGCCGGCTATCGCATAATCACTTACGATCGCAGGGGGTTCGGCCAGTCCAGCAAGCCGACAACTGGCTACATCTATGATACATTCGCCGAGGATCTTCGCAAACTCGTAACACAGCTCGGCCTGCGTGACTTCACTCTCGCAGGGTTCTCCATGGGTGGTGGCGAGGTAGCACGCTACATGGGACGGTATGGATCGAAGGACGTAAGCAAGGCAATATTCATATCATCGGTACCACCGTATCTGCTGAAAGCCGCCGACAACCCGGAGGGTGTTGATGGGAGTGCCTTCGACGGGATCCAGAAGGCTATCTTGGCGGACCGCTATGCGTTCTTCACCGAGTTCTTCAAGAATTTCTACAATACCGACCAGTATCTGGGCACGCGCGTCAGCGAGCAAGCTGTACAGTCGAGCTGGAACATCGCCGCGAGCTCCTCCGCCACTGCAAGTCTGGCTTGTGTTCCAACATGGCATGAGGACTTCCGCAAGGACTTGGCTCGCGTTCAAGTACCTACTTTGGTCATTCACGGTGATGCTGACCGGATCGTTCCTTTCGCTGCCTCTGGACAGCGTACCGCGAAAATGGTGCCTGGGGCTCGTCTGGTCGTAGTGAAGAACGGACCGCACTGCATAATCTGGACACACCCGGACGAGGTCAACACAGCACTATTGAACTTCCTGAAAGAAGAGAAGAAGCTCGAGCTTACCGCGCCTGCCTAAATTCGGTGGGCGCTTTTCTTAGGCTAGTGTCCAGGTATCAGGGGCACTTTCTTTCCTGAAAGGTCTCTATGAGTCGATCCGAACTCGCTCGTCTGCGCTAGCTCGTGGTCCGTGAATACTGGACCGTCCTTGCAGACTAGGTAAGGTCCTATGACGCACGCTGCACATATTCCGACTCCACACTTGAAGACCCGTTCAAGGCTCGCTTGCACGTGGCACTTTCGACTGACCGCTAAATCATAGACCTGCTTCATCATGGGCTCGGGTCCGCATGTGAATACGGCCTCAAACTTTTCCTTCTTCATCACTTCCTCCGCGACTTTGGGGACTTGGTTCTTGATGCCGAAGGTTCCGTCATCGGTTGCGAAAAACAGTTTGAAG